>Ga0222717_10000756_pt1 | contig 27453 bp, 20 predicted proteins | sample C33_18DmetaG_FD_165053 | JGI IMG/M metagenome (GOLD analysis project Ga0222717, IMG submission 165053) | Estuarine water microbial communities from San Francisco Bay, California, United States - C33_18D | ecosystem: Environmental > Aquatic > Marine > Unclassified | place: USA: California... | reverse complement strand
CGAAAGGGAGCGACTCCAGTTCCAATTCAAACCAAACTATCAACTCACGAACTTTCTGGCGAACACTGGCATGAATCTCTCCCTGACGCCAAACAGTCAGGTTGCTGTGCTCCATGCCCTATTGCATGTGAGGCTGCTGACCGTCCGGTTGTTGATGGAAAGAAGACTCGTGGTCGGCCGGTTCACATGAATCGTGTTGACCGTCCTGAATACGAGACCCTTGCGATGTTGGGGTCCAATCTCGGCATCGGCTCAAGTCTCGACGTGATGGATGGAAACGATGCATGCAACCGATTGGGAATGGATACCATCAGTTCAGGGGCCGCTCTTTCATTTGTATGTGAAGCAGCGGAACGAGGATGGCTGCCGACATCTTGGTCGGACCATTTCCACGCACCCTTTGATTTCGGTTCGTTCAAGGAAGGCGACGTTGTCCCGTGGAAGTTTGGGATTCCAGAACTGCCACCATTGGCCCTCCATCTCTTGGCTCATGCAACTCCCGGGGACGGGACACTCTTTGGGACGCTTACTGCGGGAGCAGTCGGTATGAGCGAATGGATTGAGAATGAAACGGGTCATCCGACAACCCGGCTGACCGCTCACTGTAAGGGCCTCGATTTACCAGCATGGGACCCTCGCGGAAAGCGTGGAAACGCCATGGCCTACATGACCTCTAATGTCGGAGCCAACCACATGCGTGCGAATTACAAGGACCCAACAGGGCTTCCAGACCGCTCGGCAGTTGACCTCATGGGTGAACTTGTCATGAGTCAGCACAGCATCGTAATACGCGACTCAATGATTCTGTGTGCTTTCGCCAAAGGTGCTACACCCGACCACATCATGCTCGATGCATGGAATGCGATTACCGGTGAGGGTTGTGAGTGGAGGGACCTCATGGAGCGAGCTCAAGTTCAGTGGGACGCTGCTCGTCAATGGAATGTAGACCATTGGGTGCGACAAGGAAAAGATGCCAAGGATGAGGATCTGCTCTCATGGCGATTGCGAAACGAACCCGTCACGAGTGGCGTTGCATCGGGAATGGTTTCCTTCGTTGATGAATCTGATGAAGAAGCGTGCATGGCAGCCTATTATGAGCATCGAAATTGGAGTTCCGGAGGGTTGCCCATTGGAGTCTGAAGAAGACCTTGAGCCCACTTCAAAAATCAAACGAAATGCATTGATTGTGTTCGCATTGCTTTCACCTCTTCTATTGGTGCAAGCATGGATTTTCGGGGCGGCGCCTGATGTCCCCTTTGCAACCATGCCTTCATGTGAATCCAACAGTCAAAATTGTGCTCATTTGGGCGGTGGAGATACCTTCCGGATGGACACGGCCCTCAACTTGACTAACGATGTTGAGTTGAATACCTCTCTTGCCGCTCTCACAAATTGGGTCGTAGAAAACGACCTCCGGATCCTTGTGGAAGAATCGGTTGAAGGCGAGGAGTACTACATTCACGCCGTTGCTATAACCCCGTTTTGGAGGTTTCCTGACGACGTAGTTGTCCAACTGCGACAATTGAGCAATGGCGGCACGGAGTTTGAACTTCATTCCCAATCGCGACTCGGACAGAGCGACATTGGGGTCAATCCTGACCGTCTGCTTGAACTCCACTCGCTCTTGGAAGACGCTTAGGATATTTCACTTCTGAACAGGCTGCAGCCCTTCAGTGTCCATATCCCATCCATAGGGCCATCCGTTCTCATCCACAAATACAACGTTAACACCGTGTCCAGATTTGTGAAACCCAATCAGTTGAATTTCATGGATGCTATGACCACTGGGAGCCTTACCAAGAACAGGAAGTCGATGGCGAGCGAAGAACGATCGTTTTCGTGGTGCGTTTTTTTCGCCTTCCGCTTTCATTGAGCGTCGCGTCCCTTCGACATCATCAAACCACGGCAACGGCCCCTCCGGAGAAAATCGCAGACCCAAAATCATGTCAATTCCAGTGGTCTCTTGCGCAGCATCAGCATCGGGCCCACTGGGAATCGCTGGGGCGTTTGGATGCGTATGGAGCCAATGCGTAAATCGCCCTGCTCTTGAGCCGCGTTGGCTCGAGAACATGTCATCGGTCCAATCCTCTGGGAGGTGATGGACGGAGTAGGAATCGCCGCGATTTACGATGTGAGCCTCACTGATGGTGTAGCCTTGGCCCTGAAACAAATTTCCATGAACTTCATCGCCGGAAAAATAGGCGTCAACCTGAGGTTTGTGCGGTTGGTTTGGATTAATGTCAATCCCGACTAAAATCTCGTCCGGTAGTGCCTGCAAGGCCCACCACACGAGCGATTGAAAGACCGGACCGGGTAAGTGTATTTGGGCCATGTAACCGCTACGCTGCTCGTAAGAATCACGGTTATAGGACGTCATCAGTGCCTCCAACCAGTCCTCGACCATGAACCGTCCAAGGAGAAGTTCATCATCAAGGGTCCGACGAGGACAATCTTTGAAGAAGGGTAGTGTCAAGGGTACACCATGGCGAAGAAGAAGGGCGGATTCGGTCGGTTTCTCGGGGCCATCACCGGTAGCCCTTACGAAAAGATGTTGAAACAGGTTGACAAACTGGTTGATCAATACGGCGAAGAAGAGGAGGAGCTCGCTTCACAACTCGAAGCACTGGTCGACCAGACCGGTGATTTGTTTGAAGCCGAAGACATTGATGAAGAAGAACATGACCTCCTCATTGAATCCATTGAAGAAGCCGACCCAGAAGGCCGTGTATTCGGAAAACTAGGAACGGAAGAAGATGCATTTTATTCAGGCGATGTGCCTAATGCGCCTGAACTTAACATGGGCAAGCGGATTAACCTCGACGACCTCATGAAATCCAAGGGTGACGAATTCACTGGAAGTTTTGGAAAAGAAGAGTTCGACGAATTCCGTGAAAAGATGACCGAAGATTTCTACCAAGAGTCGGACAATGCGATTCGCCAAGGTGACCACCAAGCAGAGATTCGAACAACAAACCGTGTGTTTGGAGGTGCCGAATCGGATGTTGACGATGCAAAACGTCGCATTTCTGAGGAATCTGGAATGGCCAATCCTAATGCTGCCGAAGAAGTTCTTGAAGAAGAATATGAGGACGAAGGCGATGATAATTATTCCATTGATGAAAACGGTGTTGAATGGTTTGAGGACGAAGATGGCTATTGGTGGTACCGAGAGGAAGGCCAAGCCGACTGGCAGCCTTACGACGAAGAGTGACTGGACCAAATTTCCAGCTCTGACACGGTGAACTTGATGGTTCCAAAATCTGCACCAAGTTCAACCATAGCCCGATTTTTGGACGGTTCACTCGACATTGCAACGATGACATGAGGTCTTGATACGCTTGATGTAAGAAGTTCTTTCAAAACATCATATCCACTGGTTGGAGGCATGAAATGGTCAAGCAACAACACATCTGGGTTGAAGGATTCAATGTGCGCAAGAGCATCGTCGGAATTCCATCGTTGTTGAAATGTTAAATTACTCACATCGATGCCTGAAGAAACGAGCATGGCTTCAATGTCGTACATGTCTTCAAAGGCGAGAACTCGCATGGGAAGCCCTCATTCAGGAATCGGTTGTTGCTCCCACCAAGGTGGCGCTAAGAACCACCGTTCATCGTCCATAGGTCGGTCGATCAGCGGCAGGCTAAGGGTTGACGATTCGTCAAAATTGACGTTGAGGCCGACCGGAGAGCACGGGCTTGGAAGGTAGTCTTCCCCGCTCTCGGACAGAACGATTTCAATCTGTGTTCCTTCCGTCAGCATAACGTCCATTGGATTGAATTCCATGAGCATGAGATAGGATTGGAACGGCAGTGCCGTTTTGGCTTCAAGGCCTCCGTCACGATAACGCACATCCATCGTTGCATGACCCAATCGGAGGCCGTCACCGTACATTGTAGCAAATATTTGGCCGCCCTGGCAGGCCAGCGTGTCGACGGAGAGATGGAGTGTAGGCATACCTGAGATGTGAATCGCTTCCTCAAAAGGCGCAAGTTGGAACGAACGTTGATTGTTGGCGTTGACCGTTCCTCCTGAACCATCGGCGTTGTCTAACGTTACAGGCCACCACGTCATGTCTTCAGGAGGCCAGGTTTCCTCAACATGCCATTTCCCGTCGTTGGTTTGAATTTGCACCATGGGTTCGGGTTCTTCTCCGATATCCTTGAGATAGTAGTTGAACCAAGCAAAGAGTTCAACGGCCCAATCCATTCTGCTCATGTTCGGATATGCCTCTTGCCCGTAGCCAGACGACAGTTCGCTGTGTCGGTCAGGTTGGTCGGGATAATTGTGTGCCCATTGACCTGAAATTGCTCGTGCATTAATGCCTGCATCCCGTAGGAGCTGGTAAGTTGGGAAGGCGTGATATGGGTCAACGTTCCAATCTTGAAGTCCCCAAACCAAATACACACTTCCTTGATAATTCTCGAGAACATCAGGAAGGTGGCGTCGCTCGTCCCAATAGTCGTTCCATTCTGCACCACCAAATTCCGCCCCAGCCCAAGTAGAAAACGGGTTGAGTGGCCCGATGAGGTCATCACTGCACATGCGCATATCGTCGGTTGTACCGTCGGTGGTTGCACCTTCGTAGAGAGCGTCGTAAAGCATGGCTCTTGACTCTGAAGAGCCGTTGCGGTAGAACATCTCTTGGACGCCGATTGACCCTGATATGGGAACGATGGTCTTCAGATGTTCAGAAGGTTGTTGCGCTGCTTCCCAATTGGTCGTTCCAGCGTAGGATTTACCCATGAGGCCAACGTTGCCGTTGGACCATTCCTGTTCGCCGAGCCAGTCGACAACGGCTTGAATTCCAGTTTGCTCCCCCAATCCTTTCACGTCTTGGCAGTGCGTAGATTGACCGGTTCCAAACGTTGAGGCTTGGGCAAGCGCGTACCCATGTGGGACAAACGTATCGTAAACCCATTTTCCAACGCCGCCATCAGGTACGGTGTTGGGTGATGAGTCATCGCCAGCCACGCCCTCTCCACCAAAATCATAGTACGGATGAATGGTCATGATCACTGGAATCTTCTCTCCTTCGGGAACATCAGGCAGCCAGAGGGCAACATGCATCAGCGCATCTCCGGGGAAGCCCGCATCTTGTTCACTCGCAGGCAAGTCAACTTCGATGAAATGCTCCTCGTAAGGCAGTGCCTCGTAGGTTCCATTCACGGGGAGTTGAGCTCGCATCGTATCCATCGGCAAGTCCATTGTGTGGCGAAGTTCAAGGGGAGTCTCCCACCATTCGCCAGAAAAAGCACCGTTTTCTTTGGCCGACTGTGTGAGGTTTGTTCCAAGCGTCATTGCGAGCATGAGCACAGCGATGGAAACAGCGATGGTCGCTCCAGCAGAGATGTTCAATTGGCGTCGCCCCTTACCTTCCACTGGCTCAAATGGAGCCTCTTCATGGCCTGGCGCATCAACAAGGGCAGCATCAAGTGCCAAACTGACACTGACGGTCTGCGGAACGGCGCTCATGCCGATACGACTGAGTTCAGTCTCAAGAGGCTGACGCTCAGGCGTGTTCATACTGCAGGCTCTGCATTGTTGCCTGGGATTGCTCTCAGCAGACCCATTGCGTGAAGTAAAATCCCCATAGCGATGACGCCATGGATGAGGGAGACCCAATGCATCTTAGCAAACATTACACCCAAGCCGTACTGCAGAACCCATGCAGACAGCAAGCCGAATGACATTCCCTTGAGTTTGGCATCATCTGTCTTGGACATCACCACAAATGCAACCAATCCGATACAGGCGACCAGGCCGATTTGAGCGGCCCATGCGTGACTAGCGGCGGTATTGTAGTCGTATTTTGATGACAAGCCGGTTGAGGCTTGAGTGAGCGTTGTTATGATGACGAGGATCACCATCCACCGGGCATATTTGAGCAAGTTTTGGTTGGTCGAGGCATCTTCCATGACCCGCAGATGTACATCAGTCTTTTCTGTGTAGCGGTCCATTCACAGTTCACCCGCACGATTCATGGAGGAGATGCTCCTGCGACAACCATGACTCGCCCGATGGTGATACGGTCCCTCCTCATGGTCGGACTGTTTCTAACCGTCTTGCTGCCCTCAACAATTGGGGCACAGCAATCCGAACCGTTGTGGCGAAGCAACGGTTTGGACCCAACGCTGTGGGAGGACCGTCCAGAAACCGAGGATTCACCGATGATGGACTCCTACAAAGGAAACGCCGTCATTGAACTTCAAGTGACTTATCAAGAAGGACATTTCTCGGGACAAACTGATGGGACCATCATCATTGAATTGTTTGAACAATGGGCGCCCATTACAACGGAGAACATGATTTCACATGTTGAATCCGGATTGTATGACGGCATCTTTTTCCATCGTGTGATCAACGATTTCGTGACACAATCTGGTGACCCGACATGCAAAACTCTTGGAGTTTATCCTGCAACCGCCCCATCATGTGGGAGCGGTGGCACTGGCGAGACCATACCACTTGAACTCAATGACAACCTCTCCCACGTTGACGGTGCCATTGCGATGGCTCGAAGTCAAGACCCAGATTCCGCAGACGCACAGTGGTACATCGCTGAAACAGCAGCTCACAATCTTGACCCAGAAAACCGAGACGATGAAGGCTATGCTACGTTCGGAATTGTCCGGGACGGAATGACCCACATCCGTGCAATCGCTGAGACTCCGACATCAGACGAACCCACTGGGACCGATGTTGACAATCCATTTTCTACAGCAGGAAGGCCGGTTTATGAGGCCAAGATCACCTCGATGGAAATGATCGGAGTGGCTGATCCGGACGGTACAATTCGCAATCCTCCTTCCGAGGTTTTAGAGAGCAGTTCATTTGATGAAACCGTCGTGAAGGTCGTGACCATCCCTCTTGTTCTTCTGTTGCTGGCTGCCATCCCCGTGGTTGTTGTCCGAGGGCGGAGTGAAGAGCCCTTAGGGATGTACAAGGAAGCCATCATAATTGATGCAGAATTGATTGATGATGGGTTGTGATGTAATGGAAGGTTCGAACCGCATCACAATATGTTTGGTACTTTGCCTCTTTCTCTCCGGTTGTATCTCCTCTGCTCCAGTTGTGGAGGATGGTGAAAATACTGCTGATGAACCCCCTGCTGTAGAAGCGGAAGCAGTCCCTGAATGGGCAGCAACTTCCCATAACGGCACTCAATTGAGCAGAACATCAATGTCGCAAGGTCCCTACATTGCTTATTTCTCAGCACCATGGTGTTCGCATTGTGAAGCTACTTTGGATACCTACGATCACGTGATTCCAGAAGGTAAAATGATGGTTTTTTCTCAAGATGATGACCCTGACTTTTCCAACATGAGCACCTGGCACGAGACCACGGAAACCAACCTCAATCGTTCCATCAATCGACCGTTCATGCTGATGCCGGAGTTTTCGAACGAAATGGGTGTGAAGTCAATCCCCCATGTGGCTTTCATCAACGAGCAGGGCTACGTGTTCCAAACCGAGGTGGGGAAACGAACCAATCAAACCATGATTGGAGAGATTTGGAATGCATCCTTGAGTGCGACCTTCAATGAAACAACCGGATGGTCATGACCTCTTGGGTCGACATTCAATGTCATAGACCACGTGGCGGACATAGGGAGCGTACCATTTGACCCGTTCAAGGTGGTCACCTCGAATTGTAAATCCAAGTTCCATCCTGTCACTGAGGGATTGGAATTGTTCAATCGTCCTGCGTTTCCAATCGCTGATTTCTTCTTCTTTTACATTCATGTGAACGTGCAACCAACCTCCTTCGGATTTCAGAGCCTGGAGACACAGGCCCCATGCGGCTTCTGACGATGGAAGCAAGCCAAGATGGCATCGGTCAGCAATTCTTTTGAGTTTGGGGAGCGATTCCTGATTGTTTCCTTGGTGTACGGTAATCCTGTCCTCAATACCGTTTGCTTCCGCCCCACGAACAAGTCCGTCAATGGATGGTGGATTCATTTCGCACGCATGAACGTGAGCGGCCCCTGCCTTGATGAGCATGGGGAATGAATAGTAACCAACACCTGCGAATGCATCTACAACAGTCTCGCCACTCATGTCCATTGCTCCGATACGACGACGTTCGGTCACGTTACCGGAGGAAAACATGACTTTGGCGGCATCAAACTCATAGTGAATCCCGTGATCGATGAACTTCACAAGCGAAGTGCCGCGAAGAACGGTGGCTTGAGATGAACGAACATCATCGTTTGCGATGGGCGATTGGATCCCAATACTTGTGACGTTCAAGACGGAAGCGATATCACGCCAAAGTTCACTTCGGTCTTCGGAGGAGAATGCTGTCCAAATCTCTTGACTGAAACTGCCTGATGGAAAGAGCACAAGTTCTCCAAGACGTTCCCATTTCTTAGGAAGTGCGTCAATGAATGGCTGGATATCACGTGATTGTTTTTGTGAGACCAAACGGGTTAACCAATCCTTCACCACGCTTTGAAGTCGGGTATGTGGGTTGACTTCATCCATCACATGAGGGATACGCTTGATCACGTGTACGGGAAGATTGGTGATTGCAGAGATGTCGTTCTTCAACGAGGCAGAGAAGTCAACAACCCGGAGAGGGAAAGCGATGAAATCGTCTTCATGTTCAACCGGCGAGATGTGTGAATGCAAGACGTTATTTGATTTGAGAAGTGCATGAATGCGCTCTCCTTGAAGACGATGAACTGCAAGGAATGGATGCCCGTTATCCCCATGGTTCATGGTAAGGGCATGAGGGGAACTGCTTTCAAGTTCCCGTTCTTAGCACGGACGATGTCCGCACCACGCTTGAATAAGAATCGGTCCAATCCTCTCATTCCAACCCTCATCGTTGGATTTCTTTTCCTTCAGGTTTGGGCGCCTCTTGCAAGTGCTGCTGGCATGCAATCCTGCAGTTCTCTTGGCGGTGAGTGCGACGAATACGACCACGCCGAAGACATGACTCCAAACCGACAGGATTGGGTTGAAGGAATGTATGTTTTTGATTTGGTTTCAACCTCGAGCATCGAACTTGAGTTGACTTGGGCCGTTCGTGAATTCGAACGAGATTCTCTCGGTCTTGGTTCAGGGACGATTGTAGGAAACACGCTTGAAAATACCGATGGACTCGATTCTAACGACGGAGCACCTGCAGATTTAATCCGTGAAATGTTTAACACAGAAACAGGTGGAAGTGGAACCCCAACGGTGGGTCAAAAACTGAAAAATGAAGTGAATGATGCCATCGAAGACGCCCTGACAAGCGGGTTTGGTACGGTAACCAGCCTCAGCACAAATTACGTCAATCAATATACAAATGCAGGCACAGTCACCGAATGCTCCACCGATGAATTAACCGACTCAGCTGCAGAAGGTGCAAGTCAAGACAACGTGTTTGAACCCCCATTGTGTTTTACTGCCGTTGCTTCAGTGGAATTGGAGTCCTCAAATTTCAATCTGGCTGGAAATGAGGATTTGGATCTTGAGCGTACGTACAAAGGACTTTTGACGATGGGTGCAGAAATCAACACCGGATTTGAGTTAACGACTCAACCGGGACACAAAGCCGACTTCATCATCAACCCTCCAGCATACTCTACCGTCTTATCAGTTGACGATGACGGGTCACGCGTCGCCCGCAATGGACCCCCAAGTTACTGGGCTGCGGAATGGTCCATGGACCACCTCGATGCTCAAGAAGTAGACACGGATTTGCTTCAAACAGTTGAAATGAAAATGGGACACCGAAATTCATCGGAAACCCCCACAGTGTGGGTGGAAGAAGGGTCAAAAGCCCTTGACTTAAATCTCGTTTTGGATTTGCGAGATGAAGATGCAGCCACCATCGACTTTGTCGCAGGCTTGTATTATCTGGATGAGGCGACGCTCTCAGATTGGGGGGTCAACATGTTTGAAGTCTCTTCAGATGCGAGCATTCCGATGATCACTTCCGATGGAATCCGTCTTGCATATCATAACGGCATCGTTGACTTAACGCAGTTTACCGACCAATTCCCAATCGGGGATATCGTGGAAGGTATCGGCTCCACGGTTGCTGGCGTTGGCGAGATCACCATGAGTGACCTTGAATGGGTTTCTGAATCCGACGGAACAGGCAACTTTGAACAGCCAGGGGGGCTCAACTACAGCCATTCTACAGGGTGTACTGAACCACTACAAGCCGGACAAGACCTGAATTATTGTCTCGAAGGGGCGGTCGCAATGGACGCTACGTATCCGGTATACCTTCAAACGACGAGTGCACCAATCGAGAACATGAACCTCATCAGCATTCTCCAGGAATACAACACCAATGAGATGATTGATGACTTCCTTGATGGAGTACAGCAAAACGATTTGGAGCGGTTAATGAATTCTGGAATCACCCTTGAGACAGTGCTTGATTCAACTTACCTTGATGATATCGTTCCGAGCAACCTTCCACCATCGGAACTCACGGTTGAAATTCTCGTTCCCTCATGGATTACAACCCTTGATGGAAGTTCAAAAATCATATTGACAAAGACCATTGAAGGGACACAGGACACGGATATTTCCTTTACTGGAACAGGACCTTCCTACTCATGGGAGAGCGAGATTAAGAACGAACAAGATGACGTTATCTGTTATGCAAACCAGTCCACCTGCATTAACAGTCAAATCAGCTTGGATTGGGAGAAATTTAATTTGAATGAATGGAGCCAATCCGTCAGTTTCACCTTTGCTTTAGATGCAGAGATTAGCATTTACCGAATTGGAATCCCAATCGATGACCTTCCGCAAAATGGCGATACAAAAATCACCATGGAAGCGATTCCTTCTGACCTTCTTCGTCTCGTCATTGACTTATCCAGCAGAATGGATGACCCCTTGAATCATACATTTGAATTGGATGGGGACGTAATTGAGATGGTGGCTACTCGACAGGGTATGAAGGACTTCACCGTTCAATTTGGTGAATCCGTGACCGAACTCATGCATCGTACTGGAACAGAGCTTGAGTCAGAAGAAGGTATTGAAAAAATGGACTTGAGTGCATTTGAAATTGAAACCCAGATTTCGGGCATAGATGCTCCGGATGAGACCATTTCAGATGAAGAGCCAATCACGTTGAAAGTGTCCATCCCAAAGGTTACGTTCACCATCGGCGTTGACCTTGATACAGAAAAAATACAGAATCAAGACCCCACTGGGCTCGGCCTAAGTGTGGTTACAGATGCCCTTTCGACGACCTTCATCCAACCTATGGAATGGGCAGCCAATGCTCTGACCACCGGGTTGACCAATTCGGTTGTAAGCATGAAGGGTATTACCTACCCTTACGAATTCAGCACGGGAGATGTCAACGCAACCGTTGAAGAAGAATACGACCTCAATCTTGCCGGTCCGATTTCTTTCTCGCTTCCATGGGGTGTAGAAATTCAGGATTGGGATTCAACATCAGGCAATCTCAGGGTCACTGAAGATGGAGGTCGTCAAACCATAACTTACGTGGTTCCACCCGGCGAATTCCGAGATGATATCTCATTCAGTATCCATATCAGTTGGATGTACTTCTTGCTACAATTTTGGATTTATCCCACCATCGTCCTTCTCCTTTTGGTTCTCTTTATCCGACGTCGTCGCAGGAAGAAGAAGGCCAAGAAAGATCGCTTGAAGCGGCGGGAAGGCAACATCAACAAGGCTCAACTTGGGGACAATGAATTTTCTGACTTGGTTGGGTTTTCAAGCCCAGGATTACGGCGCGGAGAGTCCATTGAGGACATGGCTTCAATTGACGATTACTGAGCCTCAGTGCATTGAATTATAGATTCGTTGGGCCAGAGATGGGCCAATGCCTGGGACGGTTAACAATTCACTGACCGCTGCGTGTTCAATGCCTTTTCTTCCGCCAAAATGTCGTAGAAGAGTTTGCAACTTTTTGGCCCCCAATCCCTCAACGGCTTCCAGAGGATCCGCCAGCCGGTTCCGGCTTCGCCGCTTACGATGGAAGGTGTTGACGAAGCGATGGGCTTCGTCTCTAGCATGAACCATCACCCTTCCTTGCCGGTCAAGGATCAATGGCTCGTGGTCGTCTCGATAAACGGTCTCCTCGCGTTTGGCCAAGGCGGCTACAGGAAATCGTCCGGCCCAACCGTGCTCTTCCAACGCTTTTGTGATGGTGCTGAGGTGAGTTTCTCCACCGTCGATAAGCAAGAGGTCAGGCCATTCTTCTTGCCGCTTCGCCCACCTCACGACGACTTCTTTCATCATTCGCAAATCATCGATGGCGTCTCCTTTAACCACATATTTCCGATACTCATCCTTGGCGGGCCGACCGTTTCTCATGACCACGCTCGCTCCGACTCGTTCACTTCCAAGAAGTTGAGCCATGTCAAAACAAACCAGGTGATTCAGTTGGTCCAAACCCAAGACTGCCGCCCCGTCATCTGCGGCTCTTTGTTCAAGAGAGCCGCTTGTTTTCGTAGCCATACGTTGCAGTTGGATCTCGGCGTTCTGGCGAGCCAGTGTTGCCAAATTTTCAAGGTCGCCTCGCTGAGGTGTACGCACTTCAACCGTACTTCCTCTTCGCTGATTTAACCACGATTGGAGTCCGTCGAAAATCGGCACGGGGCTCAGAAGGAGTCGGGGTGGCCTTCGGTGGGCATAATGTTCTGAAATGAACATTGAAATGGTTTCACCAATGTCTCCTCCATAGACCACAGGCCACGCTTCTTGGCCCTGAACCATGCCCTCATCAGCATGCAATACAACAACAGCAGCCAGCTCACCTTGGGTGGCGAGGCCTATGGCGTCACAGTCGCGGTAGACTTTGCTTGATACAACATGTTGGCTGGTTGTAGCCCGTACGGCCCGAATGGTATCCCTGTATCTTGCCGCTTCTTCGAAGGCTTCACGGGCAGATGCCTTCTCCATTGAGGCAACCAATTCGTCCGTGAGGGTAGCAGCGTTTCCATTGAGGATTTGGCGGACGTTCTTGACATTCTCATTGTAGCCTTCCGGTGAGACACAAGGGCCAGCACACAATCCAATGTGCATGGAAAGGCATCCCTGCGGAAGCAATTCCTTACAGTCGCGGATCCCAAATTGCCGTCGTAACAATTGCATGACTTGCTTTGCAGCACCAGCATTGGGGAATGGGCCCCACTGTTCGGAATTTTTAGGTGGATAACGCGTATACATGATGCGAGGGAACTCATGATTGGTCAAAACAAGGTAGGGAAAGGATTTCCCATCCTTGAGCATAGAATTGTAACGCGGCATGTGTTCCCGAATCAATTGCCGTTCGAGAATGAGCGCTGCTTGAGGCGTTTGGGTTACGATGCATTCGATATCATCGGCCTTTGCGACAAGTTCCGGAATCATTTGCCGGTCAGGGTTGGATGCAAAATAGGAGCGTATTCGCTCGTTAAGACGTGTCGCTTTCCCCACATAGAGGACCCTCCCTTCTTTGGTTTTGAAAAGATAAACACCCGCCTCCTTGGGGAGGTCAGCCGAACTGAGGTCGACGGGCATGAAGCCCTCTTGCAGACGGTGACTCAAAAGGGCAACCCTGTGAACAGAAGGGTTCACGCAACCAATGGGATGATTGATGAAGGAGGAGCAGGAAGTGCATTATGGAAGAGATATGCTCAGTCGTCCACAGGAAAAGTTACTCCGATACCTCGGTACCTTCCCCGAGGCCTTGGATCAAGCCTGGGATGTCCCTCGCGACCTTTCGCTCCCCGGTCTTGCTGAAGCGATGGGTATTGTGCGGTCAGGGTTAAACCGACCTCTTCATCTGTTGGAATCTGAACAATTGATTACCGTTCGTGTTGCTCATGTCATCGGGGGAGGTTCTCGCCGAAGGCAGGTATATCACGCCTCCGAAAAAGGACGCCTATGGCTGTTGGAGCACCCCGAAGACATCGCTGTTGACGAGGACCAAGGTACGCCAAAGGAGACCCATTTGCACGTCGAACTCATCGGTCGGGAGGAGGCGATTCTCGAATTGGAATCTCTGTTCGGCCAACAGCAGCCCGTTTTACTTGGAGGCCTATCGGGTATCGGAAAGACGACCGTCGCTCAAGCACTGACAAGCCGAGCCTCGGTTAGAGGTACATCCGTACATTCAGCGATTGTGAATGAATTCTCAGACATGAGGGATATCATTCAGCAGTGGTTTCCAACCGTTAAACCACTTCCTCACGATACAGAAGCATTGGAATCACTTCTTGAGGCCGCTAACAAGAAGCGTATGTTCGTGATTGATGATGTCCATCTGATTTCACCAAGGCACGCAATGAACATCAAGGACATGATTCAATCATTTCATTGCGACAGCAACACGACGCTTCTTCTTGTTGGTCGGACTCCGTTGCCGTTTGATGTTGAATTTGAGTACCGTCAACTGTCGGCTCTTGACCCTGAAGAGGCAACCAAATTGTTAGGAGAGCATTTGGACTTGGAACACCGCCTTTCAATTGCAAAAGCACTGGGCGGCCATCCGATGGCTCTCCAATTGTACACGGAAGGAACACCGCTTCCAGAGGCCGGAGAAGACATTCAAAATTTTGTTGAGCAAACGATTCTGCAGAACCTTGGAGACGATGAACTCGCCGCCTTAGATCACTACGTGCTCTTCCCCCGACCGCTTGCTGCAAAAGAGGTCCCTCATCAGGACGAAATCTCCGATTTAGACGTCCACGCTCTTTTGCGATGGGAACAGGATAACACGAAACTTGAGATTCAACACCTTGTTCGAAATGTTCGTCGTACGATGTTCTCCAAAGACCGCCTCAATGAACTCCATCAAACATCCTTGAACCACTGGCTCTTGTGCGAAGATACTCCTGATTCACAAATTCTCCGATTGTATCACCAACTTGCCCTTGATGACCCAGGGTTCAAATCGCAAATTGAGAGCCAAGTTGAACACCTTCTTCCTGCGCAAGGCGCAGCAATCGCGGTCATTTTGAACCGAGCCGTTGAGCAGAAACCAGAAGATGAGATGCTTCACTATTGGGCGGGTAAAGTCGCCCTGCACCGTCATGAAATTGACCGGGCACAGGTTCACCTTGAAGCGATTTCAAACGAAAGTCTGCGAAGCGAATTGGCTTATCAAAAAGCAATTCTTGAAGGCGATGAGGCAGAATCCCAACAGTTGTTGGAGGCGGTTCTTGCACAAGGAAACGATGTGGAGGCAGCGCGCACGTTACTCTCAGCAGCCGTACAACATCTCGAAGACCGTTTGTTTGACGAACCATCAGAAAAGGCCACTTCAACGATTCACTCCCTTCTTCAAGATGTCAAACTGCCCCAACGCCAAGAATTACGCGCTGCAATGATGGTGAGTCTCTCCATGATTCAGCACGCCGTGGCTTTGTTAGAAGAAGATGCTCAACGGGCACACGAACTTCGCGATGCATTAGCATCAATCAGTGATGAGCATGACCCCTTCGTTCGTCTGCTCAAATTGAAGGCATCCTTACGTTTCCATTCATCGGACCATCTCGAACCGATCATTACCGAGGCGGAAGAGGTCATTCAACGCCAACCCACAACCTTCCACAAAGCAGCTTTACGATTGACCCTCACTGAGTTTCTATGGGCTCATGATTCCAAGAGGGCGCACGTTATGTTTGAGGATGTTCCACAACCAGATGCGCTTCAGTCCAAAGGAATTGCTCAGCAGCGTTATGCAGGACGATGGTGGTATTTGCACTCAAAATTAACGTCAGAACAGTCGCTAATGTCAATGCGTGAAGCAAGTCGTTGCTTCCGTTCAGCAGGTTGTCATTCAGCCAGCCGTACTCTCGTCAAACGAATGCATCGGCTGTTGTGATTAGAGTTCAGCTCCAATCAGCGTCTTCGTGTCGGCAATTCCAGAAAGGGAACGGATGTCTTCTACAATGCATCGGGTAAGGGCAAACTCCTCATCAGCTTGTACGCGGGCGATGATGTCATATTCACCAAAAAGCATCCACCGGTTGGTCACTAAATCGATGTTATCAAGCGCATTACGAACGTTATCCTCTTCGCCAGGAAGGGTGGTAATCAATACGAATCCAATAGCCATTTCATCACTCATCCTTCAACTGCAATCAGCGTTTGTGTTTCCTTGACGCCTTCGATTTTACGAAATGTATTCATGACAAGGTCAGAAAGACGTTTTGAATTTGGAGCAGTAATACGAACCAAGAGGTCAAACTCACCGTAGAGTGCGTGAACTTCTGCGACGTCTTCATGTCCAGTGAGCGAGAGGTACACTTCACGCTCATGCGTGGGTTCGGTTTTGAACAGAATAAATGCCTCAGGCATGTATGTTGGAATGAAAGTCGGGATTTATGGCTTCCTCTTGATGCATTTCCTCTCCCGATACAAAGCAGCGAACCATTGAAAGGGTAAAGCAAGTGATTGAACGATATGACAGTGCCCCCTCGTCCAGCCTCGCGGGTAATTTTTGTCACACTTCTCTTCCTTCTGCCGTTGTTGACAGCAATCTACCCGCTCAATGAATCAGAATCGGTCGACCCAATTGTTCAGAATACCGGGGCTCGGGCTCAAGTCACTTGGTCGGGTACGCAGGTTCTCACGAACACGTATACCGTTCCCGTTTCAGATGAGTTGGTGATTCAGGCCTGCACCGTCGTCCAGATGGATGGCGGCGTGCGAATTGTTGTGGATGGACGGCTGACCATATTGGGGACTCAAAGTTGCCCCGTAATTCTTGAAGCAAGCGGACTATCAGACCACGAGGGGATTCAATTCAATTCCTCTTCCTCAGGTCGTGGCTCTCTTCTGCAAAATGTGACGATTGAGGATTCCATTTACGGGGTGACCATTTACAGTTCTAATCCGGTCATTGAGAATTTGACTGTGGTCAATCCTGATCGTGTTGGTGTTGACATGTTCAACAATGCTGCCCCGAGAATCACCGATCTATTCGTCAATGAAGCTGGCCGGGATTTGGCCTTCCAAGGCGACTGGCGCTACGGTATTGGTCTATCAATCGGAGCGGGTTCAACCCCCATTGTCACCCGTGCGGTTTTCACTGATGTTTTGACCCGTGGTGTGAACATCTGGGGCGCATCAGGCGGACTCATACAGGGCATCACTGTAGACAATTGTTCGGGGTCGAGCTGGGCTATGGCTGCAGGGATTTGGGTAGAAGACAGTCAGCCACTTCTCACCAATGTGTCCATTGACAAATCAGACACGGGGATGGTCATTCGTCACATCGATGACGGCGGTTACACTCGTGCTGTCGTCCGCGATGCAACAATTACAAATTCAATGTACCGTGGCGTCTATGTTGACAAAAACAATCACACCAATTACACCAATTATGAAACGGCAGATTTCACCAATTTAACCATCAGAGGTACCGGAACAAGCGGAGCGACAACGGCTAACATCGGATATGCAGCACTCGAAGTCAATGCAACCGGTGCATGGTTTGACAACACCCTCATTGAAGATTCAACGACCGTTGGCGTACGTTTGTACTTCGTTGACGATACGACCACCTTCCGAAACCTCACGATTCGTGATTCAGGCGATCCTGGTGAGGGGCCACATGAAGCTGGTCTCGCTGTCAGGTCTTCCTTTTTCGCACCCAACTTTGAGGGCATGGAAATCTCGGGCTCGGTTGGCCCGGGCATCTCCTCATCCTCTGGAGGCGCCATGCAAGGTTTTGATTGGAATTTACACAACAATACAAAGCACGGTCTGTTGATTGACAGAGCCACAGTGGTCGTTAACGGACTCCAACTGAACGACAACGAGCAGTCCGGTGCACAGGTTCATGACGCGAGGTATGTGACCTTCGAGAACCTCACTGCGGCCAATAACGGTGGCGATGCAGCAACCAATCCACTGGCTCAAAACCAAGCGGGCTTGTATTATCAAGAATCCAACGACTTGGAATCCGAATCTGGGGATGTCCGATGCAGGAACTGCATGGTTTCGGGTTCAACCGGAGCCGGTATATTGGCTGAAAACTCAGTGGATTTGTGGCTTGAGGGAATCACGCTCTATGGAAACAGTGTGGATGTCCCCGCTCTTACCATTGATAACGAGGATACCATGCCCGCAGGCGCAACTGGGCGCGTCAACATTCTCCAAGCGAACATTACAGCGGAAAGTCCTGGACAGCCAGCAGTTGAACTCTTGAGAACCGCTGCACACATCGAGGGAATGTCCTTTGCTGGAAACCATACCGGATTGGAATGGAGCGGTGATAATAACGGAAACTTCCCATCCATCATTTCACACAGTGATTTTTCAGGAACATCCTGCCTGAAGTTGACAAATCATCCAAACCTTGGTGGGCAAGGGAACACCATCACCTCCGCTTGTTCGGGCTTTGTTCAACTGGAAAACAGTCAAGTCAACTGGTCCGGCCTTGAAGATGAATCCGGGGCTACAATGATTCAACTTGATGATACATCAGATCTTCATCTTCATCAACCGGTTAACATCGACCTGAACTTGGCCTCCTTTTCCGGAGCAGCGACCGTAGATGTGGCTTGGGACCTTACAATATGGGTTGTAAACAACTTCACAAATGGGATTCCAAATGCAAACGTTGATGCAAGTTTTACCGACTATGAACCATCAGTCCAACAGTATACCAACGATTTAGGCTACGTGTTCCTTTCCGATTTCATCGGCCAGCAGTGGACTTCTTCGGGAGCGTCACCTCATAATTCAGTCACCATTCAGTGCGCCTACGATAGCATCACGAATTCGACCAGCGCCACCCTTGATCAAAACAGATTTGTGAATTGTCTACTGCCCTTGGATAATCAAGCGCCGTTCTTGATGTGGGAATCACCGCTGGATGAAGCAATTTATCCCTCTCAAGGAGAAGTCGTGTTCAACGCCAGTGATTCTTGGGACCTTGATGATGATGACCTGACCTTCTCTTGGACGAGCAGCCTCGATGGTGACATTCTGTCGTCCTGCAACGGGCCCGGGCTCTCCACTGGACATCCAAGTGAAGGATTGGCCTTCACTGTTAATTTAGACCCCGCAGTTTGGGGCTGTACCCTTTCAGACGGCATCCACCTCATCACTTTGGAATTGTGCGATGAGACAGGGCAATGTGTCTCTGAAAGCAGGACGATTGAGCTGGTTAACCTTGCTCCAATTCTCGTCGTTGATTTCGAACCCGCCCTCAACCCGTGGAGCGAACTCATCATGCCGCAAACCGGCACCCTGGTCATCAACACCACGGGCACGTTTGACCCTGAAGGCGATGATTTCGCATGCGTCATTGATTTCAACGGTGAAGGCGCCGCTTGGGGCAACCAGTGGGTGTGTCCTGAGGAACTCACGTACACCTTTGATTACACCACCGAAGACCCGCCAACTTCTGCTACGTTAACGGTCATGGCTTTTGATGCCGTGGGCAACAACGTCACCTACACAGTCCCTGTCATTCTGTACAACGAACTTCCTGAGCCGATATTTGAGGTTCAAAGGCAAGGAAATGAGAGCGAGTATCTTGTTACATTGGACGGTAGTGCAACGTCTGACCCCGAAAACGACACCATGAGCGTAACGTACCGCTCCAGCCTTGACGGGGTCTTGGCAGAGCTCACAAACAGTTCTGCAGTTTGGTCAGGATACCTTTCTCGCGGCGTCCATACCATCACGATGGAAGTCACCGATGACCGAGCAGAACATGTCAATCAAACCGTATCATCATCAGTTCTAGTCACCGTAGATAACTCGCTCCCAATCGCAACCATCGCCCTGCCGTCGTTGACGACCTTCGATTCATCCGAGTTGATCGAGTTTTCGGCCAACGGCTCGGGTGACTTTGATGCTGCATGCGATACTTTCCCCGAAGAAGGAACGTGGCATTGTGCTCCGTTCTCACCGTACGGCGGTTCAGAATTTTTAGTGGTTACATGGACCAGCGACCTTGATGGCCGTCTCACCCCTGAGGGTGAGGACTGGTTGATGTTTGAATCACGATTGAGCACTGGAATCCATACCATCACGTTGAGTTTGGATGATGGAATACATGCTCCCGTCACCTCAACATTAACCTTGGACATCGTTCCATCTGCTCCTGTTCTCGGGTTGGTGAGTCCTGTCGATGGTTCAAGTTACTCTTCTTCAGCCATACTGATGTTTGATTTCTCTCAAAGCATAGATTACGATAACGATGATTTCGTTTTGACCCTCAGGACTTCCCTTGAAGACGACCCAATTCTAGTGGATGTCCCTTCAAGTGAAAGCCATGCATTGATGCTTCGAGCGGGTTCTCACGTACTCACAGTCACGCTGACAGACGACACTGGAATGTCCCGTGATGAGACGTTTACCCTTACCATCAACGAGTCAGGGCCAACCATGCGGCTTATCTCTCCGGGAAATCGGGAATCAATCTTGCCTGGAGGCGTTGTGGTGTTGGAAGAGTCCTCGTTTGATGCTGACAACGATTTGGTCGTCCGGGAATGGCGCCTTTGGTCGGATCAAAGCAGTTTCCCACAGGTGATTTCAACGAGTTCAATCGATGAAATTACCAACTTAGCCCCCGGCGAATACCACCTGTCCCTCTACATTGAGGACTCTCAAGGAAATTGGGTTGAAGAACACGTGAACATCACGATTCAATCCAGTCTTCCGTCTTTTGACCGTGACTCCTTGACCTTATCCGACACGACCTTTGTGGCGGGGGAACTCTCCCAACTGAACATCTCAATCCGCCTTGATGATGCCGACGGTACTACGAAGGATGTCAAGGCAAAATTGACGCACAACATTCAGCAATGGGAAATCAACCTTACCGATGACGACGGTGACGGTGTCTGGGAAGGAGTTCTCCAATGGCGACCTGAAGAAACAGGAAGTCCAAGTTTGAAATTGGTTGCCCGAGACGGCGATGGGCAAAACGCCAACATTGATGTTTTCACGAGAACATTATCAGTGGAAGCGTTCGAAGATGACCAGAGAGTCCTCTTCTTCGCCCTTGGTGCCGGAGGCCTCTTTGGTGGATTCTCTCTCCTTGCATTCATCGCTATGCGCCGTCGCCGAGCCATGGCCGATATCGACCTCATTGCTTCTTGGGATGCGTTTAGAGCCCCTGAGAAGACCAATGAAACAAAGGAAGGCCCACTGGAAGACAACATCATGGACGGCACTGAAGAGGTTCAAACTGAACTCGACGGTCTGCTCTGAAGTTCACTTCTTTTGCTCAGGAAGATCGCCTTTGGTTGAATCTGGGTTTTCATCTCGTCCACCCCATGGAGTCAAGGTCTTGTTCAAACCGAGTCTGCGAGAAAAGAGGAACTTCAAGTTCTTCCATCCGTCTCCCCAGGTATGGATTTCAGCATCACCAACGCGAGGGCGGTAAGGGACTGAGATTTCGACGGCTTTCTTCTTGCCTAGATGACGGCGCGTGATAATTTTCATTTCTTCACTCAGAGGCATTCCGTCGTTGGTTGGGCGAAGTTTTTCATCTTCGAAAATCGATTTATTGAAGACCCACATGCCGGATTGGGAGTCTTTGACGCCGTATCCAAACAAGAGGCGGGCAGTAAACGATAGCATCCAATTCCCAAATCCGTGAAGCCCGGACATAGAGCCGTCTTCTGCCATGGATAATCGGTCACAAGTAATGAATTCCAACTCATCATCAATGAGGCGCTTGACCAGTTCCGGAACCAGTTCGGCAGGGTAGGTACAGTCTGCGTCCATGGTGACGATGATGTCGTTTGATGCAACATCAAACCCAGTTCTGTAAGCGCGCCCGTATCCTTTCCGGTCTTCAAGATGAACACGGATTCCTTTTTCTAAAGCAATTTCACGTGTTCGGTCGGATGAGTTTCCATCCACAATCATGATCTCTAAATCTTTACACCATCCACGAGGGATTGCATCAATGGTCGGTCCTAGAGCTTCTTCCTCGTTACGAGTAGGTAGGATAACCGTCACGGTCACGGGCAAGACATCGGCCATGATGGTTCCACCGGTGGGGTGGACTTGAAAGGTTTGTCTTATTTTTCAACAGAAGCAGGCACATCTTCAATGACATTCAAATGCCCGTTCGTCTTAGTTATCTTGATGCACATCGCCATGGTCTCAGGCGAATATCCTCCACATTTGGGTGGTATTGGCTCGGTTGTATTTCATCTGGCGGGCCATCTCGCTGAACGAGGTCATGATGTCACAGTCATCACGAGAACGCATCAAAAGCGAACACCTCGGCAACCCGGAGTCAGTGTTCTCCATGTCCCTTGGCTCAAGGCACCCATGGCGTTTACCCGCTCATATGGAAAACATGCTTTGACCTCTCTTCGCCGACTGCACCTGGAAAAGCCGGTAGATATTGTCCATGCACTTCTTCCGTTGGTGAGTTGGAACGAACGTGAATATGAATGGGTTGAGGAGAACATCGCCCCCGTTGTTTCAGCACTCAATGGGAGTTGGATCGGTGAGCGAGAAGGGATGAAACTTGCAGCACGTCATCACGAATCAGCAACTTGGAAGACGCCCAATGATTTGGCTCTTCTTCTCACTGCGAAGCATTATGCAAAGTACGAACAGGCAGGCATTACGAGTTCAACCGTGAGTGTGGCGATTTCGGGGTCAACCAAACATGAATTTGAACAGTGGTATCGGCCTCCAGTGGATTGGAATTGTGAGACGGTTCCCTACGGTGTTGACCACAAAGTGTTTCGGCCAGTCAATCATGACGATGAAGAAGATCAACTGGCCTACGAGGCCATTCGAACCACCTACGATGCTGCCGATGAAGCTGCCCTTATCGGGAAGGCAGATACAGAAACCCCTCTTTTGCTCGCAGTTGGAAGACTGGTTGCTCGTCAAGGCCATCGAACCCTTTTACGGGCCATGCCTGAAATTCTCAAAGCGCACCCTGGTGCGAAATTGGTCATCATCGGCAGGGGGCACATGCGTAAGACATTGATGCGGCAAGCCAAACGCTTGGGTATCAGCCATGCGGTTTCGATCCAACCGGGTATGAATTTTGACCGCCTTGCCTTGCACTTCCGTTCAGTAGATTTGGTCATTTATCCCTCATATTACGAAGTTCAAGGCCTTATCCCCCTCGAAGCCCTGGCGAGTGGAACACCGGTACTTACAGTGAATCAACCCCCCTTGACGGAGATGATTGATTCGACGGTTGGAGGCCTGTTCAACTGTGGCGACACTGATGATTTGGCGCGTAGCGTCATCGAATCTCTCAATCAACCGGATGCCCGAACGCAACAAGCACAACTCGGTAGAGAACGTGTGCTGGAGATGTACACTTACGAGGACAATGCAGAGGCATACGAAGCCATTTACATGCGTGCCATTGAATATTAAATTTCATCTCAGCGCCTTGATTTGTCTTGACATTGAAGCGGAAGGTCATTATTACCCGAGTGGCTGGATTGTAACATGCAGGCAAAAGCAGTGTTCTTGGCTCTCATCGTCGCTACGGTTTCTCTATCCGGTTGTTTTGGCGACCAGACCGATGAAGTCGTTGCCCCAGAGATTGAATCAAACAGCAACGGGACTTTCGTGACCAACAAGTCGGGAATGGCTGTGAATGAACCTCTATTGGATATGGAATTCTTCTTCAGCGATGTCGGAGAAGACGGCCCCGAACCAAGTCTTGGAATTACTTCCAGTGGCTGCATCTTCTTCATCGCCATGGAAAAACCAATGCGTTCCTGTGACGGCGGCCAGTCGTGGGAAAATTCCGCGGACATCACCCAAGCCCCGTTTACCAGCGACCCATATGGATGGGTCGACCCTGTGACGGACCGTATCTTCAACATCCACATGATGGGCCTTGAATCCACTTGGATTGGATGGTCAGATAACGATGGGGAATCATGGCTTGGAAACCCACACGATTCAGGAACGACTCCCCTGAATGACCACATCAAATTGGCCACTGGTCCATGGACTTCTTCAGGCTACGGGGCGATTGGAGGAATCACAAGCACCTTCTATGAACAAGCCGTTTACTTCTGTTACAACAAGGGCGTAGGCATCTTCTGTTTCACGAGTTACGATGGTGGAGCAACATTTGAAACAGGCGGCCAAATTTACGGATTGGCTTCGTCCAACGGTGGGTTGCATGGAGCCATCACAACAGCGCCAGATGGAACTGTTTACGTCACGCCACGTGTTGAAACTCCAACCGTTCTTGTCTCGAAAGACAACGGCTTCAGTTGGGACGAGAAAACGATGGGAACCGATGCAAAAACACCAAACCCACGTAAGAATTCCGAGGTCGCAACCGATACAGAATCCAATGCATACCACGTATGGACTGGTGCAGACCAGGGCATTTACATGTCCCGAAGCATCGATTCGGGGGAGTCTTGGGAACAAGAGAGTCTACGCATCAGCCCGGTTGAAGTCATTTCAACCACCTTCCCTCAAACCGATGCAGGAGACCCGGGGCGCATCGCTATAACGTATCTCGGCAGTGAAAATGCTTCCCTTCTTGGTACGACCGACATTGATGGAAACAATTGGACCGGGAACGGACATTATGCTCCAAATGGCGTCCATTACCACCTTTACATTACTTACAGCCTCAATGCTTTGGATGAAAATCCAACCTTCCACACCATGCGGGTCACTCAAGACCCCGTACAAGTAGGTGCTATGTGCCTTAACAGCGGTGATTGTCGCAGTGATCAAGGCGGTTCCAACCGCAACCTCCTGGACTTCAATGACCTTCACATCGATCGAGAGGGCCGCGTTTACGTGGCTTTCGCAGACGGTTGTATCGCAGAGTGTGCGTCCATGGATGCTCCAACACCTGCCGACTCACGAGCGAGCATGGGAGGCATGTATTATCTCGCAAAAGGACCAAGCCTCTTTGAAGAAAACGGTGAACTTTCGCCATTGGTTTGATATCAGTTCATGCGGAAGGTCATTATCCCAATGACGATTCGGCTTTACTATGCAAGCAAGAGCACTGTTTCTCTCTCTCATGGTTGTAACCCTCTCTTTATCGGGTTGCTTTGGTGAGAACGAAGTGAGCAAATCAACGGAGGAGCCAACTCCCTTTGACTCGCTTCCAAGTACAACCACGTGGTATCACTACCCCGGTGGAATCAACGCCACCAATGCATCGTTTGGCTTTGATAATTTAACCGGTAATTCCACTCCTTTTCCTGCTCTGGGCACCTATTATGGGATTGGTGACACGACCTTTGAGCCAACCATCGGTGTGACTTCAACCGGGGGCATTCATTTCGCCTCTTTTGGAGGCGCAGGCTCTGGAACCATGGTCTACAGTTCAATGGACCAAGGGCAAACGTGGAACAATATGGGGCCCTTTAATCCGATCTTGCCGATTGAAGTCGGTCAAGTCCCTTCATCCAATGACCCTTACATTTACGTTGACAAGTGGACCGACCGTATTGTCAAATTCGACATGCACGCTTTGACTGCCATGTTCGTAGAATACTCCGATGATGACGGCGAAACATGGTCCATTCCCTTCTCTGCAGAAGGATACTACAGCCCCCAAGACCACCAGTCCATTGCTTCCATGCCCGATGTTGACGGCATAGCGCTCTACGACACGATCTTTGTGTTCTGCATCAATACCGGAAACTCAGCCGCTGGGCCGCAATGTTCTCGCTCGCTTGATGGAGCGCACACCTGGGATATTCAGCGTCCTGGATACCCAACAGGAACCGCTCAGTGTTCAGGCCTGCACGGTCACCTCGCAGGTTCCAACGATGGAGCCATTTATCGCGGCAACCCATCGTGTGATGGACCGGCAGTGTACCGAAGTATTGACGGTGGGTATTCATGGACGGAGCATACCATTACCACCGAAGTTCCAATGCAGGACGGATGGCACAGCCATGAAGTCGCCGTAGCGACCGATGAAGCTGGAAATCTCTTCGCATCTTGGATCAGTATTGACCATATGCCTTGGATGGCTTACTCAAGGGACCAAGGCGACACATGGTCTGAACCCATGATGGTTGCACCACCGGAAGTGACGGAAACGGGATTCCCTACGATTTTCGCCGGAGATGAAGGGCGTGTTGTTGTCGGGTACATTGGGGAGAACGTCGATAACGGCGGCTGGTCCGGCTATATGTCGGTCATGACCGACGCGTTCGCCGATAATCCGCTCATCACCTCAGTAGCCGTCAATGCTCCAGAAGACCCATTGGACTCTACTGATGATTGTGGAAACGTTCGTTGTGGCGGTTTTGGAGATTTCATCGACGTCGAATTGGATGATGAGGGCCGCCCTTGGATTGCGCTCGCACACAATGTCAACGGTGAACTTGGAATCGTAGGGACCTATGTTTACGGGCCAGCATTGTACGGCGACTTGATGTTGCTTCCTGAGATCACTGCTGGCGGCCCCTCAACGTTGTGAGTGAATGGCGCTGCTGAACCTTTGGTCATTGTCCCATTTTGGGATTTGGTTCACCGCTGGCCGTTGGACGAACCTCAATTGGACCGTGTTCTTTGCGCTCTCCATTGCCTGGGAATGCTTTGAATGGGTCATTGACGGTCAACCTTGGGCTTCATTCGCAGTAGAGCCTTTGGAGAATAAACTATCAGACCTTGTGGTGAACACGGTAGGATTCTGGTTCGGTAGGCGTTTGAAAATTGATTGAAATCCATCAAAACGTGGGCCTGTTTCTTCCGGTGTACGGAAGGTTATCCTCACGAAGTAAACAGACGTGCTTTGACCTTACGCATGTTAAGTCTCGCACCGAGTAGAATCTTTCGCCAAAGTGATAGTCGAACGGGTTGACTGAAGACGTCTCCGGACCGACGAACGATCTCATTGAGTATGGATTGGTAAGCATCGGACATGATTTGGGGTTGTACTCGGGCTCGTGCATCAAGGTATCCAAACAGATGGTTTGCGGATTCACGATGGCGCTTGATCATCTCAACATATTCAATGATGAAACCTTTCCATGATGGTGATTTAGCAACATTGGGCCGTTGCAAGTCTTCAATCGAGATACCGTGAGACGCAAGAATGTCAAGGGGGAGGTAAACTCGTCCACGCTCCATGTCCTCGTTGATGTCTCGCAATACGTTGATCAATTGCATTTGGATTCCGAGGTCAACGGCGTGGAGTTGGGCTGCTCTGTCTTCATAGCCATAGATTTCAATCAAGATGAGGCCAACAGCTGACGCAACCTTGTAACAGTACGAGCGCAGTTCATCCCATGTTTTGTTTTGCACGGGATAGAGGTCGTCTTCCATTCCTTCGAGTACTGTTTCAAAGTCATGAATTTTGATTGGAAACCTTCCGAATACATCTTGTAATGCAATAAAGATTGGATGGTCACTGGATGTAATCTCGTGCTCCTTCGCCTTTTTGATTTTGATTCTGATGTCAACCAGCGCCATCAGGCGGCGGCGGTGCTCATCGTCGGGAAGCGTTGGCTCCTTCCCATCATGAATCTCGCTGATGATGTGTTGGCGTGCATCAGTAGCTTCACGCAGCGAGTTTGT
>Ga0222717_10000753_pt1 | contig 27511 bp, 26 predicted proteins | sample C33_18DmetaG_FD_165053 | JGI IMG/M metagenome (GOLD analysis project Ga0222717, IMG submission 165053) | Estuarine water microbial communities from San Francisco Bay, California, United States - C33_18D | ecosystem: Environmental > Aquatic > Marine > Unclassified | place: USA: California... | reverse complement strand
CATCAAGTTGATGTCTGGCGTTTTTGTAGCTTTCCCGCGTAGCCCGATGGCCACTGCCTATGACGCATGGTCCCTGAACGAGCTGTCCGGTGGGCGTTTTCAGCTTGGAATCGGCAGCCAAATCAAGGCGCACTTGACGCGCCGCTTTGGCATGGACTTCCAGCCGCCAATTCGCCGGATGAAAGATTATATCAACGCTCTGAATGCTATTTGGGATTGCTGGCAGAACGGCACCAAGCTCGACTACGACGGGATTTACTACAAACACAACCTGATGATCCCCTACTACAACCCCGGCCCGCTCGCGACTGGCAAACCAGAGATCCATCTGGCGGCCATCAACAAGCTGATGTGCCGTCTTTGCGGCGAAGTTGCCGACGGCCACCTACCCGGCGATCCAATCACTTGGAAATGGCACGAAGAGGTCATGCTCCCCAACCTTGAGATCGGTCTTGAACGTTCCGGCCGGACGCTGAAAGACCTCGACCTCGGAGGTTATGGCTTCATCGGCTGTGCGACGTCGACCGAAGGCTTGGACAAAGTTGCCAAGGGTCTGAAGGAGCGTGTCGCGCTATATGCCTCGACGCCTGAGTATAAAGAAATGCTGTCCATGCATGGATTCAAAGTAACCCAAGAGGACTTTGCCGCCCTGACCCGCGAAGGCAAATGGGAAGAGATGGGCAACCTTGTCACCGACAAGATGCTCGAAGCCTACGCCGTCATCACGACACCAGAAGACCTGCCCGCCGCATTGACAAAACGCTATGGTGGCAAAGTCGACCGGATCCAGATTGATGAGACATGGTTTGATGGCCTCAGTGATGATCAAGTCGAAGACCTTGTCGTTGAGATCAAAAAAATTCCAGGCCATGCAGATGGCTGAGACGTTTTTGAAAGATGCAGCGACGCGTGATTTTGCGGCGGAAGAGTGGGATCGCCTTTGCGCCCGCGATCCCAACGAACTTGCGGTTGCCGAACTTGAGCGGGAAGTCACAGTCGGTGAATTGATCCATCAGGCGCGTTTGCGCGCGGGTCAGTTCATCGCCCAAGGCCTAACTCAGGGCGATCGGGTGATTGTTGCCCGGCCGAATGTCATTGAATTTGTCTATGACTATTTGGCGGCACGTTTGTGCGGTGCAATACTGGTTAACCTGCCATGGTCGGCAGGCACCAGCATCACCGAACTTGCGGAAATCCTCGACGCCAAAGTGGTTGTCTTGACCGAACATCTTGTGGGTGACAATCAACTCTTTGATCAACTCGGCGATAGGCGTTTTCGCCCAGATGAGCCTGCTGAGATTGGTCCCGACCGTCCTGTTCAGCGTTTGGGTGATGAAACGGCTTGGCTCGCCTGTACCTCCGGCACCACTGGCACTCCTAAGGCGGCGATGCACACCGGCGCCACATGGCAACGCCAGACCGAAGTTTTTGCTCAGCACTTCGATCTGACGCGCGATGACCCGATTTTGGTCTCTTCCCCAGTTGGCCACGCGGTTTCCGTGCTATTTGGTGTGCGGTTCTCACTGTTGCTCGATTCCCCGATGATCCTTGTCTCACGGTGGAAGATCGACACGGCAGTTAAGCTGATCGAACGCTACAAATGTACGTTTACCGTGGCCCCAACGCCGTTCCTTGTGGATATGGTCGCCTATGCAGAACAGCACGGTAACGAGCGCGTAAAATCGCTAAAGTTTTTCCCGTCTGCTGGTGCTCCAGTGCCGCGAACTCTGGTGCGGCGCGGCCTCGAGGCCCTGCCCGGCTGTCAGGTTTGGTCCTATTTCGGGACTTCTGAGGCAGGTGCTGTAACTGCGGTTCCATTGGACGCCGAGTTTGACAAACGGCTTGAAACCGACGGCATCGCCATGCCCGGCAACAAGACCCGCGTGATTAACGGGGAATTGCAGCTTCATAGCCCCGAACAGATGATGAAAGGCTATTGGAGCGGCGATCCCAACGGGCAGCTGCACGATGATGGTTGGTATCAAACCGGTGACGCCTGTGATCAGCGCGACGACGACTATATCAAGATGATTGGGCGCGCGCAGGATATCATCCTGCGGGGCGGTGAAAATATCTCTCCGCTGGAGATCGAAAACACCTTGCTCAGCCATTCTTGCGTTCAGGACGTGGCGATTGTCGGCTATCCAGATGATCGGCTTGGTTCGCGGCTTGCGGCTGTTGTTGTGAAAGCAAATAATGTCTCGCTTGAGGATCTGCGCGATTACTGCAAAGGTGTTGGGCTGGACAAGGCTAAATGGCCAGAGTTCATGACCTCGGTTGACAAGATTCCAATATCCGCCATCGGCAAAGTCCAACGCGGTGCTTTGGAAGACAAAGTTTGGACACTGATCAAGCAGATGAACCAAGAGGAAGGAACCTAACATGGCCTTTCGTCACCACAATCTGACGATCGCTGACGTTCAGGAAACGATTAGCAAATCGGCTTTTCATCAGCTTTACTGCCCAGAGGTTTTAGAGGTCGACAATGACAACGCCACGCTCAAACTGCGCGTTTCGATGTGCGAGATCTTTGAACGCCAACCTGGCACAGGGCAATGGCACGGTGGCGTTTTGTCGTCTTTGGTGGATATCGCTGGATGCTATGCATTGCTGCTGGTGGCTGGTGGTCCTGTGTTGACACTAAATTTCAGCACGGATTATTTGCGCCTCGCAACCTCTGACACATTGGTTGCCGTGGCCAAAGTTCGGCGTGTTGGCCGCACAGTCAGTTTTGTCGATGTCGATATTCAAAACGAAGCTAATGAAACCGTTGTGACCGGGCACGCCTGCTATGCGATCCAGCCCAACAAACCACATATTTGACCCTGAAAGGCGAGACCATGACTGAATATTCCGAGAAAATGAACATTGCGATCATTGGTGGCACCGGCGCGCTTGGGTCAGGGCTTGCCCTGCGTTGGGCGCGGGCCGGACACAGGGTGACCATCGGATCGCGTGATAGTGATCGCGCCGCACAAATCGCAACAGAGCTGTCGGCCAAAGCTGGCGTTCCGATTGCCGGAATGGACAATGCCAACGCTGCCGCCGCAACTGATTTGGTGGCCATGGCTGTGCCTTACTTCAGCCATGCCGCGACGCTGGCGAGCATCAAGCCCAATCTGAGCGGCAAAATCTTTGTCGACGTCACCGTACCGTTGATGCCTCCCAAAGTGCGAACCGTTCAGCTGCCCGAGGGCGGATCGGTCGCGAAAAATGTGCAAACTGAATTGGGCGAAGACGTGCGGGTCGTCTCGGCGTTCCAGAACGTCGCGGCCACCCACCTGAATGATCTCGATCACAGCATTGATTGCGATGTCTTTGTCTGCGGCAATGACAAGGCCGCACGCGGGACGGTTATCAAGCTCGCAGCAGACGCCGATATGAAAGCATGGCATGCCGGACGGATTGACAACTCCGCGGTTGCAGAAGCGCTAACATCTGTTTTGATCTTCATCAACAGCACCTACAAAATTGACGGCGCTGGAATCAAGATTCTGGGCGACCCCCAGATCAGCAACGACTAAGTCCAAGGAAGATCAAACGTGCCAGATCAAATCACACTCACCGCACTTAAGGATCTCCCTCTTGTGGGCGATGGGGATGATCTATCTGATCTGATTGCACAGGGCCTGGCGCGCGACGACCTGCCGTTGCAGGATGGCGATATTCTGGTCGTCGCGCAAAAGATCATCTCAAAGGCCGAAGGACGCACAGTTGATCTGGCCCGTGTTTCGCCCGGCACCGAGGCCAAGAAGCTGGCAGAAGCGGTCCAAAAAGACCCGCGGATCGTTGAGTTGATCCTGTCCGAAAGCAAATCCATCATCCGCCAGAAAACCGGCATTCTGATCGTAGAGCACAAACGCGGTTGGATCATGGCAAACGCTGGCATTGATGCCTCCAATGTGGAGTCGTCAGACGGTCAGGAAAATGTGCTGTTGCTACCGGTTGATCCGGATAAATCCGCCGCCGCATTACGCGACGGCTTTATGAAACGGTTCGGTTGTGACGTCGCTGTGGTGATCTCGGACAGCTTTGGCAGGCCTTGGCGTTTGGGGACGACAGGCGTTGCCATTGGTGCTGCTGGCCTTCCCAGCCTATGGGACCGTCGCGGAGAAACCGACCTGTTTGGCCGTGAACTTCTGGTCACGCAGCAGGCGATTGGCGACGAAGTGGCCACGGCGGCTTCGTTGTTGCAGGGACAAACATCCGAGGGCAAACCGGTTGTTCTTGTACGTGGCTTCCACTTTGCCGCCTATCCTTCGGCGACAGCGCGTCCAGCCGCTGACCTGATCCGCGACATCTCAGAGGACATGTTCCGTTGAGCGGTCCGGTCCTCACGTTGTCAGGTGGTGTTGGCGGTGCCAAACTGGTGCTCGGCTTATCCAAAATTCTGGACGGTGATGATCTAGTGGTCGCCTGCAACACCGGCGATGATTTCGACCATTTTGGCTTACGGATTTGCCCCGATATCGACTCAGTCCTTTATGCCTTGTCAGGCCTGTCCAACCAGCAACGCGGCTGGGGGCGACGCGACGAAACTTGGACATTTATGTCCGCGATCCAAGATCTAAAAGGCCCCGATTGGTTCAATTTGGGCGACGGAGATCTGGCCACCCATGTTCTGCGCAGCGAATTCCTGCGTCAGGGGCAAAGCCTTAACGCCGTCACCGCTGGTCTGGCGACCCGCTTTGGGATCACGGCAAATATCTGCCCGATGACGGATGATCCCGTTGCCACGGTCGTTCAAACGCCAGCGGGCGATCTAGCCTTTCAACACTATTTTGTTCGCGAACAATGCCAACCCTGCGTGACCGGATTCCGTTTTGATGGCATTGCGCGCGCGCGCCCAAACAGTCAGGTTATCGCCGCGCTGCGCGCTGACCCCAAGGCGATCATCATCGCCCCGTCCAACCCCTACGTCAGCGTCGATCCGATCTTGCATATTCCGGGGATGCTGGACTCGATCAAGGGCGCAAATGCCCCAATCGTCGCCGTGTCGCCGATTGTCGGCGGCCAAGCGATCAAAGGCCCTGCCGCCAAGATGATGTCCGAGTTAGGTAAAGACGTTTCAGTTCTGGGCATTGCGCAGCATTACCGCGACATTTTGGACGGGTTGGTGATTGATCATCAAGACGCCCATCTGGCCGCTGAAATTGAGTCCATGGGGATGCGGGTTCACGTCGCCCAAACGCTCATGACTAATCTGGAAACACGCGTTGTATTGGCACAAGCCACGCTAGATTTCGCAAGCGAGATCGCACAATGACCGATGTTGTAATCCCGGTCAAAAACCTAACCCATGCCAAAGGGCGTTTGCGCGCTGTTCTAAGTCCGAGCGCACGCGCCAAGCTGGTTTTGGCAATGCTTCACGACCTGTTCAACACTCTTCAGACGTGCGATCTGGGCGATATCTGGCTGGTCACCTCTGACGACGCAGTGCTTGATCTAGGTGCGCAGTTCGGGGCGCGCTTGATCCGAGAAGAGGTGGCAAACGGGTATAATCAGGCGGTTCAAACCGGCCTGAACGCCGTTGATCGGCAGCGCTCCGTGGTTGTTTTACCCGCTGACCTTCCTCTGGTGGCTAGGGATGACGTTGCCAAATTGTCGGCACCCTGTGAATCTCCAACCATTCGCGTTGTGCCTGACAGGCAAAGGCGCGGCACCAACGGGTTGTTCCTCTCCTCGTCTGATCTGATCGCGCCCGCATTTGGGGCCAGCAGTTTCTTTAATCACCAGGTCGCGGCAACCCGCGTTGGTATTCTGTCCAAGACCTTGCCCCTGAGCGGCCTCGCACTTGATGTTGATACGGGTGCGGACCTAATTGATTTGATGAATTCTGGTCATTCAGGGGCCTCTGTTCGCTTCCTGAAATCCATCGCATTTGGCCAGATGCCCATGAATGAACCTAAAGGCAGTGTCGCATGACATTTCTAGATACAGACACGCTCAACAGAGCCCCAATCGCGGCCACCGATGCCGTTGGCCTATTGGAAATGGCCGATGCCAATCTGCTGGCGCGCGCGTCCCAATTGCGTGACCAAGGCCACGGACGGCTGATCAGCTATTCACGCAAAGTGTTCATCCCCCTGACCGAACTTTGCCGCGATGTCTGCCATTACTGCACCTTTGCCAAAGCCCCCAAAAAAATTGATGCGCCGTTCCTTAGCCCCGATCAGGTGCTGGAAATCGCCCGCGCCGGTCAGGCGGCTGGCTGCAAAGAGGCGCTCTTTACGCTCGGTGATAAACCCGAACTTCGATATGCAGTCGCGCGTGATGCATTGGCCAAGATCGGCTATGCCTCAACGCTTGACTACCTTCGCGCGATGGCCGAACTGGTGCTGAGAGAAACCGGATTACTCCCGCATCTGAACCCCGGTGTGATGACGGCCGAAGAAATGACCACCCTGCGCGAGGTTTCGGTTTCGATGGGGATCATGCTTGAAACCGTCTCTGCGCGGTTGGGCGAACGCGGTGGTTGCCATTTCGGCTCCCCTGATAAAGACCCCACTGTCCGGTTGCGCACCATTGAACAGGCGGGCGAGCTGAACATCCCCTTTACCAGCGGCATCTTGATTGGCATCGGCGAAACGCGGGCCGAACGGATCGAGAGCCTGCTCGCCCTGCGCAATCTACATGACAAACACGGCCATATTCAGGAAATCATCATCCAGAATTTCCGCGCCAAACCGAACACCAAAATGGCCAATGCGCCGGAACCCGACTTGCAGGATTTGCATTGGACCATCGCCGTGGCCCGCATCATCTTCGGAGCGGATATGTCCATCCAAGCACCGCCCAACCTGTCCAATGGTGGCGAGGGTCTGATCGCGGCGGGTATCAATGATTGGGGCGGAGTATCGCCTGTGACACCGGATCATGTGAACCCCGAAGCGCCTTGGCCGCATCTCGATACGCTGGCCGCAGACACTGCGCAATGTGGGAAAATTCTGGTTGAACGGCTCGGGGTCTACCCCGTCTATGCGCATCAGAATGTGCACTGGCTGGACAAAAGCCTGCGCAAGCCTGTGCTTGATCTGATTGACGCCGATGGGCTGGCCCGAATGGACCCTTGGGCACCTGGTGACGCCTCGCAAGAACTGCCCGAATTGCCCACGACGCCCGGTCTGATTGGTGACATAGGGCTGTCCCGCATTCTGGCCCGTGCCGAAATGGGCGCAGACCTGAGCGAGGCCGAGGTGTGCCGCATGTTCGCCGCGCGCGACGGTGAGGTTCATGAGGTGATGCAAGCCGCCGATGAAGTGCGCAAACAGGTCGTGGGGGAAACCGTCAGCTATGTGGTGACGCGCAACATCAATTACACCAACATTTGCCACTACAAATGTAAGTTCTGCGCGTTCTCCAAGGGTAAAACCCATGAGGACTTGCGCGGAAAACCTTACAATCTGGGAACTGACATTGTTGCTGCACGCGCCCACGAAGCATGGAACAGAGGCGCGGTTGAGGTTTGCCTTCAGGGCGGCATTCATCCTGAATACACGGGCCAGACCTATCTGGATATTTTGGCGGCGATCAAAACCGATCTGCCCGACATGCATGTGCACGCGTTTTCGCCGCTCGAGGTCTTTCAAGGGGCCGCGACATTGTGCATTCCCGTGCCGGAATTTATGGCACGGCTGATCGATGCCGGATTGGGCAGCCTGCCGGGCACTGCGGCGGAAATTCTCGACGACGAAGTGCGTCGCGATCTTTGCCCGGACAAGATCAACACTGCTGAATGGTTCGAGGTGATCAACGCCGCCCATGAACAAGGTCTGAAAACCACCGCAACAATCATGTTCGGCCATATCGACCGCCCCATTCACTGGGCCCGCCATCTGCTACGCCTGCGCGATCAGCAGAAACGCACAGGCGGATTTACGGAACTGGTCCCCCTGCCTTTTGTCCATATGGAAGCGCCGATCTACCTCAAAGGTGGCTCGCGCAAAGGACCAACATGGCGCGAATCCGTGTTGATGCATTCCGTGGCGCGTTTGACGCTGAACCCGCATATCCCCAACATTCAGGCCTCTTGGGTCAAGCTTGGCCCTGACGGCATCGCCGCTTGCCTGTCCGCAGGTGTCAACGACATCGGCGGGACATTGATGGACGAAACCATCACACGTTCAGCGGGCGCCGAGCACGGCCAAGAAATGACACCTGCCGCGATGGAAGACTTGCTCTTTGAAGCAGGCCGTCCCTCGCGCCAAAGAACAACGCTTTATGGTGCCGCATCCAACGAACGTAGACATGTTTCGCTCGCTTAAGATTTGGGCCGTTCGGATCCGAAATGATGAGTTCGGCGATATTGCCGATTTTCGGCATCGCGGCTAAGGTCGCCTTGGGAGCGCTTTATTGTACATTGAGACCAATTCTCCGGATCAAATTGCCGCCAAATCAATGAGAATAACTCAAGGTTAAAATGATACTCAATTGGACAGTTATCGGCTCCGGATTCATTTCCGAAACGGCTATCTACGGTATCAATAACTGAGGCCTAACACATGACCGTACCCGATCACATGTTTAAGCAGTCGCGTAAATTGCCCAAGGAGTTGTATCGCTCACTTACCCGGAATCGCAGATGTGAAATGGTTGGGCGGAAGACCTTCATTTTAGCAATCTACATCGACGTCTTCTTGTGTAATCCACACATCCCTTGACAACGCGGCTCAAATGAAAACGCCAACCGCCTGCTGCGACAGTCCTTTCCAAAGGGCACAGATTTGGCGATACGTAGCCAAGCAAAGCTCAGTACCGTCGCAAGGCAGCTCAATGAACGACCACTTAAAACGCTGGAATACGAATCTCCCGCAGAGCGTTTCAATGCATGTGTCGCATCGATCCATTGATATCACCACGTATAGCCAAGATAAAACAAAAGGGCCACCTCATCGGGTGGCCCTTTCAAGTTCGTTCTTTAGCGCAGCAAACCTACCCGGCCAAGTTTGGTAACCATGTGGCTATGCCGGGGAATACGATAATCAATGCAATACCCAGAATGAACAGGGCCACAAAGGGCCATGTGGCCCTATACACATCGCTGATGCTCATTTCCGGCACCACTGCTTTGAACGCGAACAACGTGTAACCGAATGGCGGTGTGATCGCACCAAGCGTGATGTTCACAAGGAACAACAACCAAAACCAGACCGGATCAAATTCCAGCGCGGTGACCACCGGCTGATAGATCGGGATCGTCAGCAAGATCACCGCAATCGTGTCGATGAACATACACAGAACAAACGGCACCGCCAGCATGATGATTAGCATCACAACCGGTGAGTACCCAAGGTTCGCAACCAAATTGACCAGCTGGCTTGTCGCACCTGTAAAGGCCAATAACTGCGTGAACATCTTGGACATTGCCATTATCACAAGGATCATTGCCGAAACCGTGATGGCGGCCATCAAGGATTTCCAAATCATATCCAACGACAGTTTCCGATAAATGGCCGCCGTGATGAGCGATCCAACAACCCCTGTCGCCGCAGACTCAGACGGTGTCGCGATACCCAGCATGATGAACCCCATGACTGAAAACATGACGATTAGGAACGGAAGCGTCCGAACAATCGCCATGACCTTTTCCATGCTTGTGACTTCAGCGCGCTCACCTGTGACGTTCGCTGGGGCAAGGTTTGAATTCAACGCGATGCGCACAAAAACATAAACCAGAAAGATGCCGCCAATCAAAAGCCCGGGAATAACGCCGGCGATCAGCAGTTTGGCGATGGACACATCAGCAAGTGAGCCAACGATGATGGCCAGCAGGCTGGGCGGAATAATGGGCGCGAGACTGGCACCGCCAATAATCAGGCCTGCCGCAATACCCCTGTCGTAGCCGCGTTTTTGCATACCGGGCATGATGGCGCGGCCCAACATGGCGGCAACGGCCATGGCAACACCAGACAGCGCACCGAATACAGCCGATAAGACAACAACCAAAACGTATTGGCGCCCTTTGACCTTACCTACCAGTTTGTCGATTGAATCAAACAGCACATCCATCGTGCCGGATCGAAACAAAAGCTCGCCCATCAAGATAAACAGCGGGATCGAGGCCAGCGAGGTCGTAGATGCGGTGTCTAGGATGGAGTTGGCGAACATCGGAAATCCGGCTGGACCGATGATAAAATAGACCCCAATCAAGATAGAGCCTAGAAACGCAAGAAAGATTGGTGCGCCAGACAGAAACAGCACAAAGAGGATCGCTATCCCTGCAATAAGTGTTGTGTACCATTCCATTATCCGCCAAACTCCGCTGCTGATCCGTCGACACGGTCTTTGGATGAAAGATAGACCAGCATATAACATGCGCTCATGCCCAAGCCAAAGGTGATGAACGATGACACCCACCACTGTGGAATAGGCACAATGGCAAGGGTTTCAATCCCGCGGGTGTATTGGCGGATGTTCTCTTGCAAGCTGACCCAGGCCGCAAAGCCAAGGCCCACAAACCCCAAAAGGCTAATCACAACATATGCTAAATTTGCTACTGGCTTTGGTGCAATATCGACAAGGATAGTCACGGCGACATGGGCCCTGTCCTTGGTCACACGGGGCAAAGCCAAAAAGATGGTAACGCAAAGCGCATAAGACACGTAGTCGCTGGCCCAGGCTGTGGGTGAATCGAAGACATATCGGGTGATCACTTCGTAAACGTAAGAACAGACAATCGATGCAAGCCCAATCGCGGCCAGAACGGCGGCACCGTTAGTAATTGTGTCGATTACTTTTTTAAAAGCCGCAGTGATGTTAGCCATAGGACTACCCCGCTTTGTTCGGCATGTTTCTGAATTTCTTGGGTGAGAGATAGACCCGGCAATCTGGTCACCGCCGGGCCCGACTTAAGCTCTCTTACATGCCTTGTTCGGCAACAAAGTCGCGGAAGGCTTCGCCATCTGCACCAGAAGCTTCAATCGCAACTTCCATAGCGCGCTCAGCGAACAATGCATTTGCCTCATCGACAGTGTAACCAATCGACGTTTTTTGTGCTCCGGCTTCAACCATGGCTGCTGTTTCTTCTACAAGCAGCGCATCGAAGGCACCGATGGAGTCACGCTCCAACTGGTAACCAGCTTCCAGCATGAGTGTCTGGGTCTCTTCATCCAAACCGTTCCAGCGATCCAGATCCATCATGATCAGGTAGGACACAGTCCCGAACGCTGGTTCGGCAAGATATGGCGCAACTTCGTGAAACTTAAAGCCCACAGCACCAACCGTTGGCCAGACTAGCCCGTCAATCACACCTTTTTCAGCAGCAGAGTACAACTCACCGAATGGAACAACGACGGCCGTTCCGCCCAAAGAGCTGACGATTGTGTTGTAGGATGGAAGTGCTCGGATTTTCATGCCGTCAAGTTGCGCAGTTGCATCCATTGGCTCACGCAGGAAGAACCTGAAACCAGTTGTCGCTGTTGGAATGGACAAGACCTTCAGGCCCTGAGTTTCCTGATAGTGCGCATCGACCCAGTCCCAGACGCCAGATTTGCGTCGCGCATCGATGTCGCCGTCAACAGCATCAATTGCAGCCCCAATACCGGTTTCACCAGTGTGATACAGACCGTGCGTGTAGATGATGTCAAATACGCCTGCTGCGACAGGCTGTAACTGGCTACCAGCCGGCACAACTTCTGGGCCGCTTGGTGTGATTGTAATGTCTCCTCCAGACATTTCGCTCACCAGATCAATATAGCCGTAGGCCATATTTGCTGTGCCAGAATGGTTACCGCCCCAGGCTGTCAGCATCCGCATGTCTTGTGCTGCGGCCAGTGACGCAGACGCGACGAGACCAACGGTCGCCGCTAAGATGGCTTTTGAAAATGATGTCATATTTTTCTTCTCCCTAGTTGAGTTCTCTTGGTTTAAGCGACGCACGTTAGCGCCAGACTTGGCAATTTTCTTTATCTTGTGAGAAAAGTATGGAGTATACGTCCTATTATGTCGAATCATATTTTGGGCGCACTTAAAGCTCTGAAAATATTCTGAAAAACTAAGAAAGAGCATCGAAAACGGGAGACTCGAATTCGATTTTCATGCCTTGCCTTGTAGAATTTCGTAAGATTCCAGTACCCCTGTGATCTGGCGATCACCCCAGAAGAACGAAACCATGTACAAAAAATATTATTCTGCCAGTTGCCCCGGGTGACAACGTCGAAAGCCATCGTGCGTTTGTTGCGGCGGGAGCCTTGTTGACTGAGAGTGGCACCATTACAGTGCTCACAGTGCTGGAAGTGACCCCCAGATTTGTGGAACAGTATCTTCTCGAGGGCCAAGCCAAAACGCTTTATGACCAAGAAGCCAAACGGCCTATGGGCGAGGTCGCCAAGATTGATGGTGCGACGGCTTTGGTCAAAAACGCCCACCCGGCGCGGACAATCTTGGAAGAATCCGCACGGCTCAAAACCGATTGCATCGTCATGTCTTCCCACCGTCCCGGACCGAGCGATTTCTTCATTGGCTCTACCGCGTCCCGCGTTGTCAGACGCGCGCAATGTTCGGTTCATGTCGTGCGTTAATTGCGCAGTCAGCGAAGAACGGGCCATTTTAGTTGGCCCGTTCCAAAGCAATCGCAATACCTTGCCCCACGCCGATACACATTGTCGCAAATGCGCAACGTCCGCCCGTAAGGCCAAGTTCCAGTGCAGCCGATCCTGTGATCCGCGCACCAGACATCCCCAACGGATGGCCCAGTGCAATGGCACCGCCGTTTGGATTGACGCGCGGGTCGTCATCGGCAATTCCCAGATCGCGCAGGGTCGCCAGACCTTGGCTCGCAAAGGCCTCGTTCAGCTCAATCACGTCGAAATCCGACTGGGTCAGGTCAAGACGGTGCAATAGTTTCTTGGTCGCGGGCGCAGGGCCGAACCCCATTATGCGGGGGGCAACGCCCATCGTCGCACCGCCCAAAACCCGCGCAATCGGTGTCATCCCGTGCTTTGCCGCTGCCTCAGCGCTGGCAAGGATCAAGGCAGCCGCCCCATCATTGACGCCACTTGCATTGCCCGCGGTGATCGTGCCGCCGGCCCGCACAAACCCTTTGAGTTTGGCCAGCGCTTCGGCGGTTGTCTGTGGGCGCGGATGTTCATCCGCATCAACAACAATCGGATCACCGTGCCGTTGCGGGATCATCACTGGGGATATCTCTTTAGCAAGCCGCCCGTTGGCCATTGCCACGCCAGCTTTCGCTTGTGAGCGCAGCGCAAAGGCGTCCTGATCTTCGCGAGAAACCTTGAAGTCATCCGCCACGTTTTCAGCCGTCTCAGGCATGCTATCCGCGCCATATTGCGCCGACATTAACGGGTTAACGAACCGCCAGCCAATTGTGGTGTCAAACACCTCATTGGCGCGCGAAAAGGCTTGCGTGGCTTTGGGCATCACAAATGGTGCGCGCGACATGCTTTCGACACCGCCAGCAACAATCAAATCCGCTTCACCTGCTTTGATTGCACGCGCAGCGGTGATGATCGCATCCATCCCCGACCCGCACAAACGGTTCATCGTTGTGCCCGGCACCGTGTCAGGAAAGCCCGCCAGCAATAACGAAATGCGCGCCACGTTGCGGTTGTCTTCGCCCGCCTGATTGGCGCAACCAAAGATCACCTCGTCAATTGCGGCCAGATCAAGAGAGGGGTTGCGCTCTGCCAATTTCATAAGCGGCAGCGCCCCAAGATCATCTGGGCGAATAGACGACAGCCCACCGCCATAACGCCCAATTGGCGTGCGGATGTAATCGCAGATAAAGACGTCCGTCATCAGCTCAGCTCCGGCGGTGTCAACGCACCAACATCACCGCCAGTATGAAGCGTGGCTCCAGTGAGCGACTGCAATTCATCAAATGACATTTCGGGCAATTTTTCACGCAGAATGAACTGCCCGCCTTCAATGTCGACAACCGCAAGCGAGGTATAAACCCGCGTGATACAGGCCACGCCCGTCAACGGGAAGGTACATTGTTCCACCAGCTTGGGCTTGCCATCTTTTGTAGTGTGATCGGTGATAACAGCAACCCGTTTGGCCCCGTGAACAAGGTCCATCGCACCGCCCACGGCAGGCACACCTTTGGACCCGACGCGCCAATTGGCAAGGTCGCCATTCTGCGCAATCTGGTAAGCACCAAGCACAGCAAGGTCCAGATGACCGCCACGCACCATCGCAAAGCTGTCAGCGTGATGAAAGAACGACGCGCCCGGATTGAGCGTAATTGCCTTTTTACCGGCGTTAATCAAATCCCAGTCTTCGTCCCCTTCACCCGGAGCAGCCCCAAACCCCAGCACACCGTTTTCAGTGTGATAGGTAATGTGACGACCCTCTGGCTGAAATTTGGCAACCATTTCAGGGATGCCGATGCCGAGGTTCACATAAGCACCGTCTTGGATGTCTTGCGCCGCGCGCCATGCGATCTGCGGGTTTTTAAGTTTTTGCCAAGTCATGCGTATTCTACCCCTGTTCGGATCAAGACTTCTTCTTGTTTCGAGTCGGAAACTTGGACGACGCCATCCACAAAAAGTCCGGGTGTGACGACCTCTTCCGGTTCGATCCCGCCGGGGCTTGTGATTTTGGACACCTGCGCGATGGTTTTGTCTGCGGCCATGCACATCAACGGGTTAAAGTTACGCGCCGCCAAACGATAAGTCAGGTTCCCGTGCGTGTCACCGACCGCACCTTTGACAATGGCAAAATCCGCTTTCAGCCAATGTTCCAGCACATAAGATACGCCGTCAAATTCCTGAATCTGCTTACCAGATGCCAATTCCGTCCCGTAGCTCGCCGGTGTGAAAAACGCAGGAATACCCGCGCCAGCTGCGCGAATACGTTCCGCCAAGGTGCCTTGTGGGACCAGTTCCAGCGCAATCTCTCCGGCCAAGTATTTATCGGTAAACGCGCGTGGATCGGACGAGCGCGGGAAAGAGCAGATCATTTTAGCGACCATGCCTGCATCAATCATCGCCGCAATGCCAATTTTACCATTGCCTGCGTTGTTGTTGATAACAGTCAGGTTCGCAGGGCTTCCGGTGGCCTTGTAGCGATCAATCAAGGCATGGATCAGCTCAATCGGGGCGCCCGATCCACCAAAGCCACCGATCATCAAAACCGCATCATCGGTTATGCTTGAGACCGCAGCCTGTAGATTTGGAAGAGTCTTATCCATCGAGAGTTTTTTCGTTCCTAGATTGGCGCGGTTACAACATCGGCTTAAGTGTGCGCAAGCCATCCAAAGTGACTTGACACAGATGGTCGATTTCAGATTGGGTCATGGGAGTCGACAGCAACCCCGAACATGTCTCAATCATGATTAGACCATTGTTGAAAAAGTGATCCAGCAGCGCAGATACGCATTTTTGTCCATCAGGGCCGATAAACGCATTACGATACGTGGTTGGCGCGGTCTCTTTCAGATGAATGCGGAACATGGACCCGCGACCTGTCACACAGGCCGGAACATCAGCGATCCTGATCGCTTCAGAAATCCCTGCCCGCGCCTTGTCCGCCAGTGCATTCAGTTTCGAAACAGCGGCCTCATCAAAATGCGCCATCGCGATGGAACCGGCCGTCAACGTGACAGGGTTCGCGCTGAACGTGCCGTAATGCGGGAACGGTGCAGGACCATTCAGCGGGTTCATCACGTCAAGCACATCTGCACGACCTGCAAGGGCCCCGACGGGAAATCCGCCGCCGATCATTTTACCCAAAGCCGTTAGATCAGGGTTCACGTCATAGGCCTGCTGCGCGCCAGAAAACCCAGTTCGAAAGGTGATGACCTCGTCAAAAATCAGCAAAGCGCAATTGGTTGTTGCCCAGTTGCGCAGCGCATTCACAAACGCCTCGGATGCGGGAATCACGCCAATGCGGTGCGGCAATAGATCCAGCAGAACTCCAGCGACGGTATCTTTGTAATGGTCCAAAATCGCAATCGCACGTTCGGGCTCATTGAACGGAATAACGATCACATCATCCAGCGCCGATTGTGGCGTGCCTTGGGCCACCGGAACGCTGGCGGGTGCATCTGCGTCCCCCCAGTTGGCCGGCTTAGATGTCTGGCTGACCTCGGCATAATCATAAAGCCCGTGATAGGACCCTTCGACTTTGGCGATCTTTGCGCGACCCGTGAAAGCACGCGCGGCTTTAAGACAGCTCATCACAGCTTCGGTACCGGAATTCACAAACCGCAATTTTTCGAATTGCGGGTTCCGTGCAACCAATTGCTCAGCGTAATTGACTTCGATTTCCGTGCCAACAGAAAACGCAGACCCGTTGTCGAGCTGCTGCTTCACACCGTCAATAATCGGCTGATACGCGTGACCGTGAATTAGGGATGCAACATTATTGGCAAAGTCTATGCGCTTTACGCCTTCGATGTCCGTTACAAAACAGTCTTCGCCCTTTTGGGCATAGATCGGATGGGGTTTGCGCAGGATCGTGTTGCGGCTGCACCCTCCGGGCATGACTTTCTTTGCACGTTTATACAATGCGGCGCTTTTCGCGAGTTCAGTCATTTTAGTGTTCCGTTGCTTCTTTGATCAGATGTTCCAGCTTGCCTTCAACACCGTCCCATTTCGCGGCGTCAGGCAGCGGTTCTTTTTGGTCTGTGATTTGCGGCCAAACCCGGCTTAGTTCTTCGTTGATTTCGAGGAACTTGATTTTCTCTTCGGGAAGGTCGTCTTCGTTGAAGATCGCCATTGCCGGACAGGCTGCAACACATTCATCGCAATCGATGCATTCATCGGGATTAATGACAAGAAAGTTGGGGCCTTCGTAAAAACAATCAACAGGGCAAACGTCCACACAGTCGGTGTATTTGCACTGGATACAGTTGTCTGTAACGACATAGGTCATAGGGTGGATCCTCAGTTTGGCCGCCAGCAATCCCAAGGGACACTGGCGGCCGATGCGTTATTCAGCCGCGACGGACGAAATGGCCGGAATGTCATACATTGAGTAAAGTTCAGCTTCGTCCACAACGACGCGGTCGTCGTATCCGCTGAACCAAATAGCTTCTGGGTTGCGACCAACGATTGTGACCTTGGCGCGGTTTGACGCATCCGCAGCACCGCGCAGGAGCTTAAAGATAACCACACCGTTTTCGCCACCTTTGACACCTGGCACAGGTTCATTTGTGACAGCGGCAACTTCGGTTTTACCTTTATAGTGTGTGATCGAAAGACGCGCGTGCGCTTCGACACCGGAAAGACCTTTTTGGGATTCGTTCAGGATTTCCCAAGCCTTCTCGATTGACACGTTAAACGCCTTGTGACCAACAATATCACGACCACAGAAGAAATAGTGATTTTCGATGCCGTTGCGCTTCATTTCGCGCTGAAGAATGCGCAGCGCATCCGGGTCATCATTGATACCCGCGATAATCGGGGACTGGTTGTCCATGTTGATCCAAGCGCGGTTGCCGAAGGCCTGAACCGCGGCCAATGCGTCGGGATGCCAAGTCAGGCCACCTTGTGGATCGTCGATAAATTCGCCGTCAGGACCCTTAAGCAGAACTTCGTCAGGGTGATTGAAATGCACCATCATACGCAGGTTGACGCGTGGATAGGCGTTATGGAACGCGTCCAGCATGGCAAAGAACGTATCGTCGAACCGCTTAGGATGGAACGCCAATTCTTTCGTACCGATCCGGATGTTTTCGATACCCGCCTGCGCCAGTGCCGACAGCCATTGTGCGATGTTCTTGTTACCAAGCACCATCGGGTCACCGCCCGACATCAAAATTTCGCGAAGACGCTCGCGGTTCGTCTCTGGGTGGCGGCCACCGTTTTCTTCGACACGGCGATTATGCTCGGTGATGTATTCAACGATGTCTTTGATCTGCGCCAAGCCCTTGGGCGCGACAGTCCCGTCCTCGCGCGTGATCTCTTTTTTCGCGATCAGTTCTTCACGGTAGCAGAACCGGCAGTGGGCGGAACATGTGGACGCCACATAGATCAGACCCAGTTCATATTTGTGAATCAGACCCTCAACAGGGCTATACGTCATCTGCTTGCCGGGATCTTCGGCGCCGTCAAGGTCGTACGTTTCCTTCGGGCTTGCCTTCACCAAAGTCTGGATCGCCTTGGAATTGCGCGCCTGTTCAAAATAGTGGCGAGTGATCTTGACCGGCATACGGGCCTGCACATCGCGTTCCGTTCCATCAAGCGCCTTAACCGCGTCCAATTCTTCAGGAGAATAGAAACCTTGCATGTCTTGCGGGACAGTTCCCGACATGAATTTCTTGAGACCAGTGATGATGTCACGGTCATATTTCCCGTTCTGAACAGTCGCCAAGAAGGCAGCTTCTTTCTCAGACGGGGCATATCTTTCTTTAAGGGCCATTTGAACTTCCTTCAATCAAGCGCTGAGAAGGATGCATCCTTACCCACGCAATTGAAGACTGTTTGCAAGTTCAACCGATGACTCGCAAACGTTGATTTGTTACAAACCTATGATTAAAATTCATGCGAGGATGAAAAAACTGGTCGAATTCGGTTAATTGTCTTACAAAATCGCATATCACAAACAAAATCATGAGGGCTGGCATGGATTCTCTAAAACGACGTTACATACCTTCGATGTCGGCGATGCGCAGTTTTGAAGCTGCCGCACGACACCAAAGCTTTACCTTGGCCGCTAATGAATTGAACCTGACGCAAAGCGCGGTTAGCCGACAGGTCAAAGAGATGGAGCAGATCGTCGGTGCGCAGCTTTTCCGGCGCACCGGACGTGAGGTGATCCTGACACGAGCTGGCACGCGACTGGCCGCTGACATCGGCAATGAGCTGGACAATATTCGCCGTGTGATGATGCGCGCCGTTTCGGCTGGGAATATGAACTCCACCCTGCGCGTCGCAACGTTGCCGACATTTGCAACACTGTGGCTTATTCCGCGTCTGCCCGATTTTTTCAAAAAACACCCTGAGATCGAAATCAGCCTTTCGACCCGTCTGGAACCCTTTGATCTGGCCGTAGAGAATTTCGACCTTGCCATACATTTCGGCCAGCAAAACTGGCCGAATACGCAAATGCGCAAGTTCTTTTCCGAGCGCATGATCCCTGTTGCGTCGCCCGAATTCATATCGCAGCACAACATCCAAACGATGGAGGACGCAAAAAACGCGCCGCTTTTGCACACGTCATCGCGCCCGACCGCCTGGCATGACTTCTTGGAAAAAATTGGATTAGAGGGACGGCCTTATCTTACGGGAAGATACTTTGACCAATTCTCAATGGTGATCGCCGCGCTTCAGGCATCACTTGGGATCGGACTATTACCCAGATATCTGGTAGAGAAAGAGATTTCCGAAGGCACTCTCATCGCGATCCATGATGACGAACTGGTAACCGAGAACAGTTACTTCTGCGTGACGCCAATTGATCAAGAGGACGACAACGTCGAAAGCTTCTGCCAGTGGGTGATCAAAGAAGCCTTACACCTGTCGACGTGAAACGGACTCAGGCGGCCCTGCCATACCACACGTTTTTGCGTGTCTGGCTGGGCAATTCCCCATATTCTTCGCGATACCACTTCGAAAGAACACAGTTGGAGTTGAAGCCGCTGGCAACAGAGACTTCTGTTATTGAAAGCTTAGTCTGGGTCAGCAGCGTATGTGCCCGCCTTAGCTGAAGCTTCCGATACAGCTGTTTGGGTGACATTTCCAAGGTGGCACTACAGGCGCGTTCGAGTTGCCTCGAAGAGACGCCGATCGTCTCGGCAAGTTCACGAATGGGGAGCGGGTCTTCAAGGTTATCCGAAATGACTTCAAGGGCTGCCGTAATGACTGGATGTCCCTGCGATTTTCTCAGCAACCGCCATTTTTCCAGCGTATCGGCGGGTTGCGCCGGTCTGTTCAAACCCAAATGATCATCCAATGCTTGCTTGGTCACAGCGCCAGCTTGTTTGCCAACTAGCTCTGACATCATGATCGAAGCTGCCACATATCCTGTAGCGCTACTTAATCCACCGAAATGGGTAATCGCATCACAGGAAATATCAGCATCAATGGCAATTTCTGATGCAGCAAGGCGAAAGTTGGGGTGAACCGATATGCGTCGACCATTATGCAATCCCGCAGACAAAAGGGGAAATATCCCCGCCCCTATGACACACACATGCCTTGCAGATCGTAAAGCCGGTCTAAGCAGGCGCAGATCTGCGGCTTTAACACGCCACGCCTGTTCTGCCCCACCAATGAGAACAAGTGCGGAATTCGAAAGCGCGGTTTGGCCCACTGTTTCTAGGCCCGATAGCCCCTCGACGCACTGCCAGCTGAAACGGTCGTCCTCGAGAAAGCTGTTGGCCGAGCGCAGGACATTGCCGCATGCGTCTGCAACAAATTGAACGGTGCTGTCTTGCGTCACGAACAGGTAGGACTGCTGGTTCCTCTCTTCCAAATAGACTGGACGGCTGTTCATCACAAACGCAGTGTTTGGCCTATCATGGTGCATGTCGACCCCTAGTTTGATGGCTAAAGCTGTTCCCGTACGGTGGTTAGACTACCGCCCTGAACGAGGTTTCGATCACGTGCAAGAATGATTGCGCCGAGGACAGCGCGGACATCATCAGGAATGTATCTGGGCCGGTGCGAATAATCATCGTACCAAGATGGTCCATTGAGGTGCGCGCAACATCACCAATCGCAAAGGCGTCATGGTGCAGGTCAATCGGGCAAATCCGTTCCAAGGCGCTGCGGGTATCTGGCCCCGAAACGCCCAACACAACGTAGGTATCGGTTTGATCGGTTGTATAACCCGCCCCATTCAAGCGCGCCTGCACCACGGCGTTGGCATCAGGCGTGGGATGCACAAAGACCAAAAGCATCTGATCCGGTGCCGTCTGGATCGCTTGTATTTCATCCTGAACTGACAGGTGTCGGGCCTCCGGCATATCCAAGCCCCACCCCTTTTTCAAGGCTTTTGCCAATTGGGCTTCACCCCCAAGCGGGGTCGCAATTGAAACCAGCGCAAGATCATCGCGCAGGATGATGTGATTTTCGCCGATGGTCACATTAGCAGTCAAGGCTGAAGATGCGGTAAGGGTGATATCAACCACGTTGACGCCCTCCTTCTGGATCAATGTGATCGGCCGAACAGACTTCGACCAAGGTGTCTTTACCACGAACCGGATCATAAGCGCGCAGGGTTTCGCCCATACGGTCCTGCCCCCCCTTAAGGAAACCTAAGCCCACGGAATGGCCCAGTTCGGACGAATGCGCCGTCGACGTCATCCAGCCCTGATCATGGGCCATATCAACAGGATCACCTGTCGCCAAGAAATGCGCGCCCGCGTTCAACCCGGCAGATTTATCCACGGGGCGGAACCCCACCAACCGCAGCCCATCCTCGCGGATCATCTCGGGGCGTCTTGAGAGCGCGGACCCGATGCTGTCTTTTTTCTTGGACACCATGCCGCCCAACCCCAAATTTTCTGCGGTGGTCTGGCCGTTAAGCTCGCTGCCGGCAGCATGGCCCTTTTCGATGCGCATAACGCTTAACGCTTCGATGCCATAAGGTGTCACGTCAAATTCTTCGCCCACCTGCATCAAAGCGCAGATCAACGCATCGCCATAGCGTGCAGGCACGGCAAGTTCATAGGCCAATTCACCAGAAAACGAGATACGGAACAAGCGCGCAGGCGTGCCTCTAAAGACCGTGCATTCAGCGCAACCCATAAACGGGAACGCCTCGTTTGACAGATCAAGGTGATCCACAGCCTTGGACAACAACGCGCGGCTGTTCGGGCCCGCAACGGCGAATTGCGCCCAGCCATCGGTGATCGAGATCAGATGCACATCGAGTTCTGGCCAGAGGCACTGACGGGCGAATTCCATGTTGCGAAACACCACCGCCGCATTGGCCGTCGTGGTTGTCATCACAAAGTGGTTTTCGGCCAAACGCGCTGTCGTGCCATCGTCATAACAAAACCCGTCTTCGCGCAGCATCAGACCATAGCGCACCTTGCCCACAGCCAGTTTCAGGAAAGGGTTGGCATAAATGGGTTCAGAAACTCGGCCGCGTCCCGTCCTTGAATGTCGATCTTGCCCAGTGTTGTCACATCGCAAATTCCGACCGACTTGCGGGTCATGGTCACTTCACGATCCACGCTATCACGCCAGCCTTTTTCACCCGGACGTTTGAACCATTGTGCCCTCAACCAAGCACCGGATTCGACAAAATCAGCGCCGTTGTCCTGTGCCCATTCATGCGACGGAGTCAGACGATAGGGGCGGAAATCTTTGCCCCGTGCGCGTCCTGCAAGCGCGCCAATAGCAACAGGGTTATAGGGCGGGCGAAAAATGGTCGTACCGGTGTCTTCTATCGTTTTGCCCGTCGCCTCGGTCATCAATGCAAGCCCAAGGATATTGGACGTCTTGCCTTGATCCGTCGCCATCCCCAGCGTCGTATACCGCTTCAGATGCTCAACCGAGCGAAAGCCTTCTTGGTAGCTTTGTTTCACGTCTTTTGTGGTCACATCGTTTTGCAGATCGACCCAAGCGCGTTTCTTACTTTGGGCCACATGCCAGAACGGCTTTATGTCGAAATCTTCATCCGATGCTTGCGGCACAGCGCCAGTGGCACCACCTGCGCCAAGGTCCGTTGCAATCGCTGTGGCCGCCGCATGTGCGTCCTTGATCGCAGCTGACAGCGTCATCGCACCGTTCGCCGCACCAGCCACAACCATGCCAAACGGCAAGTCCTGCGGCGGGACAAAAGCGGCAAGATCATCACGCCAAATCGGGCGGCTACGGTGGTGGCTGGTCAGATGCACATTGGGCGACCATCCTCCTGAAACCGCAAGGCAATCCGCCTCAATCTGTGTATTGTTGTTCAGGATAACTTTGCGCAGACCATGCCGCCCCTTGGTGTCCACCACAAAGTCACCCGCGCGCGCATCAATGATGCCCAAAACCTCGATCCCTTTGGCCGCCAGATCCTGCGCCGTGCGCAGCCCGTCGTCATTGTTGGTAAAGACCGCGACCTTTTGCCCAGCCGTAACACCAAACCGGTTTGCATAGCTTCGCACCGCCCCCGCCATCATGATGCCGGGACGATCATTGTTGCCGAATGCAATTGATCGCTCTGTCGCGCCGGCGCAGAGCACTGTCCGCTTGCTGTAAAGACGCCAATGCACCTGCCGTGGCTTGCCATCCGAGGACGCCAAATGATCCGTCTTCCGTTCAAGCACACCGTAGATACCGTGGTCATAGACCCCGAAAACGGTCGTGCGCTTCATCACGCGCACGTTGTCCATGGCTTCCAACTCGCCCGTCAACGCAGCGGCCCAATCTGCCCCCGCCTGCCCGTCCACATCGTAGGTTTCCGAATTCAGACGGCCGCCGGCGGTAAAGTCTTCGTCCGCAAGGATCACCCGCAAACCCACACGCCCAGCGGCCAAGGCCGCCGTCAGACCCGCAGGTCCGGCACCGATCACCAGCACGTCACAATGCAAATACCCGTGGTCATAGATATCAGGATCATCCTGCATCGACAGCCGTCCAAGCCCGGCAGAGCCGCGGATCATCGGCTCGTACAGTTTTTCCCAGAACGCTTTGGGCCACATAAACGTCTTGTAATAGAACCCCGCCGCAAGGAACGGTGACATCAAATCCATCACCGCCATCAGATCATGCTTGAGCGATCCGCGATGGTTCTGGCTGGTCGCTTCCAACCCGTTGAATAGCTCGACGGTGGTGGCGCGGGTGTTGGGTTCTTGGGCGGCACCGCTGCGCAGTTGAACCAATGCATTTGGTTCCTCTGATCCTGCGGTGAAAATCCCCCTCGGGCGGTGATATTTAAACGACCGACCAACCAGACGCTGACCATTGGCCAGTAGCGCCGAGGCCAGGGTGTCACCCTGATACCCCGTCAGTGTCGTGCCATTCCACGCAAACGAAAGCGCCTGCGCACGATCAACTTGACCGCCTAAAATACGATTGCTCTGGCTCATTTGGCCCTTCCTCGTGCACGCGCGACATCGCGGGCCATTTTAACGGCCTCAATTTCATGGGTCAGGGTGTTTCGCGTCACCACCAACCAAGACCGATCACCCTGTTCGTGATACCAAAGCTCGCGGATCAGGCCTGCGGGGTTGTCGCGCAGATAGGCGTAGTCATGCATCTCGTCGGGGCTGGCGGTCAGACCGTCCGGGCGGTCAATCAGGTTCGCGTCGCCTTTGTAGACAAATTCTGATGAATCGCGTGGTCCAAGACGCGGGTGATTGATAATCATATCAGGTCTCCTTTCATCAATGCAGGTTGGGTTGGTTGCCTTGGCCTTTTTCATCGATCACCGCGCCTGTGCGGAACCGATCAAGCCGATAGGCCGTGGCTGTGTCATGGGGGCGGTCAGTCGCCAGCAGATGCGCATAGCAGAACCCCGATGCGGGCGTCGCCTTAAAGCCGCCATAACACCACCCACCATTGAAATAGAGACCGTCAATATGGGTCTTATCAATGAAAGGTGATCCATCCATCGACATGTCCATCAAACCACCCCATGTGCGCAACAGCCGCGAACGCCCGATAATCGGCATCAAGGCCATGCCGCCCTCGCAGGCGTCTTCGACCACGGGCAGATTGCCGCGTTGTGCGTAGGTGTTGTAGCCGTCAATATCGCCGCCAAACACCAAACCGCCCTTGTCGGATTGGCTTATATAAAAATGCCCCGCACCAAAGGCGATCACGCCAGGGATGACCGGTTTTAGACCCTCAGTAACATAGGCCTGGAGAACGTGGCTTTCGATTGGCAATCGTATGCCGGCAGTTTCCATCACACGGCTAGATGACCCAGCAACGCAAACCGCGACCTTTTTGGCCCACACGGCCCCACGCGACGTTTGCACGCCCCGACACACGCCACCCCCAATATCAAAGCCTGTAACTTCGCAGTTCTGAATGATATCAACGCCTTTGGCGTCCGCACCGCGCGCATAGCCCCAAGCCACAGCATCGTGGCGCACCGTGCCCGCGCGCGGCTGCCAAAGGGCGCCCTGAATAGGGAACCGCGCATTGTCGAAATCAAGAAACGGACACATGTCCCGCACAGCACGTTTATCCAGCAGCTCAGCATCGGCACCCGACAAGCGCATCGCATTGCCGCGGCGGGCATAACTATCACGCTGCGCATCCGAATGGATCAGATACAGCGCGCCGCGTTGGCTGACCATTGCATTATAGTTGAACTCTTCCTCCAGCCCTTCCCAGAGCTTCATGCTGAATTCATAGAACGGTTGATTGCCTTCCAGAAAATAGTTCGACCGGATGATCGTGGTATTGCGGCCAACGTTGCCGCCACCGATCCAGCCCTTTTCCAGCACCGCGATATTGCTGATCCCGAATTTGTTAGACAGATAATATGCCGTCGCAAGACCATGCCCGCCGCCGCCAATAATGATGACATCATATTCTTTCTTGAGCTCAGGCTCGCGCCAGACCGGTTTCCAACCTTTGTTGCCGGTCAGTCCCTCTTTCAAAAGTTTTAGTGCCGAATAGCGCATGTCTCGAACCCCGATTGTTGCTTTGCAATTTGAGGGTTGACGCTGCCCTCTTCATACCAGAAAATGGACAATAATTTTAATCTGTAGGTCATTTTGTGCGACAAACCTTAGAACATCGGTCAGTAGGCATCTTACCCCTCGACGGGTTCCCGCTTTTGTCTTTTGCTTGCGTTGTAGATCCATTTCGCTTTGCAAACACCCTAAGCGGTACTTCCCTTTATGACGTTTCGGTCATCGGCAATGGGTCACCGTCGGTCGGCAGCTCTGGCCCTGCATTCGCCAAAATCGACCACAACATGGACAGTGAAATGGTGTTCGACTACTTGTTTGTAATCGCAGGTGGGCGGCCCGAGACATTCAGCGATCCAAAAACCCTGAACTGGATCACCCGACTTGCCCGAAAAGGGTCCACCATTGCGGGCGTTTCCGGCGGTCCGGTGATCTTGGCAAAATCCGGCATTGCGACTGGGCGGCGCATGACCGTGCATTGGGAACACGCGCCATACCTGCTGGAAACCTACGCAGATTTACTTTTGGAAAGGACACTCTTTACCAAGGATCGTAGCCTGATCACCTGCGGCGGCGGAGCGGCGGCGCTTGACATGACGCTGGACCTTATCAAACACGACCACGGTGCTGACTTTGTGCGCCGCGTCAGCGATTGGTGCCTGCACACGGACATCAGAGAAGCGTCCAACGCGCAGCGTAAAGCCGCGCCCAAGAACGTCGGCCCTGCCAACGCGATTGTCCACAAAGTGGTCCAGGCAATGGAGGAGAACATTTCGACCCCCCTCACCGTTCCGGAACTCTCGAAAATTGCGGGGATTTCTGGCCGCCAACTAGGCCGGATATTCATACGTTCGACTGGTGAAACGGTGATCGAATACTATCGAAACCTAAGGCTAGACTTTGCAATGAATCTGCTACGCAGCTCTGCACTCAGCATCACACGGATCGCGTTGGCTACCGGATTCTCTAGCTCATCTCATTTCACGACAACTTTCTGCGCACGGTACGGCTATCTGCCCTCTTCGCTTCGTGTCTGAACAATAGCCTAAATAAAAAAAACACCGCCAGTAACGTGTGGATCGGTTACGTTCATGAACAACACAACACCCTCCCCAATCTTCACCTCTTAATCACACCTAAGCGCGCTTTTACGAAGCTAATTATCTTTTAAGCAGTTAAGCCACCAACCTCCCCTCTCGCCTGACGGTTTTCGAAGCAATCTGATGGTGCTGTCAGACTAATGAGAACTCGCATCGGATTGCTGGCGCAGCTTTAATCTATGCGCTTAATAGTTGACGCCACTCAGCGAGAGCAGCGGCACGGTTCAGCTTGAAATTGTCTCGTGAATAGAAGTGGCGTTCCTGGTTGAAATGGTTCTGGACTGAAGCGTGGATGGAGACGAATTTCTGTAAGGTTGCCGTTCGTCGAAATCTTAACATCGCCCTCTCTCGTCGCCTGAACGGTAAATGAGAATTTTCAGCTCTGTTGTTTACCCAGCGACCTGTTTCTTGCCGGTAAGCATTTCCTATGATCATCATCGCTGCGCGGTAGGAACGCAGTTTGTCCGTTACTATAATTTTAGGTTGGCCATTGCGCTTCATTGATTTTCTTATGAATTTCAACGCGGCCTTGCGATCTCTACGCTTACTTACATAACTTTCCAGAACTTCACCTTCGTGATCTACAGCACGCCAAAGGTAGTGCCGTTCACCATTGATCTTCACAAAGACCTCATCAAAGTGCCACTGCCAATTAGAATGACTGCGTGCCTGCTCACGTCTTTTCCTAGCAATCTCTGATGCAAACATTGGCCCGAAGCGGTTCCACCAAAACCGAATCGTTTCATGGCTTACATCTACACCCCGTTCATGAAGAAGGTCCTCCACATTACGAAGAGAAAGCGGAAATCGAACGTACATCATTACTGCAAGTCGGATGACTTCAGGGCTGGTTTTAAAGTAGCGAAATGGGGCTGGGTTTTGTCATTCGGCATGGTTACAAATTAGCCCTGCCCACTTCAAG
>Ga0222717_10000752_pt1 | contig 27552 bp, 20 predicted proteins | sample C33_18DmetaG_FD_165053 | JGI IMG/M metagenome (GOLD analysis project Ga0222717, IMG submission 165053) | Estuarine water microbial communities from San Francisco Bay, California, United States - C33_18D | ecosystem: Environmental > Aquatic > Marine > Unclassified | place: USA: California... | reverse complement strand
TGAAAAAATTGGTGTATCTAAAAGCAAAAATGAAATAAACGACGCAGACCTTGTTTTGTTCTTGGGAGAGCCCGGCTCAGTAGAAAAAGAAAAAAGTGGCAGGGTTATATATATATTTAATAAAAATGACATTAAAACTTCTGATAAAAAATATGATGTTTCTATTTCGGCACTCAAAAAAAATAATATTAAGTTATTAAAAAAATTAATCTCTGAAAGGTTATCTACAAACATTAATACATCAAACTTTATTATAACATCCCAAAGGCAGTTGTTGTGCTTTAAGAGCGCTGTTACCCATTTATTAAAAGCAAAAAAAATATTAAAAACATCTTCAGATCTTGAGCTTGCCGTTGAAGACTTAAATGCGAGCCTCTCCTCTCTCGACTTAATAACTGAAAAAACAACCAGAGATGATATATTAAATACTGTATTTTCATCCTTTTGTGTAGGAAAGTAGTTTCACGTGAAACGCTCTATAAAAAAATGTGATCTTGTTGTTGTTGGTGGTGGCCACGCGGGGGTTGAATCTGCGCTAATTGCACATAAGCTTGGAGTAGATGTTGTTCTAATATCGATGGATATAAGCGCAATTGGCAGGATGTCGTGTAATCCAGCAATTGGGGGACTTGCAAAAGGTCAAATGGTAAAAGAATTAGATGTGTTGGGTGGCGTAATGGGATTTTTTGCAGATCAATCAACGCTCCAAAGTAAAACCTTAAACCTTTCAAAGGGGCGGTCTGTTTGGTCTCCTAGGTCACAAATAGATAAAATAAAATATGAGAAAGTGGTTCAAAAATATATTAAGGATGTTGGGCTAACAACGCTTGAGGGGGAGGTTGTTGACATTAAAACATCTAACGACCGTATAAAGTCTGTTATTCTGTCAAATGGACAGCAAATTGATTGTTTAAGTGCCGTATTAACATGTGGTACATTTCTTAATGGTCTAATACATATTGGTAAAAAACAAATTAAGGCCGGAAGGTTAAATGAAAAAAGATCGGAGGGTATAACAGAAGCTTTGTTGTCGCTTGGGTTTAAAGCTGGTAGGCTAAAAACGGGGACACCACCAAGAATTAAAAGGGGTTCGGTAAACTGGTCTCTAGGAGAGCCAAACTATGGAGATAAAAAACCACTTCCACTATCATATAAAACAAATAATTTTAAACCAAAGGATGAGCCTTGTTTTTCATTTAGAACAAATACAGAAACCCACAAATTAATAACCAAAAACTTAAAAAAGTCAGCAATGTATTCTGGAAAAACTATGGGGGTGGGACCAAGATATTGTCCTTCAATAGAGGATAAAGTTTATAAATTTTCAAATAACCCAAGTCACATATTACAACTAGAGCCGGAGTGGACCAACTCAGAACAAATATATGTAAACGGCTTTTCAACCAGCTTACCAGAAAGCGTTCAGTTAAAATGTTTAAAAACTGTAGAAGGCTTAGAGGATGTAGAGTTTTTAAAGCCTGGATATGCAATAGAATATGATTTTTTTTATCCTTCACAGCTTAAAAATTCACTCGAAACTAAAATGATATCTAATCTATTTTTTGCTGGACAGATAAATGGTACAAGCGGTTATGAAGAAGCGTCTGCACAGGGCTTAATTGCAGGGATAAATGCAGCACAAAAAATATTAAAAAAACCTGCCTTAAAACTTAAAAGAAGCGATGCTTATATAGGTGTATTGATTGATGATTTAGTTTTAAAAGATACAAATGAACCATATAGAATGTTTACTTCCAGAGCAGAATATAGATTACAGCTACGTTCATCTAATGCGGATCAAAGATTGTTACATATTTCAAAAAAGTTTGGTTTATTAGATACTAAGGAAATATTAAACCTTAATAGTAAGGTAAATAATACTTTACTCCTTGTAGATTTTCTAAAGAAAACACCTGTAAATAAAAATCAAATAAACAAAACCTTGAAAGACTTAGGAGAAAAAAGAATTAAAGAATCAGTAAAAATATCAAAATTATTAAAAAGACCTAAAGTTAAAATTAATGATTTTACGGACATAAATTTTAAAAAGTTTGATAGTTCAAATGGAAAATATATTGATGAAATTATTTTTGAAGCAGAAACAATTATTAAATATAGTGGTTATATAAGCAGACAGAGGGATGAAATTGAAAAATTAAAGGTTTATGAAGAAACGTTAATACCTAGTAATTTTGATTATAAAATAATAAAAAGCATATCAAGCGAGGGTAGAGAAAAGTTTTTATCAATATTACCTGAAACGGTGGGCCAAGCTCAAAGAATTCCCGGTATTAGACCAACTGATATTTCAATTTTATTAGTATATTTAAAGCGAATGTTTCACGTGAAACAAAATAAAAAAGGGGTTAAAAATTAAAAAACTATTAATATTATCAATATTTTTATCAAACACCTTATTTTCTCAAGAAAAAATAATGTTAGATAGAGTTTCATCGGTTGTTGAAGGTAAAATTGTATTATTAAGTGATGTTGTTTTAGCTGCAAATGCCCTAGCAGCACAACAAAAAATTAATCCAAATACAAATCCAAATAAATATAAAGAAATCTTACAAAGTGCCTCTGAAAGCATGATAGAACAACTCGTTATAATAAAAATGGCTGAAGTTGACTCTGTTGAAGTTTTAGATAAGGATGTTGATAGAGCTCTTGATAGACAAATAGAATCAATTATTGCTCAAGCGGGTGGAAAAGAAGAGGCTGAATTAGCCCTTGGAAGAAAAATATCGGACTTTAAAAGGGCTTACAGAGACGATATGAAGGGTAAACTTTTAGCAGAAAAATATACGGGAACTCTAACTTCTGGAATAACCATTACAAGAGGAGAAGTAATTGATTTTTATAATACTTATAAGGAAAAAATACTTGATTTTCCAACACTATATAAAACCAGACATTTATTATTAGAAATTAAACCTTCTGAAAAATCCTTAGAGGAAGCACTAAACAAAACAAATAAAATTAGAGAAGATATATTATCTGAAAATTTATCTTTTGAAGTAGCTGCTAAACAATATTCTTCAGATCCAGGCTCAAAAGACTTAGGGGGTAATTTAGGGGAAATGTTAAGAGGTCGTTTTGTTAAAGAATTTGATAAGGTTGCTTTTACAATTGAACCAAATACTTTAAGTGAACCTATAAAAACACAGTTTGGTTATCATTTAATAGAGGTATTAAATAGAAACGGGGAAAAGGTTAATGCAAGACATATATTAATTCCAGTAGATTTAACAGAAGAAGATAAAAATATTACTTATAAAAAAGCATCCTCGTTAACAAAAGAAATAACCTCTAAAGATATATTTATATCAAAAGCAAAAGAACTTTCTGATGACACATCCAGTGGTCCAAAAGGAGGATATATGGGAATGATTGATTTAGATCAATATCAGGTTAAAGAGTTAATAAATATAATAAAAGATGTTCCCTTAAATACTCCGAGTTCTCCAGTTTTAACACAATATGGTTATCACATTATTTGGGTAGATAAAAAAATTGAGGGTGGTCCTGCAAGTTTAGATAAGAATTGGTTAGATTTGGAACAGATGGCATTAAATCAAAAAAAATCGGATTGGTATTCAAATTGGATAAACGAAATTAAATCAAAATTTTATATAAAAAGAAACCCTCTTACTTATCCACAAATCCAAAATTAATATTTATTTTTTTATCATCTATTACTTATATACAAATTATTAAGGTTTTATTTTTAATAATGTTAATAAATATTATAAATACTTTATCTCTATATTTTTTTTAAAAAATAGCTTTATTAACATATCAACGTTTTTATTATTAGTGTTTATTTTTATATATATAAATACTTAATAACTATAAATATATCTTTTATGTGGATAAAGTTCTTAAAACATATCAAAAATCAATTATCTTACAATTAGGCGATATAAGGTATACCTAATTAACGCTTGTTAAAAACTAAGTATATTTATATAATTGATATCTATATATGAACATTTCAACCACAAAAAAAGAATTACAGTCAGCATTTTCAAAATTAACAAAAACTACTCAAGTAAAATCTCAAAATCCCTTAGCTAGTTATACATATATATCTTCGGGTGCACATGGTGTTACTTTACATTCAACAGATCTTGAAGTTGGTATTAAAACTCAAATAACCGCTTCTGTTAATACAAATGGAGAGGGTCTTTTTCCAACCTCTGAAGTAAATGATATTATTTCTGTTATTGATGAAGGTAGAGTTGATATTGACATTGCAGGACCTCATATAAATATAAAATCTGAAAAGGGTATTTCTTTTGATATTCCCACTGAACCATTTCAAGAATATCCTGAAATACCAGAAAATAAACACGAATCATTATTTACAATAGAAACAGTTAAACTAAAAAATATAATTAATTCATTGTTATATGCAATAAATGCAGAACCTACAAAACCAGCCCTTAATGGTGCGTTTTTTAATTTTGACCAAGGTAGTGTTGATTTTGTTGCAACGGATGGTCATAGACTTGTAAAAATTACAAGACAAAATGATACTAACATTCAACAAGGTTTTATTATTCCAAAAAAATATTTAGTTATATTAAATACCTTTTTAGATAAACAAAAAGAAACATCACTGATTTTTAGTGAAGATTATGTTTTTTCTAATAACGGCAAAGATGTTTTTTATTCAAAAATTATTGATGAAAAATTTCCAAATTATAATGCTGTTATTCCAGATAGTAATCCAGAAGAATTAAATGCACAAAAAACAGAAATGCTAAGTAATATTAAAGCAGCATCTATAGCCACAAATAAAAATACAAATCAAATATCACTAAATTTTTCAGAAGGTAAAGTTTATTTTAAGAGTGTAAATCAACCAGAGAGTAAAACTGTATATGCACCAATTAAATCAGCAGAATATAAAGGTGAAGAAATCGCTATAGGCTTTAATGCTGTTTATTTAAAAGAAGCGGTAGCTAAATATCCATCAGAAGATATTTTATTTTCTTTTAAAGATGCAAATTCGGCAACTCTATTTTTACCAAAAGAAAACGATCAAAAAACAATAATTTTATTAATGCCAGTGAGGATAAATGAGCAATAAAAGTAATTATGGAGCAGATAATATATCTGTATTAAAAGGATTAGAGGCAGTTAGAAAAAGACCAGCTATGTATATTGGGGATGTTGGTAAAAGAGGATACCATCATCTTGTTAGCGAGGTTGTTGATAATAGTATTGATGAAGCTTTAGCGGGATATTGTACAAAAATAATTGTTTGTATTAATAAAGATGGAACTATCTCAATTGAAGATAATGGAAGAGGTATTCCAGTAGAAATTCATGAAGAAGAAGGAAAGCCGGCATTAGAAGTTGTAATGACAGTTTTACATGCTGGTGGAAAATTTGATAAAGATACATATAAGGTTTCTGGAGGATTACACGGTGTGGGGGTATCGGTTGTAAACGCTCTTTCAGAATATTTAATTGCAGAGGTTCACAGAGATGGTTTTTATTATAAGCAAGAATATAAAATTGGAGAAGCTGTAAGCTCTCTTGAAAAAATAGGTAAAAGCTCCAAAACGGGCACTATTATAACATTTAAACCAGATCACACTATTTTTACACACAAAGGGTTTGAAGAAGACACAATAAAAGGAAGATTAAAAGAATTAGCATATTTAAATAAAGATTTATCAATAACATTAAAAAACGAAGAAGAAGAAAGTTCAGTAGAATATTGTTTTCCAGGAGGGCTATCAGATTTTGTTAAATATTTAGATGGTGGTGAAGATTTAATTCATGATGAAGTTATAGTTGTTTCAAAAGAAGACATAGAGGTGCCAGTTGACCTAGCATTAAGGTATAGCACAAACTATAATAACAATATTTTTTCATTTGTGAACAATATTAACACTATTGAAGGAGGAACACATTTATCTGGGTTTAGGTCTGCTTTAACAAGAGCATTAAACAGTTATGCAAATAAAAACGATTTAATTAAAACTAAAAAGAATGAAAAATTTAGTTTGTCTGGAGATGATTTTAGAGAGGGTTTAACGGTTGTGCTATCTGTTAAGGTTCAAGAACCACAATTTGAAGGACAAACAAAAACCAAATTAGGTAATGGGGAAGTTAAGGGGCTTGTTGACAATATTGTTTATGATGGTATACAGGCATTTTTAGAACAAAATCCTAAAGTAGGAAAAAGAATTATAGAAAAAGCTGCAGAAGCTGCAAGAGCAAGAATAGCCGCTAAAAAGGCTAGAGAATTAGTTAGAAAAAAGTCTGGTTTAGGATCAACAACGCTCCCAGGAAAACTTGCAGATTGTTCAAATAAAGACCCAATGCAATGTGAAATTTTTTTAGTAGAGGGTGATTCTGCTGGCGGTACCGCAAAACAAGGAAGAGACAGAAGAACACAAGCAATCTTACCCCTAAGAGGAAAGGTTATTAATTCAGAAAAGGCCAGAGAAGATAAGCTGTTAGCTAATAATGAAATTCAATCTATAATTACAGCACTAGGGTGCGGATTTGGTGAAAGTGAAGATGACCCCAATAGTTTTAACCCAGAAAAACTAAGATACCACAAGGTTGTAATTATGACAGACGCTGACGTTGATGGTAGCCACATAAGAACGCTGCTTCTAACGTTTTTTTGGAGAAAAATGAAAAGTTTGGTTCAGGGAGGGTTTGTATATATGGCAATGCCACCACTTTATAAAATAAAACAAGGAAGAAAAGAAAGATATGCATACACAGACGCAGAACGAGATGTTGTTATTCAAAGGCTTGAATCTGAAAATGAAAATGCAAAAATAAACATTCAAAGATATAAGGGTTTGGGAGAAATGAATGCCGAACAGCTTTGGGATACAACAATGAACGCAGAAACTAGAAGCTTGATGCAAGTAACGGTAGATCATATTCAGGAAGAAGAAACCAACGTAAGGTTTAGAGAGTTAATGGGAACAGAAGTAGAACACAGACGAAAATTTATAACAGAAAAGGCTAAGTTTGCTACAAACATAGATATATAATATGGACCTAGGAAGAGACAATATATTAGATAAACAACTTTTAACGGAGCTAGAAGAAAGCTACCTAAATTATTCAATGTCGGTAATTATGTCGAGAGCGCTACCAGATGCCAGGGATGGCCTAAAGCCAGTACACAGAAGAATATTGTTTGGCATGAACGACTTGGGTTGTTATTGGAACAGGCCTTACAAAAAATCTGCAAGAGTTGTAGGTGATGTTCTTGGTAAATATCATCCACACGGAGATAGCTCAATATATGATGCCATGGTTAGAATGGCACAAGAGTTTTCTATGCGCCACCAGCTAGTTCAGGGTCAGGGTAATTTTGGTTCTGTTGATGGCGACAGGGCAGCGGCAATGAGATATACAGAGTCAAGAATGTCTAAAATTGGAGGAGAGCTTTTAAGAGACCTTGAAAAAGAGACTGTGGCGTGGACAAATAATTTTGATGAAACACTTAAAGAGCCCGCAGTTTTACCGGCGGTTTTCCCAAACCTTTTAGTTAATGGATCAGAGGGAATTGCTGTTGGAATGGCAACAAAAATTCCACCACACAATTTAACTGAAGTTATAAATGGACTAATTGAGGTTATAGAAAACCCCGAATGCAACGTAGAAGATCTTCTAAAACATATAAAGGGGCCAGATTTTCCAACAGCTGGAAAGGCTCTGGGCCTAGATGGAATAAAAAGCGCATATGAAACTGGAAGAGGTAAGGTTAAAATGCAGGGAACCGCGCATGTGGAGCCTAACAGCAAAGGAAGAGACTCTTTAATAATAACAGAAATTCCCTACCAGGTTAACAAAGCAAATCTTATAGAAAAAATAGCATATTTAGCACGTGATAAAAAAATTGAAGGTATAGCAGAACTTAGAGATGAGTCTGATAAAGATGGCATGAGAATTGTTATTGAAACAAAAAGAGACGCAGTTCCTGAGGTTGTATTAAATCAACTATATAAACAAACACAACTTCAAGATACGTTTGGTATTATTTTATTAGCGCTTGTTGATGGAACGCCAAAAGTAATGTCTCTTAAGGAGCTTTTAGATGTGTTTCTTGCTTTTAGACAAGATATTGTCGTTAAAAGAACTGAATTTGATTTAAGAAAGGCGGAGGCAAGAGCCCACATATTAGAAGGGCTTAAAATAGCTCTCGATAATATTGACAGCGTACTTGAAACAATTAAAACAAGTAAGGATCCAGAATCAGCAAGACTGGGGCTTATTAGCGGTTATGGACTTTCAGAGAAACAGGCACAAGCTATTTTAGATATGAAGCTACAAAAGCTAACAGGGCTAGAAACAGAAAAAATATTAGCCGAATACAAAGAAATTATTAAGTATATGGCAGAGCTAAAGGGAATACTCGAAAGTAAAGCCAAAAGAATGGATATTATTAAGCAAGAGCTGGTAGAAATTAAAGATAAGTATGGAGAAGAAAGAAGAACAGAGATTATTGAAAAGGCAACCGATCTTAATATAGAAGACATGATTAAAGAAGAAGATATGGTTTTGACCATAACACACAATCAATATATTAAAAGAACAAGCGTCAGCACCTATAAAAGTCAAAGAAGGGGAGGACGCGGAGTTCAGGGGCAAACCGCAAGAGAAGAAGATTTTACAGAGCACTTATTTGTAGAAAATACGCACAGCTATATACTATTTTTTACGGACAAGGGTAAGTGTTATTGGGTAAAGGTTTATGATATTCCGGAAGGTGGAAGAGCCGCTAAGGGCAGAGCAATTGTTAACCTAATAGGTTGTGAGCCAGATGAAAAAGTAAGTGCCTTTATTGGTGTAAAACAAGACCAGTTTCACGACGACCATTTTGTTGTTATGGCAACAGAAAAGGGAATTGTTAAAAAAACAAAACTGTCAGCATATTCTAATCCAAGAAAAAAAGGAATATATGCCGTTGAAATAAGAGAGGGCGATAGTTTAATTGAGGCGAGAGTTTCAAGCGGAGAAAACGATATTTTATTAGGAACAAGCAATGGAAAATCCATAAGATTTTCAGAAGAACAAATTAGACCTAGCGGAAGAAAAACTATGGGGGTGAAGGGAATAACCCTAAGCTCAAAAGATGATAAGGTTGTAGGTATGTTATTAATCAAAAGAGAGGGAACGGTCCTTGTAGCCACAGAAAATGGTTTTGGAAAAAGAACTGAAATAATCCAATACCGCGCACAAAAAAGGGGCGGAAAAGGTGTTCTTACAATGAAAACAACAGATAAAATTGGTAAAATGATTACCATTAAAGAAGTTGTTGGAACAGACGATCTAATGATAATTAGAGACGACGGGGTTTTAATAAGAATGCCAGTATCTCAGATAAGATCAATTGGAAGAGCAACCCAAGGGGTTAAACTTATTAAGCTTGCGGAAGGAACGAAGGTTTCTGCTATTACTAGAATTATATCAGAAGAAGAGTCAAAACCAAATGAACCAAAAGATACACCAGAACCTCAAGAGGGTTAATAGACAAATAAGAGAGCTAGAAAACCCAGAAACGCCTGTAAAACTAGTTGTTGTAACAAAAACTAGGACACCAAAAGAAATTGCTAGCGCAATAAGCGCAGGAGCTAAATCAATAGGTGAAAATAAAATTCAAGAGGCAGAAAAAAAATTTCCTTTAGTAGATAATATTAAGTCGATTGAAAAAAGATTTATAGGAAAACTTCAAACAAACAAGATTAAAAAAGCAATAAACCTTTTTGATACAATAGATTCGGTAGAATCTCTAAGGGTGGCAAAAAAAATTTCAACAGCAGCTTACATTGCCGAAAAAGAACAAAGAATTTTAATCCAGATAAACACAAGTAAAGAAAAAAATAAAAGCGGCTTTGAAGTAGACAACAAAAAAGACATCCTTTCATGTTTTGCATTACCGAACCTTAAAATTGAAGGCATGATGACAATGGGACCCGCTGACGCCAAAAGCGATAAAATAAAAAAATCATTTTACTTGCTTAAAGAGATTTTTAATGAAATTAATAAAGAAAAAGTTGTTATAAATAAAATGACAGAAATATCAATGGGTATGAGCGGAGATTTTGTTTTAGGAATATCCTGTGGCTCGTCAATGGTCAGGTTGGGCACAGCAATTTTTGGAGAAAGAAAACCCCATGCTTGATTTAAAAAACTGGCTAAACCCCGGACACTATTTAAGACTGTGGAATGTGGGTCCAGCGGGGTTTTTAATGTCTCTTTTTTTAATATATTTAATCCATACAATAGAAATTAGCATGATGTTTAAAACATTTGAGTTGGAAGGTTTTTGGTTTTTAACGCTTGTTTTAATAACAGCTGCAGATTTTTTTATACTAATGGTTTGGGTTTTATTTAGTCTTCCTCCAAAAAATAGAGGAATAAAACTGTCAAGGGTGGGGATATATGGATATATACGTCACCCAATATATACGGCGATTATTTATCACCTGACAATTTTTTGTGCGCTTTTTTGGGGGTCTTATGCGCTCTTGTTTTTTATTCCGTTTCATCACGCCCTTTGGTCAAAAATTGTTATAAGGGAAGAAGAATACCTTGTTGGTATTTTTGGGCAAGACTATGTAGATTATATGTCTGATGTACCCAGGTTTATTCCTTGGAAATAAATAAACACTAAGGTTTTGTTAAAAACAAAAGAAAAACAGTAGGAAAAAAATGAAAAAAATAACGCTAATACTATTATTAATTGCAGGAGCCCTAATGTCTCAAGAAAAATACTACGGATTTGAATTTATTAAAGAGTCGGAGGGTATTAAAGAATATCATATGACATCAAATGGCTTAAAGGTTTTACTAAAAGAAGACCACAGTGCGCCGGTTGCCACATTTATGGTAACGTACGAGGTGGGTTCTAGAAACGAAGCGATAGGATATACCGGATCAACACACCTACTAGAACATTTAATGTTTAAGGGGTCTAAAAAGTTTAACACAGACAAAGGAAATTCAGTATTTCAGTTACTTCAGTCTCTTGGGGCAAGAATGAACGCCACAACATGGCTAGACAGAACCAATTATTATGCAACCCTACCTAGTTCAGAGCTTGAAACAGCTATCGAAATTGAGGCAGATAGAATGAGAAACGCCTACATAAAAGAGGAAGATAGGCAGTCTGAAATGACGGTTGTAAGAAATGAGTTTGAAAGAGGGCAAAACAACCCGTCTGGGGTTTTAGATGAACATATTTGGGCAACGGCATATCACGCACACCCATATCACCACTCAACAATTGGGTGGAAGGCGGACATAGAAAACGTTTCTATTGAAAGGTTAAAAGAGTTTTACGACACTTTTTATTGGCCAAACAACGCAACCGCAACAGTTGTTGGAGACTTTGAAACAAAAGACGCGCTCGCTACAATTAAAAAACATTTTGGTAGAATCAGGAAAAGCACAAAAGAAATTCCGCAGGTTTACACAACAGAGCCAACACAAGAAGGTAAAAGAACTGTTATTTTAAAGAGAGCTGGACAGCAGGGCATAGTTGGTTTGGCGCATAAAAGCCCACCAAAAACGCACGAGGATGCGGCAGAGTTTATGGTTCTTTCTTCAATTTTATCATCTGGAAAAAATAGTAGGTTTTATAAAAACATTACAGATAAAGGGTTAACTACAAGTGTCTTTATTTGGGATTCTCTTTTTAAAGACCCGGGTTTGTTTGCGGTATATGCAAATCTAGCACCAGGAGTAGAACATAAAACGGTAGAAAATGCTATTATAGCAGAATACGAAAGCATTAAAAAAAACGGGGTAACCGAAGAAGAGGTTTCTAAAGCTAAGGCACAGCTTATTGCTGACAAGAAGTTTGGGCAAGATGGAAGCATGGCAGTTGCATCAAATCTGAACGAATCAATAGCATCTGGTGACTGGACACTTTATACAAGATATGAAGACCTTGTTGGTTCCGTAACAACCGAATCAATAAAAAGGGTTGTTAATAAATACTTTTTAGAAGACTTAAGTACGGTAGGATATTTTATCCCAGAAGTTTCAGGTTCACAATCTGAGGGCAAGCCAGCAACAAGTGCAAAAGAGTTGGTAGAAATGAAAAAACAATACTTCTCTAAAGAAAACGATGGTAGCCTAGAAAGCCAAATTAAAGATTCTGAGCCCGTTAAAGGAATTAGACTGTTAACGCTTAAAAGGGGTTCGGGAGTTGTCACTATAAATGGAAGTATGATGGGTGGAGACATATATGCTGACGAAAATAATATTAGAGTCCCAGACCTTGTTTCTTCAATGTTAGACCAGGGTACAACAAAACAATCAAAGTTTGAAATAAGTGATAAACTAGAAAAAGCAGGAGCTAGGCTTAGTATTGGAAACGGGAAGTCCGATGTAAGTTTTTATGCTAAGTTTCTTTCAAAAGATATAAATATGGTGTTTGGGTTGTTATCAGAACAGCTTCAAGAGCCGGCCTTTAATGAGGAAGATCTTGAAAAAACAAAAAAACGACTTATCACCAGCTATAAAAAAAGAAAAGAAAGCACTCGCGGAAACGCAACAAACAACATGTTGTTGAAATTTTATCCAAAAGGACACCAAAATGCACCACAAGATGACGACAGGTCAATAACTGACATTAAAAAAGCTACAACAAAAGACCTTAAAGAATATCACAACAAAAACTATGGAAAGGGAAACATGATTTTTGTGGCGGTTGGAGACGTTAGTCATGAAGAAATATCAAACATAATTAAAAAGGAGTTTGGTGATTGGAAAAACTCTCCACTAAAACCTAAAATGGAAACCCAAAAAGGAGAACGCGGAGGAGGTAAGGCTTATGTCACAATGAAAGACAAAACAAGCACAGACTTTGTAGTTGGAACTCCTTTAGGTATAAACAATTTTGATAAAGATTATATGCCACTTAAAATTGCCACCCACATATTGGGAGGTAATTTTTCCGCCAGATTAATGCAGACAGTTAGGGTAAAAGAGGGCCTAACATATGGAATAAACTCCAACATGTCAGGATTTGAAAATCAAAATGACGGCTATTGGATGGTGGGCGGTACGTTTGCTCCTGAGCTTTTAGCAAAAGGGGAAAAAGCAACACTTAGAGAAATTAAAAAATGGGCACAGGGCGGCGTAACACAACTAGAGCTTGATATTGCCAAAACAACACTAATTGGTTCGTATCAGGTCGGTTTTGATACAACGTATGGGCTATCAAGCGGAATCCTAGGAGCGGTAACCGCATGGAAAGATCTTGCTTATATAGACAACTATCCTAACAAAGTAAAAAGCGTAACCCTGGAGCAGGTTAACGATGCTATTAAAAAATATATTATTTTTGAAGAAATATATGAAGTAGCAGCGGGATCTATTGACGAAAAGGGAATCCCTATTAAAGAGTAGGGGTTTCTAAATAGGAAATAAGAATGATTAAGGCTATACTGGCATGCGACAATTGTGGGGGCGTAAGCAAGGAAGGTACAATGCCGTGGCCAAAAAATTCAAAAGACTTAGGCTGGTTTAAAAAAAATACACTTGGGCAAACCATAGTCATGGGGTCAACAACATGGAAGGACCCTTTTATGCCAGGACCGCTCCCCAAAAGAACAAATGTTTTAGTCACAACAAAGAAAGAAAACCATCCAGGGGCACACATATATATAGAAGGAAGTTTAGATAAAGAAATTACAGAGCTCTCAAAACAAAACGAAAAACTTACTACCTGGATTATAGGGGGCCCCAAAATAATAAATCAAACTCTAAACATTATTGAAGAGTTCTATCTAAGTAGAATACCTGGCGATTATAAGTGTGACACTTTTTTACCACTTAAAAAAATCGAAAATATTTTCGAAAAATCATGGATAGAAAATCACGAGGACGTAGAGTTTCAAATATGGAAAAGAAGAAAATAAAATGAAACAATATCTTGGCGCCTTAGAATATATTTTAAGAAATGGTAAAAATCGAGAAGACAGAACCGGGGTTGGAACAAAGGGCGTTTTTGGGTATCAAATGCGGTTTGACCTTAGAAATAGTTTTCCAGCAATAACGACTAAAAAGCTAGCCTGGAAAAGCGTTGTTAGTGAGTTGTTGTGGTTTTTAGAGGGAAGCACAGACGAAAGAAGACTTGCAGAAATACACTTTGGAAAATCGCGAAATAATATAATTGACAAAAAAACAATTTGGACAGCCAATGCAAACAAGCAAGGGAAAGCCCTTGGTTATAAAAACACCGAAACAATAAAAGAGCTGGGGCCTGTATACGGAAGTCAATGGAGAGACTGGCAAAACAACAAACACAAAGTTGATCAAATTAAAGATATAATCAAGCAACTCTCTGACAACCCGTTTAGTAGAAGGCACATTGTTAGTGCGTGGAATGCAGCAGAAATAAACAAAATGGCACTCCCCCCATGCCACACCCTTTTTCAGTTTCATATACAAGACAAAGAGCTTAGTTGTCAGCTCTATCAGCGTAGTGCAGATATGTTTTTAGGGGTTCCTTTTAATATAGCTTCATACAGTCTTTTGACTTCAATAATGGCACAAATTTTAAATTTAAAAGTAGGTGATTTTATTTGGACAGGAGGAGACTGCCATATTTATCAAAATCATTTCTTACAGGTAAAAGAACAAATACAAAGAAAACCCAAAACCCCGCCAAAGCTAATAATGCCAAAATTTAAGTCAATTGATTCGGTAATAAGGCTTAAACCAAAAGACTTTCAACTAAAAAACTATACACCAATGGATAGCATTAAAGCGCCAATGGCCGTTTAGATATCGCAATATAATAAGTGTGCGAACGGCAAACATTTAGCTTTATATTCCTACCTAATTAATGACAAAAAATATGAGAAAAGATAATTTCAGAAATATTGCAATAATAGCTCACGTTGACCACGGAAAAACAACGCTAGTTGATGGAATGTTGCAGCAAAGCGGCACCTTTAAAGCGCACCAAGAATTACAAGATAGAGTAATGGATTCTATGGATCTTGAAAAAGAGAGAGGCATTACCATTACCGCAAAAAATACAGCAGTGTATTATAACGATATTAAAATAAATATTATGGACACCCCAGGGCACGCCGACTTTGGGGGAGAAGTTGAAAGAAGCTTAAATTTAGTTGATGGAGCCCTTTTATTGGTTGATGCAAGCGAAGGGCCTCTTCCACAAACAAGGTTTGTTTTAAAAAAGGCTCTTGATAAAAATATACCAATAATATTAGTAATTAATAAAATCGACAGACCAGATGCAAGAATAGACGAAGTGGTAAGCGAGGTATATGATTTGTTTATAGATTTAGACGCCAACGACGAACAAATAGAATTTCCAATAATTTATACAAACGCCAAAGATGGTGTTGCACACATAAAACTTGAAGATGAATCCAAAACACTTGACCCCCTATTTAATACAATTTTAGAAAACACCCCTGGGCCCGTTGCCGACAATCAAAAAACGCCACAGTTCTTGATTACAAACCTAGACTACGACCCGTATGTTGGTCAAATAGCTATTGGAAGACTTAATAACGGCGTGCTTGAAATGAATAAAAACTATTCTTTATGTGGAGAAGAAAAAATAACTAATGGTCATAAATTTTCAGCCCTCTACACATTTAAAGGGCTTAAAAAGATTAAGGTTGATCGGTTGGAAGCCGGAGATATTATAGCGGTTGCAGGAATAGAAAACATTACTATTGGCGATACAATATCTGCAAATGAGGGACCAAAGGCGCTACCCAGAATAGAAATTGACGAACCCACCGTTTCCATGCTTTTTTATGTTAACAACAGCCCGTTTGCAGGAAAAGAAGGTAAATATTTAACAACACGACACATTAATGACAGACTAGAAGAAGAAATTTTAAGCAATGTTTCCCTGCAGGTATTAAAAACAGATAGAACAGACGCATATGAGGTAAGAGGAAGGGGCGAATTACAAATGGCGGTACTCATTGAAACAATGAGAAGAGAGGGTTATGAGTTTATGGTTTCAAAGCCAAAGGTTATAACCAGAGAAGAAAATGGACAAAAAATGGAACCAATGGAAAAAGTATTTTTAGATATCCCAGAAGACAAGGTTGGGGTTTTAACAGAAAAGCTGTCAGCGAGAAAGGGAAGAATGACCAACCTACAAAACCATGGATTTGGTAGAGTGTCCCTAGAATTTTCTATTCCGTCACGTGGGCTTATAGGATTTAGAAGTCAGTTTATTACAGATACAAAAGGGGCAGGAATTATGAACAAGCTTTTTGATGGCTATGCGCCTTGGTTTGGTAGAATTCCACAGAGAAACACTGGCGCCCTAATATCAGACAGGCAGGGAAAGGTGACAACCTATGCATGTATAAACATGGCAGATAGGGGGGAGTTATTTGTAAGTGTTGGCACCGAGGTATATGATGGGATGGTAATTGGAGAAAGAAATAAAACAAACGACCTTGCGTTAAATATTACTCGCGAAAAAAAACTCTCAAATATGAGAAGCTCAGGATCAGACAACACGGTAACAGTTAGACCTCCAAGAGAATTATCTCTTGATCAGTGTATAGAGTTTATATCAGAAGATGAGCTAGTAGAAATAACACCCGCTTCTGTTAGGTTAAGAAAAATGGAACTAGATCAACAAAAAAGAGAAGCGGCACAAAAAAAAGAAAGACTATCTGATCAATAAAGGTAGATAGAAGCCTTAGTCGCCAAAGCGCACAACCAAAAAAACACCAAACAAAGTAATACTACCGCCAAGAATAATAGCAAAACCAATGGGCTCATCAAATAAAGCAAGCGCCCCCAAAGAAGAAATAATTGGCTCCCCAAGCGGGACAGCCGCCACAGTAGTTGTGCTAAGAGTTTTAATCAAATAGTAAAATATATTATGCCCAACAACCGTTGGAATCAAAGCAAGAAAAACAAACCAAGGCAACTCTTTTAGTGTTATGGAAAAAACAGAGACACCAACAAAAAGAGAAATAATAAAAAGGGTGAGAGAGGCGAACAAAAAAAGCCACCTGGTATATTCAAAAAGACCAAAATCTTTTCTTATGTCTTTACCAACAATTAACACAACAGAAATTGCCATCGAACAAAAAACAGCATAAAAATTACCAACTGCGCCCGTTTCACTAAAAGAGCTTTGACTAACCAAAACCCCCGCCCCTACAAAAGCAGAAAAAAGACCAAAAACCACAACAAGCGAAGGAGGTTTTTTTTGAAAAAACACACTATAAAGTTCTGTAAATATTGGAGCGGTTGTTCCAAGGAGAGCAGCCTCAGCAATTGAAGTAAGCTGAACACTCCTGAAAAAAAATGCAAAATGAATTCCCAAAAAGAAGCCAGCCAAAACCATTTTTTTGTTGGGAACAAAGGATGAAATGTTTTTGTAAGAAATAATAAAGACAAAAATGCTAGCTAGAAACATTCGCCAGAAAGCAATAGTAATTGCATTAGTATCAGGCAAAAGCCTAACCACTAAAGAAGCAGAACTAACCGAAAGAAGGGCAATTGTTAGTAGTAAAAATTTATTATTTAGCAAAACAGTTATGTTAAAATTTTTAAATTATATGAAATGAAATTAACTATTAAAACAACACTATATCTTTATTTTTCTTTTGCGCTTTGCATGGCGCAAGGAGAGGGAGAAAACTATAAAGTCTTTAATAGGCTTATCCAAGAAACAAAAATAGAAGAACATTATACTATTAACGAACTAAGAAAGTTTTTTGAAAACCCCCTTTTAAAGGTTGAGCCTGAAATTTTAGAAAGGTTTAATAAGAAGCCAGAAAAAATTAAAACATATAAGCAATACAGAAAAATATTTGTAACAGAAAAAAGACTAAACAGCGGGGTTGAATTTTATTATAAAAACAAAAAAATATTAAACACAATAATGGTAGAGTTCGACATTGACCCGCTAATTTTAGTAACCATTATTGGTGTTGAAACAAATTATGGAAAAAAATATGCAGAATACCCCGTGTTTAATTCGCTATATACGCAAATAATTCATCTTCCAAAAAGGTCAACATGGGCAACAAAAGAGCTGTTTGAGTTTCTTGTATATTGTAAAGAACAAAACATAGACCCCTTTGAGCTTGAGGGATCATATGCCGGCGCATTTGGATATGGCCAATTTATACCTTCTAGTTTTAATAGACTGTCTATTGACTATAATAAAGACGGAAAGAAAGACCCTTATAGCTGGGAGGATGTTTTAGGTAGTGTGGCATATTATTTAAAGGAAAATGGATACCCAGACAACAACTTCAACTTCTCATTTAGGTCCCCTGTTTGGAGAAGTATTCGAACATATAACAGGTCTGATAAATATGCAAACGCGGTAATAGATTTTAGAAACGAACTTTCTAAGAAAGTCTTTTTATCATATTAACCAAGAAGTGCTTTTTGTTTGTATAGGGAGGGATCATGAGTTTAAAAGGAGACCATAGACCGCTTTTCATAATAGCTTTTATATTAGAAAATTCATCAAAACCATATTTACCATGATACTTACCAATACCACTATTGTTAACACCGCCAAAAGGAAGATTTGGGTTGGTGTGATGAATAACACAGTCGTTAAAAACGATAGCTCCACTTGAGGTCTGTTCAACTAAATCTCTTTGTGCGCTTTTGTTGTTACCAAAAAAATAAAGAGCCAGAGGCTTTTCTCTTTCATTAATAAATGAAACTGCCTCGCTTAGTTTTTTATAAGAAATAATGGGGAAAATAGGGCCAAAAATTTCTTCTTTCATAATGTCTGAGTTCAAAGAAACGTCACTTAATATAGTGGGCGATATAAAACCCTTTTCTTTATTAATGTTTCCGCCAAACTCAACAGTGGCACCACGATCTACGGCGTCATTAAGATACCCGTTTAAACGATCAAAATTAGACGAATTTATGATTTGGCAATAGTCGGGGGATTGCACATTGGCGTTTTCTGAAAAGAATAAATTAAAGTTGGTTTTAAGTTTATTAATAAGCTCAGTTTTTTTGCTTTCATGACACAAGATATAGTCTGGAGCAGTACATGTTTGACCAGCGTTAGCAAACTTATAAAAAGCAAGCTTCCAAGCTGTATCTGAAAGGCTAGCGCTTTTGTCAACAATAACAGGAGATTTGCCTCCAAGCTCAAGCGTTACGCTAGAAAGTTGTTTTGCAGCAGCGGCCATGACAAGTTTGCCGGTTGCAGGACTCCCAGTAAAAAAAATATGATTAAAAGGATTTTTAAGAAGTTCAATAGCTGCGTCTTGATTCCCTAAAACAACAGAAACCTCACCCTGCGTAAAGGTTTTATTTATTAGTTTTTTTATAAAAAGACCAGAGGCGGGAGTAAATTCAGATGGCTTAATTATAACTGAATTGCCAGCTGCAATTGCAGCAATCAGAGGGTTTAAGCATAACAAAATAGGATAATTCCATGGAGCTAATATTAATACCCTCCCTTTTGGTTCGGGTCTTATCCACCCAGCAGTAAAAAAAATTGTTAAAGGGGTGGGAACGCGCTTTGAACGCATCCATCTTTTTAAATTTTTTACCGCAAAGTCTATTTCGGTTCTAACCCCTAAAATTTCACTAACAACAGACTCGGTTGGGCTTTTTCCAAGGTCATCAGAAAGCGCTTGAATAGCCTCCTCCTCCATGTTTATAAAATTTTTTAAAAGACTTTTAAGTTTTTGGTTTCTTTCTTTATATGTAGATTTTGCGAAAGAAAAACTAATTTCTTTTTGTGACTCAAAAAGAGGTTTAATATTTGAAAGATTGTCGTTCATTAGAAAATAAATATATAAAATTTTAGAAAATGTTAAAAGAAATAGATATTGGTCATAAAGGGCAAAATGTTCAGGGGGCAGTTACGGACCTCGAGGTTGCTATTAGTCAGGCAAAGTCGGATGGAAAAACAACAGCTGTTAAAATTATACACGGTTTGGGCAGCGGAAGAATTGCTCTAGAGGTTAGAAGGTGGGCCGAAGGGCAAAGGGGTCGCTTTAGAGGGGTTATTAAAGGAGAAGACTACGACATGTTTAATAAAGATGCGGTAAATATGAGATCAAAATTTAAAAAAAGCGCTGACGAAGATTTTAATAATAGAAACCCAGGAATCACAATCATCTGGTTATAGTTTTTTCTCCAGTAATTTCCCAGCGCACAAGCTCCGCAGGTATATTTCCAGCATCATTAAACTCTTTGAAAAATTCTTTTAATATAAAAACCTTATCTTGTTTTTCAAGTTGTTTAGATCGACTGGTAATGGTTTTTTCAACTAGGTATTTTCCAGTAATATAGCACGTTCCATAGCCCGGCTGCCTTAAATATAAATGTTGCTCAAACTTTAATAGGTGAGGCTCTCTCCTCATCCATCCACGCGGAGTCCACTTAATGTGTACTTCACCAGCCTCCTCCATTGTCATTATATTTGCATGTGCATACAAAGAACCAATACCGCGCGCAGCCCTTTGTGCTAACATTATCCACACAATTTCCCTTGATCTAGGACTATCCTCATAGAGGCCGGCATGCATAAACATTTCTTCGACCCCAGTAGCTATCCCTTCGCTTTTTGAATCAAAAATATTATATAACAACGGACCCCTTCTAATTTCACTCTCGTGCGGCTCGTCTCTCATTTGGGCAAGATCAAACCAATGATAAAAATGAGAATATAAAGGAACAGGGTCATAGTGCATTCCAATGGTAAAAAAATTTCTATTACTTTCCGGTACAAAGGTGCCCACATGTTCTCTTAGGGCCGGCTCCATGTTGTCTTTAATATACATAATTTCTTTTTCTTTTAAGAAGGTCATCAGTCTTTGAATGCCTCGTGCAGATAGGACATCAAATTCTTTGGGAGTGTTTGCTGAAACTAGTGGCGGCAAAGCAATATTTTTTTGCTCTTCTAGCGAAAGAGAGGACCATGCGCGATCTAGCTCTCTCTGTAAAAGAGCCAACTCTTCTTCCCATGTAAATGGTACAAGATGAACATTTTGTTGGTACCAGGTATAGTTTTCTTTTCCTATGCCCGATGGCCCATTTTTATGTTTTGCCTTTTCCTCTAACCAAACTATAAAAGATGTGTTTGCTTGAATAGCGCTGTCAAGCTCACGAAGAAGTGCAGGTTTTTTTGATTTAATTTTATTTTTAAGGTTTTTAAGCACCTTATTTTGTTCATAAAAATTATTTGTTCCCCCAATCCATAGGTCGCGAGCATTACCAGTTAAATTTTTTCTCGCCTGATTTAAAAGAGGGGGAATAACCTTAAGTTCTTTTGTTAACCTAGTAACATCTTTTTGTGAAAGAGGAAAATTATAGGTCCATAGTTCTAAGGTTGAATGATTAGTAGGCCCCTCATGTGCTGGTACATCGCTTTTATAGGTCCAAATAGTTTGATAAAAGGCCGGGTCTCTTTGCCATGGCTTTAGCACCCTAAAGTTAAAGTCATACCCGTTCATTTCTGCCCTCACAACATGCCAATCAATTTGTTCTTTAGTAGACAATGATTCAAATTCAATGTTTTTTAAGCGGAACTGAAGAGCTTTAAACTCTTTATGATCTTTTCTAAGGCGCTCTGTGGTATAGTCGGGTGCACCGTTTAATAGCGGCGGCGTTTCAAAGGTTCTCCAGTCTTTAAAAAGATTAACCAGTTTTTCATATTCAGAAACTTCTTGGGCATAATTAGGACTGAAGGATAATAGAGCAACAAAGATAAAAGCCCCTATTCCTTTTTTATAGAATTTCTTCAAAAATTATTCCTGCATTTATTAATCTTTTAATTAGGACATTACCAAGGCCAGAAGATGAGGTTAAAACCCCGCCATAGTCCGAACCACCTGGAAGGTTTTTGTGATCACCAAGCAACGAAAGAGCGCTTTCACAAACAAGCTTGGAAGTAATCTTATATCCAGGGTCACCATCTCCATAAACACTATAAATCTTTTTTACCCCATTTTCTCCTTCAGTAACAAATTTGCATTTAAAAAACCCTTCATCCATGATCTTTTGAGAAGGCCCTTGGCCTGGCTTTTTTAACAGAGGTCTTACAACCCTTCTTAGCGGTGTTACTACAGTAAAGCCCAAAACTGCCAAGAAAAGTGTGGTAATATAAGCAGTACTCTTTTTTGAATAATAGGCACTTTCTTTATAAATAAAATTTTTACCATAGTTATTATCGGTGCCCAACAAAGCAGCCCCCCTTCTCACAACACGCGTGTTAGCCATGGCCATAATAAATGGTCCAGTCCAGGCGTTTATAGTGTCATTCCTTTCAATAGAAACTTTGTCGTTTGTTAATTTTTTTTGTAAATCGGTGACACTATTTGTAGGATTTAAAGAAAAAGCACCGAAAACAGACCTGTCTAAATTTAAATCTTTAATAGAAAACATAGTTTCTATTGTTCCACCGGAAGCTTCACCTTTCCAGGTATGATATGCAGAAACAGACTTAACCGCAGAGCCAAAAGAGTTCACTGCATAAAAAACGCCCAAGTCAGATGGGATTGAGTCATATCCGCAAGCATTCACAATTCTGACACCTTTATTTTTTGCGGTTTCGTGGTGTTTTTTAATCATCTCTCTTACCCAAAAATTTTCGCCAGTAATGTCTACATAGTGAGTGTTATTTTTAACACACGATGCAACCATTTTAGAACCATAGCGATGAAATGGGCCGGCGGTTGAAAGCACAACTTTAGTAATATTGGTTAATTTGTCTAGAGCAACCGAATCGCTACCTTCTGCAATTATTATGTCACAGCTAAGACCAAATTTTTCCTTAACACCCTGAAGTTTTTTAGCGCTTCTCCCTGCAATGGCATATTTTATATTAGAATAGTTTTCTTTTAAATATTTAACGCAAAGGCTGCCAGTAAACCCGGTAGCTCCGTAAATGATAATATCAAATTTTTTATTTTTCATAACTCTACCTGCGCTGCAGCTAGCCGTGCAATTGGAACCCTAAACGGTGAACAACTTACATAGTTCAATCCAAGCTCACTACAATATTTTATACTATTTGGCTCTCCTCCGTGTTCTCCGCAAATTCCTATGGAGAGCGTTTTTTTTGTTTTTCTACCACCCCTTACCGCCAACTTCATTAGAAAGCCAACACCCTCTTGATCAATTTGTTCAAATGGGTCACATGGTAAAATTTCGCTCCTTAAGTATGGCTCAAAAAACGCCCCAGTATCATCTCTGCTAAAGCCAAAGGTAGTTTGTGTAAGGTCATTTGTTCCAAAACTAAAAAAATCTGCGTGCTTGGCTATTTTACTCGCAACCAAACAGGCCCTTGGAACCTCAATCATAGTACCAACCTTAAATTTAAGATTCAATCCCATCTTTAAGGACATAGCCCTATATGTTTCAATAACCACATCTTTTTGGTTAATAAATTCATTAACATTTGATACAAGGGGAATCATAATCTCCACATTGGGATCACCCCCCTCCCTTTTTAGCTTAAGGGCGGCCCCAAGTATGGCTTGAGTTTGCATTTCTGTTATTTCAGGATAAGAAACACCCAACCTACAACCCCTATGTCCTAACATGGGATTAGATTCTTTAAGAGATTCAATTCTGGCAACAACAGCAGCCTTGCTTTCGTTTAAGTCTGAAGCTAAAAGACCAATCTCCGCGTCTTGTATAGCGATAAACTCGTGAAGGGGAGGATCTAATAGTCGTACAGTTACGGGGTTATCGCCCATAACTTTAAATATATTATAAAAGTCCTTCCTTTGAAAGGGTAAGAGTTTTTTTAGGTGGGCTACGCGAGATTTTTTTGAATTAGATAATATCATTTTTCTAAACTCATGAATTCTTTCTTCTTCAAAAAACATATGCTCAGTTCGGCACAAACCAATACCTTCAGCACCAAAGTCTATAGCCTTTTGACAGTCTTCAGGCGTATCTGCGTTAGTTCTAATCTTAAGCTTTTTAACTTGATCAGCCCAAGAAAGCAGTTCTGTTAGCGCTCCGGACTCGCTTAGAGGGTTTTGAAATAGGGACAGCTCTCCTAAATAAATTTCTCCAGTTGAACCATTAAGGGTTATTATATCACCCTCTTTAATTTTAACATCTCCAAGAAAGCCAAAGCTACGATTTTTGTTAATATGTAGACTCTGACAACCAACGATACAACTCTTACCCCAACCCCTTGCAACAAGTGCGGCATGACTTGTAAGTCCTCCCCTAGAGGTTAAGATGCCCTCGGAATAGCGCATACCGTGGATGTCTTCAGGAGAGGTTTCTTCTCTAACAAGAATAACTTTTTCTCCTTTTTTCCCCAAAATTTCTGCTGTTTCTGCACTAAAAACAACCTGACCAGATGAAGCTCCGGGGCCCGCAGGTAAGCCAATCCCCAAAACAGGCTTATTTATTAACGAATTGGGTTCAATGTTTTTTAAAAGACTTTCATAAATTTGATTTGGATTAACGCGAGAAAGAGCTGTTTTTTTGCTAATCAATCTTTCTTTAACCATATCAGTAGCAATTTTAATCGCTGCAATCCCGGTTCTTTTTGCCGTACGAGTTTGTAACATCCAAAGCTTATCATCCTGAACAGTAAATTCAATATCTTGCATTTCACCAAAGTGTTTTTCAAGTCTTTTTCTTACTCGGACAAGCTGTTTAAAAGCTTTTGGCATAGTAGATTCTAAGCTTCCTTTTTCCCCAGAGTCTGCCAGAATTGGAAGCGGAGTGCGAATTCCCGCTACAACATCTTCTCCTTGAGCATTTTTTAACCACTCACCATAAAATCTATTTTCGCCTGTTGAGGGATTTCGCGTAAAGGCAACTCCAGTTCCACATCTATCTCCCAAGTTTCCAAAGACCATTGTTTGAACGCTTACGGCGGTGCCCATTGAAGAGGGTATATTTTCAAATTTTCTATATTCCTTAGCGCGCTTACCGTTCCAACTAGAAAATACAGCTTCAATTGAACCAAAAAGTTGATCATAGGGATCATCCGGGAAAGGTATCCCAAAGTCTTTTTCAATTAAAGATAGATATTTTGAAACAAGCTCTTTCAAGTGGTCGGCAGAAATAGCAGCATCATTTTTGTAGTCATATTTTTTCTTTAAAGCACTAAGCATGTCTTCCATTTTAATTCTTATAGGTTTATTGCTTTTATTGAGCCCAAGCGATTTTTCCATTACAACATCCGAGTACATCATTATTAATCTACGATAACTATCATAAACAAAGCGCTCGCTCTTAGACCTTTCAATTAAATAAGGAATAGTTTTTGATGTTAAACCAATATTTAAAATCGTTTCCATCATACCGGGCATTGAAACGGGAGCCCCAGAGCGGACAGAAAGTAATAAAGGGTTTTCACCCCCAAAAGAAGCACCAGAAAAACGCTCAGTCTTTAAAATGTTTTTTTTCACATTTTTTTTCAATGATAAAGAAAGTTTTTTATTTTTAAAAAAGTCATTACACAAACTTGTAGCAAGGGTAAAACCTGGAGGAACCGGCAAACCCAGCTTACACATTTCTGCTATGTTTGCTCCTTTACCACCAAGAATAGAGGCCATTGTCTGATCGCCATCTGTATTTGTTTGTGAAAAAAAATATATTTTTTGTTTATAGTTCATAATGAATACATTTACTGCAGTTAAATATTTTACAACTTAATTGAATTAAGCTCTACAATTTTAAGGAGAGGGTATGAAAAAATCATTTTTAATTTTTACTATAACATTATTTACAGTGCTAATTACTTCTTGTTCGGGAGAAATATATGACGATAAAATCATTATCAAAGAAGATGGCTTGGCATACAACAAAGAAACAGATAAAATATTTTCTGGCGACGTTTTGGACAAATATGGAGAATTAGTCGGTGTATATAAAAAAGGACTAAAAAACGGAAACTGGTTTGAAGTTGACATTAAAAAAGGCACACAAAAAAAGGCAAACTATATTAAAGGGGTTCCTGAAGGCGAACAGGTAACCTATTTGTTTCCAGGTCCAAGAGATAAAAACAAAAGACTAGAATACATTAAATATGAAAAAGGTAATATTGTTGGCACCTGGACAACGTGGAGCAAAGATAAAGAGGGAAGGCTCATTACTAGAGGAGAAATTACATTTGAAAATGGATCTGGAAGATGGAAAGAAAGGGACCCAAATACTAGAGCGTTAATCAAGGCGGGTAATTACGAAAACTGGGAAAAAACAGGGGTTTGGAAAAGTTGGAGCCCGCAGAGCACAATTGTAAGTGAAGGAAGCTATCTGAACGGTAAAAAAATAGATAAGTGGACATGGTTTGAAAAAGGGAAAGATACCGGATGGGAAGAAAATTATAAAAACGGGCTCCTCAATGGCACCTTTCACAACCTTTCTCAATTTTCTAACAACAGAGGAAGGGGCGCCTATAAAGATGGAGTCAAAACAGGCGACTGGCAAGAATATTTTATTATCTCAGAAGGGTCTTTAGCTCTAAAGCAGGCGGGGGCATACCAGTTTGGTAAAAAAGAGGGAGTTTGGTCTCATTTTAAAAAAGAAGATAGCAGTATTATTGAAACCAATATTATAAAATCAAGAAAGGTGGCGTCTGGACCTTATATAAAGGATATTAAAAATGGAGAATGGACAGAAGGTTCAGATATAGATTTTGGATCACGTTTTTACGGAAAAGGCCCCTATCAGAACGATAAAAAAAACGGAGAATGGAATTATGTAGCCCCACAAGAGAATCCAACTATCAAGGGGAGTTTTAAAGATGGAAAACCTTCTGGAATGTGGAGTGCAAGATATAATAAAAAGGCATATGAGGGCACATTTGAAGAGCTAATAAAACAAGTTCCAAAACTAAACGAATACAAGTTTTAGACGGAAATTTATTGAAAGCAAAACTTATAGGAATAAATCCCTACGATATTAAAAGAAAAGGAAGGGCGTGGAATGCTACCAAAGAAGCATACTTTGAAGCAGTTTGGCGGGCGGGCGGATGCCCGGTTACCCTTAGCCACACTCAAAATAATTCACAGATTATACAGGCCGTTTCATGTATTGATAGTTTACTCATGGTAGGCGGGCCTGATATACCTTCAGAAAAATATAATTCAAAAAACCCACACCTACTTGACCCCGACACAATGTCAGAACAAAGAGAGGCTTTTGATAGGGCTATCTTTCTTGAAGCAATGAAACAAAACAAAAAAATATTAGCTATATGCGCGGGGGTACAGCACGCCAATGTTATTTATGGAGGAACTCTTATTGAAGATATTCCAACCTTAGTTATAAAACATATAGACCACGGAGTTTTTAACGGCGAAGCTAGCATCCATTCAGTCGAAATTATTGATCAAGAATCTCTTATTTCAAATATATTAAAACAAAAAACAATAAAGGTTAAAAGTAGCCATCATCAAAGTATTAACAAGCTAGGAAAAGATATATATATAACCGCAAAATCAAGCGATGGAATAGTAGAGGCAGTTGAAATAAAAGGGAAAAATAATTTTATAGGTGTACAGTGGCACCCAGAAATAATGCCAAAAAGCAAACAAATGGACAAGTTGTTCATCTGGTTAACAA
>Ga0222717_10000746_pt1 | contig 27696 bp, 40 predicted proteins | sample C33_18DmetaG_FD_165053 | JGI IMG/M metagenome (GOLD analysis project Ga0222717, IMG submission 165053) | Estuarine water microbial communities from San Francisco Bay, California, United States - C33_18D | ecosystem: Environmental > Aquatic > Marine > Unclassified | place: USA: California... | reverse complement strand
ATAAGTACGAAAAAACAATGTCGGCTAATGGAATAGCAAATCTAGTCAGTAAACAGCTAAAGCAAGAAGGTAAATTAGATATTGCTGAAGCAAAACGTCAAGGTAAAACGGTAGCCACAGACGGAACTATCAGCGGCAGTGGCAATACAGCACAACCATTCTACCGTTCATTTAACCAACTTGATATCGATCTGCTACCAACAAAGTATAGCGGTAATGCTGTTGTAGATAATGCTGGCACATTAATTCAAGGTCGACCTTGGGAAGAGTAACAATTAGGTTGATTTTATTATAACTTGTTGTTATAATAATAAAAATACTCTTAAATAATAGACTATGACAAATTCATTCGCAGACAAATTACTACCATGGATGACCTTAATATCAGGCCTTTCTATATCAACTGTTGCTGTTTGGTATTCAGTTGTTGGTCTTGTAGCTATATTTGCCGCCTCTGCTACAGCTATTATTATTATGGGTGTGGCACTAGAAGTAGGTAAACTAGTAACGGCTATTTGGTTACATCGAAACTGGGCATATGCCAAGGCCTGGTTAAAAACATATCTAACATTGGCAGTACTATTCTTGATGTTTATTACATCAATGGGTATCTTTGGCTTCTTATCAAAAGCACACATCGAACAAACATCAATGAGTCAAGAACAGGTAGCACAGGTTGAAGTCATTGATGAAAAAATAATACGTTCAGATGCTAAAATTACTCGCTGGCAAGATGAAATAGATAGACTACTTAAAACTGGTAATGTAAGTACAGATACCGCTTTACTTGGTCAAGATACAGAACAGTTAAAAGATCTAAGAATACAGATTAAACAAGAAAAAGATGTAATCCGTAGTGAAGCAGACAAACGCATCAAAACTGCACAAGAAAGACGTGATAAAGAGATAGAAGCGGCCAAACCACTACTAGAAGATTGGGGCGGAGAAGAAAAGTATAACAGAGAAGTTCTTAAAGCAAAACAAACAGAACAAAACGAATCATCAGTAGCACGTAGCACTCGTGATAAGAAAATAAAAGACATTGATAAAAAGTATAGTAAAGAACTTGCACAGGTAAACAAGCGTATTAGTGAGGCACGCAAAGGATCTACTAAAAAGGCCGGCAATGCTGATAAGCGTATTAAAGAGATCGAAGCAAACATTGCCGCTGAACAACTAGCAATGGATCTGGTTAGAGAAGACAAACTAGTATACGAAAAAGAATACAGAAAATTAGAAGCTGAAGTAGGTCCTATTAAATACATTGCTGAGTTTGTGTATGGTGAATCAGATAAGACCATACTAGAAAAAGCTGTGACTTGGGTCATCATACTAATTATATTTGTATTTGATCCATTGGCTGTGTTATTATTAATAGCAAGTCAGTATTCTTTCCAAAGTCTGAGGAACGGCGGCCCAAATACCAAGGTGATAGAAAGAACCTACGAAGTAGAAGCAGATGTAAACACAGACACACCAGAAGATATTGCAAAGTTAGAAAAGAAAGTAAAAACAAAACTGGAGAAGTGAAATGGCAACACCACAAGAAGCAATAGATGCAATATGGACAAAATATAGAACAAGTTTAACTAGTTTGTCTCAAGCATTAGAAGAGAATGATGCATTGAAAAAAGAACTAGACGTTGACTTTACAATGCCTGACGATATTGTTGAGCTAGAAAAAAGAGTTGAAGCTAAACTAGCGAGTGTTAATGGCTAGCACCGCAAAGCAAGCGTTAAATGTTGTATTAGCAAAATATAAAAATGCCCTGGTTCAATTAGATTGGGCACTCGATGAATTAAATAAAAAGTCAAAAGCTATAAAAAAGGCTACCCGCCCTGTTAGAAAATCTAGTCCGTCGATGACATTTGCTATTTCGGATTCTGACGCCGATAACGATCCACAGGCTAAAGAAACAACCAGAGCCGATTTTGGAACAGTGTTTCCTAAGAAACCAAACAAAGGTGATATGTTCTTGAGAGTTGACACTTTACCAGGAACACAATACAAATGGAACGGTAATAAATGGATAGAAGTATCGAGAGAGTCAACAGATCGATATGTACACGAGGACGAGTATATGGAATATCTAATAAAGATGGTTGTAAGTGGACAACTTGATATAAATCTACTTCCAAAACCAGAGCAAGAAGAAGTAATACGCAGACTAAACCACGATCAAAAAAGGTACATATGACAACTTCAAGATTTATAACACACCCAGACGTAATAACTAAAGATAAGAATACCAGTATAGTATTAGTTGATCCTACTCAAAACGAACTAAGCAAAGTTGAAAGATTCTTACAGACCAGTAAACAAGACTTTGATGTTTATATCTACTACTATAAAAATAATGATTTAGAATATTTAAACTCTATATGTGAAGATAGCAAGACATTTATCAATCAAGGTAGTCAAGTTACAGCAACAAATAGTGTAAGATACCAGGATGATCTAATGGAACGTTTTGAGCAAATTGAACAGTCTTTTGGATGACAATAGTACATAATATCTGTATAATACACTTACAGGTATAAATAATATGCTAATATAATAAAAGGTAGAATAACTTGGATCATGATCAACACAAAAATAACGGTACTACAGTATATGTTAAGCACGACAACGTAGAACAAGCCTTACGCAAGTTTAGAAAAAAAATAATGACTAGCGGGTTACTGCAAGAAGTGCGTGATCGAGAATTTTACGAAAAACCAACGTCTTTACGCAAACGTAAAAAAGGTCTAGCTAAGAATCGTTGGAAAAAGCAGTTAGCTAGCCAAGTATTACCAAAAAAACTATATTAGTATAAATAATATTGTAAGATGCTTCGGGTCTTACATTAACTAAAATCTTGCTTAATAAAGGAGAATTACAATGAGTAAAATCATAGGTATTGACTTAGGCACCACAAATTCATGTGTTGCTATCTTAGAAAACAAAACTTCAAAAGTTATTGAAAATGCAGAAGGTGCTAGAACTACACCTAGTATTGTTGCCTATACTGACAATGATACATTAGTAGGTGCTAGTGCAAAACGCCAAGCAGTAACTAATCCAAAAAATACAGTATATGCGTCTAAACGTTTAATCGGGCGTAAGTATGATGAAAAGGCAGTGCAAAAAGACATTGACCTAATGCCATACGAAATCGTTAAAAACACCAATGGTGATGCTTGGGTCAAAGTAAATGACAAAGAACTAGCACCACCACAAATATCAGCTGAAGTTCTTAAAAAGATGAAACAAACGGCTGAAGACTATCTCGGACATGATGTAACACAAGCAGTAATTACTGTGCCTGCTTACTTTAACGATAGCCAAAGACAAGCAACAAAAGATGCAGGGAAAATTGCTGGGTTGGAAGTGTTACGTATTATCAACGAGCCAACAGCGGCCGCTCTAGCATTTGGATTAGACAAGAAAGAAAAAGGTGATAGAAAGATAGCCGTTTACGATTTAGGTGGCGGTACATTTGATATTTCAATCATTGAAATCAGTAACGTCGACGGTGAACATCAATTCGAAGTGTTATCTACAAACGGTGATACATTCTTAGGCGGTGAAGACTTTGATCAACGTATAATGGACCATTTAGTATCTGAATTCAAAAAAGAAACAGGTATTGACCTAACCACAGATCATATGAGTCTGCAAAGATTAAAAGAAGGTGCAGAAAAAGCTAAAGTTGAACTATCAAGTAACACACAAACTGATGTTAACTTACCTTATATCACTGTTGATGATACTGGGCCTAAACATTTAAATGTAAAAATTACTCGTGCTAAATTTGAATCTCTAGTAGACGATTTAATTAAGCGTTCAATTGATCCATGTAAAGTAGCTGTAAAAGACAGTGGTGTTAGCCTAGATGATATATCAGATGTTATCCTAGTAGGCGGGCAAACACGTATGCCTAAGGTACAACAAGCAGTTAAAGAATACTTTGGTAAGGATCCACGTAAGGATGTAAATCCAGACGAAGCAGTGGCCGCAGGCGCCGCAATACAGGGTGCTGTGATAGGCGGTGATACCACTGATGTATTATTATTAGATGTTACTCCGTTAAGCTTAGGTATTGAAACACTAGGTGGTGTAATGACTAAGTTAATTAAAAAGAATACAACTATACCTACCAAAGCTGGTCAAGTATTCTCAACAGCCGATGACAATCAAAATGCTGTAACAGTGATTGTTGGACAAGGCGAACGTGAGTTCATGAAAGACAACAAAGTACTTGGGCAGTTTAATCTTACAGAGATCCCCCCAGCACCACGAGGTGTGCCGCAGATTGAAATTAATTTAGATATTGATGCCAATGGTATCCTAAAAGTAAGTGCTAAAGATAAGAATACCGGCAAAGAAAATAAAATTACAATCAAAGCAAACTCAGGTCTAAGTGAAGATGAGATTGAAAAAATGGTACAAGATGCAGAAGCTAATGCAGAAGAAGACAAAAAACAAGTTGAACTTGTTAATATACGCAACCAAGCAGATGCACAAGTAGCAACACTTAGGAAAGAACTAGAGACACATAAAGAAACATTATCAGAAGAAGATGTTACTAGTGTCCAAAAAGCTTTAGCTGATATCGAAGAAGCTAACAAAGGCAACGATAAAGAGGCGATCGAAGAAGCACTAAAATCAAGTCTTGAAAGTTGTAAACCACTGCTTGAAGCAGTACAAAAAGCTCAGCAACCACAAGAAGAGTCACAGGAAGAACAACCCAGTGATGATGGTGTGGTAGATGCTGAATTCACAGAAGTAAAAAACGAAGATGATGATGCCGATAAAGGGTCATCTAAATAATCTTGCTTAATAAAGGAGAAGAACGATGAAAGAAGTATATGTAAATAGTTTAAGTATTCCAGGCATTGAAAGATTTGCTGTGGGATTTGACAAAATGTTTGATGAATTATCAAGGACTGCTGGTTCTCTAAATGGATCCAACTATCCTCCATATAATATTATCAGAAACACTGAGACAACATACACAATTGAAGTAGCAGTAGCTGGATTCACCGAAAGTGAATTAGATGTTGAACTTAAAAATGGTGAATTGCATGTTGTTGGTAAAAAAGAAGGACTTACTGAGGACCCTGCAAAGTATCTACACAATGGCATTGCGGCTAGAAACTTTATTAGAACATTTGCCCTTGCAGAAAATGTTGAAGTGCAAGAAGCCGCAGTTAAGAATGGTATACTTTCGGTAACACTAGAACACATAATACCAGAGTCAGCTAAGCCAAAAAAGATTGCAATCACATTCCAGAAGTAGTATAATAATAGTATGGGCTAGCAAATTACCTAGCCCAACTACACTAAAATGACAAACGTTAAAGAAAGGGAATACATGGGCACTAAAGCAGTTACAAAAACAAAACCACAGCCGAACTTTGATCTTAAAGAGCCTATGATGTACAAAGTAATCTATATCAACGACGAAGTTACTTCGATGCAGTTTGTTGTTGAAAGTTTACAGAAAATATTTGGGCATACATTCGAAGAAGCTACTATTCTAACAGAAACAATACATGCTCAAGGCAGTGGAGTAGCTGGTATTTTTCCTTACGAAATGGCCGAGCAAAAAGGAGTAGAAGTAACACAATTAGCACGCAGTGCTGGCTTTCCTTTGCAAATTAAATTAGAACCTGTCGACGATTAATGATATTCAACAAAATAAAAGAACTCAAGCAACAAGGTTTAAAAATAGGAATAACATTTAGTACATTTGATTTACTTCACGCAGGGCATATTGCCATGTTGTCAGAAGCAAAAAATCAATGCGATTATCTTATTGCTGGTTTACAAACAGATCCTACGCTAGACAGAAAAACAAAAAATTCTCCAATACAATCAATAGTAGAAAGACAGATACAACTACAGGCTACACGTTATGTAGATGAGATTGTGGTATATCAAACGGAAAAAGACTTAGAAGATATCTTGCTTTCAATGCCAATTGATGTCAGAATATTAGGTATAGAGTATGAAAATAAAGATTTTACAGGACGAGACATTTGCGACAAAAGAGGAATTAAATTAATTTATAATGGTCGTGACCATAGTTTCAGTTCAAGTTCATTACGTAAACGAGTAGCAGAGGCAGAAAGCAAATAATATGGATATAATGCTAGATTTAGAAACACTAAGCACTCGCCCAGATGCTACAATAGTAACATTTGGTGCTATTAAGTTTAATCCGTATACAGGTGAGCAAGGTGCTGGTATATACCATAGGATATCAGTAGATGAGCAGATAGCATTAGGTAGACACGTTGATGACAATACTGTTGAGTGGTGGGGCAAACAGGCAGAAGATGTCAAAGAAGAAGCACTAGGTGAGGGTGATAGAATATCACTTGATGAATTTTGTGCTAACCTAAATAGATTTATAGTAGGGGCTGAAAACATATGGGCACAAGGTCCAGTGTTTGACATTGTTATACTAGAAAACTTATATAGGCAATTAAGTAAACCATGTCCGTGGCAGTTTTGGCAAATAAGAGATTCAAGAACACTACTGAGTACACATGGTGACCCAAGAGAAAAGAATAAAGCAGGATTGCACAATGCTCTAGAAGATGCAGTTAGTCAAGCAGAAGCTGTGCATCATGTATTCAATGAATGTGGAATAACAGGAAAAAGATAATGGAACTTATATTTGGGAAAGACAACGCAGAAAAGCTTAAAGAAAAATATACTGTGTTAGAATTAGAAACAGTAGAAAAAGAACATAACGGAGAGACCGTTAGCATGGATGTGTTTTGTTTAATTCCAGGTAACAAAGTAGGAATGGCAGATTTACCACAACTAGAACAATGGATTAAACTACACAATGACTTTATCAATGGATACAAAACTAAACAATTTGATTACTGTTTACAATGTATTGAGCACCTACGCGGCCAATTCGGCGGCGAAGTCGACACATTCTATGACGAAATTCAGCGTCGTATCACCGAACAGCCAGCACTAACAAAATAATATAATACCTGTAGATATCTGAGTTTGAAGCCACGATAAATACTCGTGGAGACAGACGACAATGAAATATATATTATTACTATGTATACTAGCGACAACTAGTGTATTAGCACAACCACTACGAGATTTTACGTTTAAAAGTCCGGCCTTTAACGGCAACGGATATTCCGCACACATCTTAACAATAGAAAACCAAGAACATTCACGTAAGAAAGCTATCAAAGATAAGATAGAAGCTAAACTAAAACAAGAACAAGCAGACGCAGAAAATACTAATGTTAAGAAGTTTATGAGTAACTTGGAATCACGTATCTACGCACAAATATCACAAGACATAGCAACAGCAATGTTCAATGACGATGGTAGTTCACCAACATCGGGTACACTGAACTTTGAAGGCAACATTATTACTTGGGACAAGTCATCGGGCGACATAGAGCTAGGAGTTACTGACATGGCTGGAACAACAACCACATTAACAATACCTCTGGGTGACTTTACATTTTAATGCGAAACGTATTAATATTATTAACTGTACTACTACTCGGTGGATGTGCCGCAGGGCAAGGTCTTAAAGGTCAGTACGATCAACCTGTAACTGTAGAAGCACCGACAGCTAAAGAGTTTGATACTATACCGCCACCGGCATTAGGCAAGGTAGTGGTTGCTGTTTATAGCTTTACAGATAAGACAGGACAAAGACGTCCAAGTGATACACAGTCAAGTTTCTCAACTGCTGTGACACAGGGTGCTGATGCGTTTCTAATCAAAGCATTAAAAGATGTAGGTAACAGTGCTTGGTTTGATGTAGTAGAACGTGGAGGACTTGCTAGTCTTACACAAGAAAGACAGATTATTAGACAGATGCGTGAAGCCTATGATGGGCCCGACGCTAAGAAACTTATGCCAATGAAGTTTGCTGGCATGTTGATTGAAGGCGGTATAACAGGTTACGACACTTCAACAAGAAGTGGTGGTATGGGTATGCGTGTATTAGGCATAGGACCACAAACACAATTTAGTGAAGACATTATTACAGTAAGTTTAAGAGCAGTAAGTGTTAACACTGGAGCAGTATTGGCGGCTGTGAATGTACAGAAAACAATATATTCTACAGCAGACAGTATAGCAGTATTAAAATTCTTTGACAATGATACACAGGTTTTTGAATTTGAGTCGGGCATTACATTAAACGAACCGGCAACATTGGCAGTGAAAACTACAGTCGAAGCGGCAGTAGTTGAGCTAATAAAAGAAGGCGAACTCAAAGACGTTTGGGATTTTGCCAATGAGCCTATAATGGGCAAGGAGCAGTAAAATGAAAAATTTAGTAAAAATGTTTGGGGCATTATTACTTGTAACATCAACGGCGTGGGCCGCTGATAATAGTATCTATATTGATCAAGCTGGTAGCTCGAGTACCATTGATTTAAAACAAGATGGTAGTGCAAACAAAATATTCGGAGTTGGTGATTCAGAAGGAACCGCGGCAACATTCACAGGTGGCAGTCAAACTGTTGACATACAGCAAATTGGTGCCAGTAACTTATTAGGCATAGACGCTAACACAACAGTAGACAGTGGTGTTGGTGTTGACTTAACTTATATTATTACAGGTTCAAACTCTGTAGCAAGTATTGACATTAACGGTGATGGCTTAGGCGTTGCCGCAAACAATACAATTGATATAAGACAGACTGGTAGTTATAATGACTTAATGCTTGACCTATTAGGAACAGGAAACAGTTTAACAGCAACAGCAACTGGTGGTGATTATAATGACTTTAACTTTACTATTGACGCTGACACAACAACTGTAAACACAGCTATTAGTGGCGGTGGTGGTAACACTACGACATTAGTATTAGGTACTGACAAAGCAACAGTTGATATTACAGCAGTTGGAGCATCAAACACAATCAGTCTTACACAAAGTGGCGCAGGTGATGCTACAAATGGTATGAATTTTGATTTAGATATTAACGGTTCATCAAACTCAGTAACTACAACACAGAGTGGTTCACAGTATAATGATGTTGATGTAAACATTACTGGATCATCTAATGCCTGGACAATTAATCAATCAGACTAATATGCAAACTCAAAACCAACATCTAAAAGTTATGATGCAAGACTTAGACAATCTTAGGCAAGAAGTGGCACAGTCATCAAACGGTGTAGAGTCTATTTTGAAAGAAATAGATAAACGTGGTTGTGAGTTATTATATCAATACCTAGCAACAAAATGAACAAGTTACTCATAGTTTTACTCATAGCTATCCCCCAAATGGCTATGAGTGCTATTGGTACTATCTCAGATCAATTCCAAGACCCAGCAAGTATTACCCGAAAAGACAAAACTCTTGAAGGTGTTAAAGGTGTAGGTGTAGAAATGTTAGACCTTCTACGCACAGGAGCCGGCACACTTGAAATCACATTTGATGATGACACACAGGTACAAATGACAGAGTCAGCTAAGTTAACCATCGACGACTTTGTATACGACCCAAAAGATGCAGACGCAGGCAAGCTGGCAATTAAGATAGGTAGAGGTACAGCTCGGTATGCTTCAGGACAGATAGCAAAGAATCGTCCTCAGGCAGTTAAAATTAAAACACCAAGTGCTACTGTAGCAGTTAGAGGTACAGACTTTACAGCCACAGTAGATGAGATTGGTAGTACCACAGTTATTCTATTACCTAGTTGTCCTCGAGGTTGGATAGACATAGAACGTGATTGTAAGACTGGTGCTATTGAAGTAATAAGTTTAGGCGGGTCGGTATTTATGGATAAACCATTTGAAGCAACTCGTGTGCCTAATCTAGAAGCTAAACCAAGTAATCCAGTTATAGTTGACTTAACAGAAGAAATGATTAGACAAATTATTATTGTAGGTACACCTAGAGAAATTAAAGAACAAGAAGCACGTTTAACACGTAAGTCATTGTTAGATGACAATGCCTTAGACCAAGAACAATTAGAAAACGAACTAGATAGGCAAGCTGAAGAAATAGAACAGTACAGTGCTAGTTCTAGGCTAGCTCGTAATCTACTAGACAGAGATTTTTTAGCTAATATCTTAGACATACTTAATTTACAATTAATGAACGCACAAAGTCGTGTGTTAAGCGGTACACAAAAGAATTCAATACTACCAGACTATGTTCCGGACCAAGGTGTAGAAGCTTACGTAGATAATATATCAGTAGAACTATGTATAGACACTATTGGTAGTGACATCGCTTGTATTAAAACACCAACTACACAAGAAAGTACTATACGTCAGATACAGGGCACTGTGGACATAACCAACAGAGTTAATAGTGAAGGTACGACCACTATTACTACGAGACAATAATGAGAGCTATTTTTATTTTAATGTTGTTGTTAATTTTCCAGCATTTATTCGCAACAAAAGCACAAGCCTTGGATGTCCTAATCTATCACAACAACTATGTCTACACTGATTCAAAGACAGGACTTGAAGCAAAAGGTTATACAGTATCGGGTTCAACATCAACCACAGTTGCTTCAGCATCTACTCTGGCAAACTATGATATAGTATTTGATCAACTATACAACAACAACTGTGGATCTACTTGTCGTGCTAACTATGACACCTATGTCAAGGACGGTGGCACTCTAGTTATTGTAGGAGAGAACTCAAGTTTTTCTACTAGAAACAACACTGTTATAAGTCTCATTGAGAACAAGTTTGGTGGCACATTGGATCTAGGTTCAGATGTATATGGTGGTGCTAATTACTCTACAGCAGATAACACAGTCAATACATCAATCAGTGGTGCTGACGATGGCGGACAATACATCTATGGTTCCAGTATAGCAAGTACATCAGATGGCGTCTGGGTAGCAAAGACTGGTAGTGGTGCTGTTATTTGGATGATGTGGCGTGGCAGTAGTTTACCAAGTGGTTATACAGGTTCTGTTATAGTTACGTTCGACATCAATCAGTTCGACGACATGTATGACACCTCTGAGACTTGGGAATTCGTTGATGATGTGATCTACTATGGTATCAACGGTGAAATGGAATCAAGTGGTCCAACAACATCTACCTCAACAGGCACAAGTGGTGGTATAACAACAACCCAATCAACTTCTAAGTCAGGTGCTAGGACTAGAGCAAATAATTATGGCGGAGATAACACAATCTATATTGATCAAGCTGGTAACTCAAACACAGTTAGCATTACACAAAGTGGAACAGCAGGTAACCATATTAAAGGATTAAATGGAGCAGATGCGTCAACTATAACAGGTAATTCAAATACCTTAGACATAAGACAAGGTGCTGATACATCAACAGGTATAAACTTGATTGAGTTTGATATACTAGGTAGTACCAACGACATATTATTATATCAAGATAGACTGAACAATGGGTCTGAAGACACACTAGCAGGCGGTCAACACACTATTCTATTAGACGTTGACGGCAACCTAAATGACATTGACATCATACAGCGTAATAATTATTCAACCAATGGCGGACACCATGTTGAGCTAGAAGTTACTGGTGATAGCAATATTATTAATCTAAAACAGATATCTGATTATTCAAAAGATATATTTGGATCAGTGACCGGAGATTCAAATTCAGTCACAGTCTATCAACATGAAGATTCAAACAAATATCTAGAGTTTGAACTAATAGGTAACGGACATGATCTTGATGTTGAACAAACTGGCACAGGCAGTCACAAAGCTAGCATATCATTAACCAATGGATCAGCATCATCAACAGTTAACTTACTACAACAAGGATCTACAGACCAAAGTTATTCGCTAGAACAAACATGTTATACCTTAGGCGGTTGCTCTGCAACAGTTACACAAGGTAATTAATAAATACTATTATAATCAATTAGGAGTCAGACAATGGCAGAAGAAAAGAAATTTCACCCAGCAGATACAAACGGTGACGGTAAAGTAACTAAGGCGGAAGAAAAGATGTATTTAGAGTTCAAACGTAAAGAACTCGAAGATGCTGATGCAATGCGTGATGCACAACGTAAAATGACTTGGTACGCATTGTTTGGTATGTTGCTATACCCATTCGCTGTTGTGTTAGCAAATATAGCAGGGTTAGATCAAGCATCAAAGATATTAGGTGACATGGCGGCCACATACTTTGTATCAGTTGCGGCAATCGTAATGGCATTCTTTGGTAAAACTGCATACGAAAATAAAAATAAATCTAAGTAGTATACTTCGTTAAAATGAATCCTCTTACGTAAATTAAGGGGATTTTTTTCTTCTTAGTGTTGACTTAATTAATATATTATTGTATAATACATATTACACTATAGGGGATCAAATGAATAATAAAAATATTACAGTGAGCAACGGTTTAGATATAGAAAAAGCAGTAGAGATGGTAGGCGGAAGTCGATTTGAATTAATATTAATAGCCGCAACGAGATCAAGAGAAATAGCACAGGCTCATAATATTAACAATCCCAAGGATATAAAAAACACAAAACCAAACATACAGGCTCTTAGAGAAATTGAAGATGGAAAGATTGGCAGAGAGTATTTGGATAAAGTAGCACATACAAGATAACATAGGAAAATAAAATGGCAGATAAGGAAAAACCGTGGGTAGAAACTAACAAAGATAAGTCTGACGAACAGATTTTAAAAGAAATAGCAGAAGCAGAAGAAAGATTTTATGCCGCCGGCGGAAAAGCTCAACAGATTCCATATGGTACTAGCGGAATAAAAGAAGGGGACAGACCTAACCCTTGGAATAGAGGTAAAAAGAAAAAAGCTGAAGCTGAAGCTAAAAAGAAATAGAGTTAATGCACCCTTCGTCTATCGGTTAGGACACCGGGTTTTCATCCCGGCAAGAGGAGTTCGATTCTCCTAGGGTGTACCAATTTTGGAAGTGTGGCTGAGTGGCTTAAAGCTCTGGTTTACTAAACCAGTGATCGGGAAACTGGTCCGTGGGTTCGAATCCTACCACTTCCGCCAATAAACTATGAAAAATAACTGTATATTATATAATGGTGGAAGTTACGGAACATTCGTTGAATGGTGTCTCAACTATTTTCATGATCTGTCATTTGAGGATACCCTACCATTTTCTTCAACAGGATCCGCACACGATTTCCACGGAGTTGTTTTAAGTGACTATCAGCCAGAAGGATATAATTTTCATACTATAGAACAATATGTTGAGTCATCTAACAACGATTTATTTGTTAGGGCTCATGCTATACAAAATGGTGACGATGATATTTTAAAAAAACTTCACTATGTTACTGATAACTTTAACAAGGTTATCTTTATAGCACCAACAATTAACAGTATGGCATGGAACATCAACAATAAATTAACTAAAGTAGATGGAGAATTCATAGGTCAACCCGGAAAATATTATTGGGATTCATTCAATGAACGTTTGCAGATACAGAATCTTGGTGATATAAACAAAATGGAAGTATGGGAAAAGCGTGAATTTTTATCCTTTGATCTTTACCCACAACATTTAGCTGAATGCAGATTTTCTCAACATACACAGATACAAAAAGAATTCCCTAACATTTATTTTATGCATATTGATGATTTACGTGATAATTTTAAACAAACTATAATCTCAATATTAAAATACTGTAATCTTGATCCAGTTCGAACTAATCAATTTAATCATGTATATTCTGAATGGGTTAAAAAACAATATTATTGTAACAAAGACCAGCTAATTAAAAAGATAGTTACATCGATTGTTGCTGGCTTAGAAATTAATTGGGGTGCTGACAAACTAACATTAGTTGACGAAGCATTAATCCAATATTTTCTAAGAGAAAACGGTATAGAGATTAAATGTTATGGGCTTAATAACTTTCCAAAAAATACCAATGAGCTAAGAGATTATCTGGTTAAAAAGTAATTAGTGTCCAAATAAATAGTAATATGCTTAAAAAAATATTAACAAGTCCTTGGACTGCATTAGTTACATTATCAATAATAGTGTTTTATGCACTGCAACAACCTACATTCTTAGAGTCAGTAAAGTTAAGATACTTTGACACTTTAATTACGTCAGCACCAGAACAACAAACAACAATAGCAACAGTAAACATAGATGAAGCTAGTCTAAGCAAGTACGGACAATGGCCATTTAGTCGTGATGTATATGGTGATATAATTAAAGACTTATACCAACGTGATGCTGGTTTAGTAGTATGGAACATCATGATGTCTGAAGAAGACAGATTAGGCATGGATCATAAGCTACAAGAAGTACTACGAGAACATCCTGTTGTACTACCTTTAATAGGTGCTGAAGAAACTAAAAACTCACCACGCAACCCTGGAGCAGTTATAATAGGCGATCATACAGACAAAGTGGTTGAGTATCCAGGTATACTATCAAGTATTGATCACCACGAAAGTCTAGCATACGGTAGTGGTGTAAGCACAGTGTTTCCAGAAGTGGATGGTGTAACTCGTAGAATGCCGTTAGTAATTAAAAGTGGAGATACACTGTATCCAAGTATGGGTTTAGAAGTTCTACGTATCTTAGCAGGCGACCCAAGTTTTCAAATTAAGTTTTCAGACATAGGCATTGACAAACTACGTGTACCACAGTTTGGTATTATATCAACTGATCCAATTGGTCGTATATGGATAGACCATCAACAGCGTCCTATCACTTACAGTCTAACAGAACTACCAGAAACATTTGACTCAGCAATAGTTATTGTAGGAACATCAGCGTCGGGTATCGCAAACCCAATAGCAACAAGTCGTGGTGAAGTATGGCCGCAAGAAATGCAGGCCTCGGTAATAGCTACATTAGCAAGTGGTATCAATATCCAACGCCCAGATTGGGCTCCAGGTAGTGAACTGCTTGCTCTAGTAGTTTTAAGCTTATTATTATTGTTTTTAACAAGATGGGTGTATGTGGGCTTAGGTGTAGGGATAGTTGCACTAGCGGTGATTATACCAGCTACACAGTACCTTTATAGTACATATTTGTTTTTGTTTGATGCTACCTTACTGTTAGGTGGATTAACAATAATATTACTACATGCCTACGGTGTTAAGTTTGTGTCTGAGTTTTTACAGAAGCAAGCGATTAAGAAACAGTTTGCTGGATATGCCAGCCCTGAAGTGGTTAAACTGCTACAGGAAAATCCTGCATTAATCAAAGAAGGCCAGCAGAAAGAAATTAGTATTGTATTTTCAGACCTGCGTGGGTTTACGCCATTGGGCGAAAGTTTTGGAGAAGATGTCAAAGGACTAACACAAATTATGAATGGGTATATGGATGCTATCACACAACCAATATTGAAATCAGGTGGTATGGTAATTAAATATATTGGTGATGCTACTATGCACATACACAACGCACCTGTCGACGATAACATACACGCTTATACTTCTGTACAAACAGGAATGGATATGGTGCGAGCTGTTAAACAGTTCAACGAAACTCTAGTAGAAAAAGGAAGACCACCAGTTGGTATGGGTGCTGGTATCAATACAGGACTAGGTTACTTAGGTGAAATGGGGTCAACAGCTAGACACAGTTATGATGTACTAGGTGATGCTGTATCAACAGCGGCTCGCATTGAATCAAAATGTAAAGAATACGGATGCGAATTATTGATTGGGCAAGCAACATACGAAAAAACAAATAATAATTTCTTTTACTTAAAAGTAGATGATCTAGCAGTTAAAGGTAAAACAGTAGGAGTTGGTATTTGGACCGTGATAGATGAAGTAAAAAATGGCTACTACGAAAGCCAAAAACTACACGAAGAAATGCATAGGCTATATCAATCACAGCAATTCAGCAAAGCCCAGGTACTATGTCAACAACTGAAAAGTCACTTTGGCTGTCAATTGACCGACTACTACGATATGTGGGTTGAACGTTGTGAATATATGAAAACACAGGACTTACCCAAAGACTGGAATGGCGTCTTTATCGCTACTACCAAATAAACTATTTACATTTACGTTACATCTGTTTCTATAAATATATGTAAGGTTGACAATACATGTCCGCCCCCGAGGAGGATGTATGTTTAAAACACTACTAGTATCATTAGCACTGATCTCTACATCAGCGTTTGCTGAAAAACCACTATTAATGTGCCTAGCTAATCAAGCAGGCGGAGCAGTAGTATTAACACACGAGCCATGTACAGGCAAAAACGTTAATAAAAAATTATTCCCATATCACGCATATGCTACAGAAGCATCGGGCACAATACACACAGGATGTTATGATATTCCTAGCGTAGCGGATGCAAACCCATCACCAGGCACTAGGATAATTCCATTAGTAAACTTCATTGATGTTGTTGATTTACAAGTTATTACGTTCAAAGCAGAATGGTTTACACCAGACGCATGTCCAGAGATGATATAACGTGAAACAATTTATAATTGCACTAGCACTATTATTTGCATCTATGTCTACTCTTGCAGACCAAAGAGATAGAGGAGCAGAATACGCATCTAAATATATGGTATTTTATCTATTTGAAAATGTGCGTGTTGTATTAGCAACTGATACACAATGCGACAATGGCATGAATGGCAAGAAAGCATCAGCACAGCGTATGGACGGAATGTATATACAAGGTTGTTGGTATTTAGAACCTGGCAACGAGCTTCTGGTTCATATTGATTGGATCAAAGGTGACTTTAGTATTATACCATTGAAAGAATTTGAACCAAGCGACACAGCAGACGTACCTGTACCTAGAAGTTAAGAAACAAAATTAGTCTTTATCTTTTTTAAGATCTTTCTTACGCTGTTCTTCCAGTTCTTGTTCACGCAGTTGTAGGATAACATTTAATTTTTGATTTAATCTAATTAGATCATTATCTAACATTCTAACACGATCTATTAGAGCAATAAGAGTAGTTTTTGCTTCACTGAGAATAGGGTCAACAACTTCTGTAGTCCATCTCCACACATAGTATACCATATAGCCAGCACCAATTGCGGCTATGATCGGAAATCCGTATTGACTAATTAAATTTGAAAGTTCTTCCATCATTGATCTCTAGGTGTAACAGTTATTGTAGATAACGTAATTGTTACATTTGGTGTACTCATATCGTACCATGCGGTAGCTAAAAATCCAAACAAGCAGATAGTAATTACTGTACTAATTGCTAATATCTTCAGAGTCACTACTTGTCTGCTTCAGTTGGTGCTATAGATGATTTACCAAATACATTAACTGCTTGATAACATAACCACTTCTTCCAACCTGACACTGGTGGTTCAGCATCATCCATTGCATGTTTAAATACTAGATCAGCAACTTTCTTTGCTCTAAATGCTACCCAGTCTTCACCACCATGATAGCGATAGTGTCTAATTTTAGCGTATAGCACGTCGTGTATAACAGCGGCTCTGGCAACGTCAAATGGAGCAATTAGCCACCACATAAATTTAGGTACTGATGCCATGTCTGTTTTTAGTCCTGCTGGAGCAGTAACTTTGCCACTGCGTTTATCTATTGGTGCACCTACAGCTTTAAGATCTTCCATTTGTTGATCTGTTAAGTTATCATCTTCATATACTAGTTTAGTATCTAGTACCCACTGTCTTGGCGGATGAAACTTAGCATCTAATAATCCGTTAAATTTACTCATTTTTTCTTGCTCCTATTCTGTTGACGTTCGTCTAGATACATTACAATTACTATAAAAAGTACACCAAGTAATGCTAATTCAATCATTTAAGCAGATACTCCAATAAAAAATCCTAAGGGAAATCCTATAAAGCAACCTAAAACAAATACAACTACATAATCAAAATCAAAACACAGTCGAGTTTTGAGTGCTAAGTTTTCTTTTTGTATCTTTCTCATGTTTGGTGTTTGCATAAGACCCTTAGTAAAGTGTTCCGAAAATAAATCCTATTCCAAAAGCCGTAATAACAAAGACTGTTATATCTTTGTTACTCCATAAGTATTTAAAATTAGGTAAGCGATCTATTTGTTCTTTTCCTGTTTTCATTTTTAATCCCTTCTTGCATCATTTTTGCCATCCGCACGGGCAATACGATCAATATCCGGCTTAACGCCTAAGGCATGTGACATTTGTGTGTCAATACGGATAACATCATGGTTCATTGTTTGTACACGATTGTCTAAGGCTTTGATGATTCCAGATAGCCCTTTGATCCCGTCTACTACTCCATCTAAGATAAATCTTAACATGAGAAATACAAAGTAACCACCTGCAGTTGCGGCGGCTATAGGGAATCCTACGTCTGTGATAAGATTGAGTATACCTTCCATTTGTCTTGGCTCCTTGATTCTAATAGTATTTAATTATTTCGTCAGGGAATGTAATATGAGTGTTTAATTACGTAGTAAGTAAGCGATTAAGATTAAAATAGTTGATGTGACTGTCGTTATAGCTTACATCTTCAAACAATGTTTGACAGTTAGTTAGTAATTCATTGGCAATGATGTGTTTAAAATCACCGTAGAAGTGCTGAAAATTGTACTCTAAGATTGGTGCTAGGCGCTCTATAACACGACTTTTTTCTTCTTGCGATAAGTTACAGTACCATTTCATTTGTGCTACTACACTATCTATTCTCTCATTGTCATCTTGGATGAGATCATAACTTTCATCTATCACTGAATCAAATGTTTTAAATCCGTAGCTTTTTAAGTAAGCAAGATTACCAGGCGCCGCTAATAGCATGAAAGGTTGTTTTGATACAATAGGTTTGAATATTTTTTCTGTTAAGTGTAGCTTATCGTAGTAAAATACTGTTTCAGTGACTATATGCCAGAAAGCATCTATTCCTCTAGGTATATCTGCTGAAGCCGAGCCCGGAAGTTGTTCGTGGTCTATAACTAATCGTTCTTCAGTAACTGGGTCATCAGTTACACCATAACTAACAGCACCATGTTTTAATAAATCTTCCTGCCTTAATGAATCAACAAAGGTTTTACGATATGCTCTATCGCCTGTGACAATTCTATTGAAACTCTGATAATCATGTTTGTACTCTTTGACTACAGTTTTGTTATGGTTTAACACACAATATCCGCGATACCAATCCAATGCGGCAAAGCCATGATAGAAATAATATAAATCTTTAAATCCGTATTCGTTTAGTAAGAGATCTTTATACTCGCTGTGCTCACTGTTAACAACAATAAAAGGTTTTTGAACAAAAGTCTTATACCATTTAATGTAATCATCCAGCTGTTCTCCTTCTAATATATTTTTATATAATGCAGGATAACTGTTTCTATTTTTCTCAATATTACCGAAAGGAATATTAAAATAATCCATGTATATTGGGCTAATTGTAGGTATTAGAGGTTCTTGATCATAAAACAAAATCTTATGAGGTCCTGTAATTTTGTTAAATACCATATAAGAACTTTCTGTTGGTACACCTTTATCAAATGCGTGAACATCAAAGTCTTTGAATATTGAATTATAAAAAAATTCGTAAATATGATCAATTTGGAGCATGTATATGTCAACTAAAACATTAACTGATTTTATAAAAACAGTTGGATTTATCGGTATAGGCAAGTTAGGTATGCCTTGTGCAGAAGTAATGGCACAGGAATATAAAGTAACTGGCTATGATATTTACCCAAAGGAAAGCACCAAGATAGCTATTTCTGAAACATTAGAAGGTGCAGTTAAAGGCAAAGATATTATATTTGTAGCTGTGCAAACACCACACGATAAGGCTTATGATGGTAGTCGTCCTAGTACACATTTAGAAAATAAAGATTTTGATTACTCTGTAGTTAACCAAGTATTACAAGATGTAAATCAATACGTTACTAAAGATCAGTTAGTGGTATTGATATCAACAGTGCTACCTGGTACTACTAGACGAGAGCTACGTAAACATATTACCAATGCCCGTTTCATATATAATCCATATTTAATAGCTATGGGTTCAGTAGAATGGGACATGGTCAACCCAGAGATGGTTATCATAGGTACAGAAGACGGAAGTTTAACTGGTGATGCAAAATTGTTAAAAGACTTTTACGAGCCATTAATGGAAAACGACCCTAGGTATGCTATTGGCACTTGGGACGAAGCAGAAGCAATCAAAGTATTTTACAACACATTTATATCAACTAAGATTGGACTAGTTAATATGATACAAGATGTGGCTATGAAAAACGGAAATATGAATGTTGATGTTGTAACTGATGCCCTAGCACAATCAACAACACGTATCATGAGTCCAAAATATATGACTGCTGGTATGGGCGATGCAGGACCTTGTCATCCTAGAGACAATATAGCACTACGTTATCTAGCAGAAAGTTTAGATCTAGGTTATGATATATTTGATACTATAATGCACGCCAGAGAAAAACAAGCAGAAAATGTAGCTTCATTCTTAACTGACTTACAAAAGAAAGAAAATCTTCCTATTATAATACACGGCAAAGCATACAAGCCTGATGTGGATATGGTAGATGGTAGTTACAGTTTGCTGATAGGCAGTTACTTAGAAAAGCAAGAAGCACATTTCTTTTACTCAGACCCGATGACTGACGACAGAGTTGCTGACGATTCCATAGGTATCATATTTTTAGCACACAACAGAGACATAACCTATGGGTATACTGGAAAACATCCAGCACAACCTTTATACTTTATACCTGCTCCAGGAAGTATCGTGGTAGATCCTTGGCGTAAATTTAAAACTAAAAATCCTTTAATTTCAATTATACAATATGGTAACACTAGAAAAACTTAAACCTTTTTGGGATAGGCAATACACAGTATTAGATTACAAGAACGAAAAGTTTAACAATCCTAAAGATGTTGACTGGTGGCTTAATGCTGGATATCAAGATAAGTTTACAGGTGATATGTGTGATATGCGTAGTCCACAACCTAGTTGGAACAACCAAGTCATTGAACACTTCAGTGAGCTAGGATGGAAAGACATTGGCACTAGCTATTATCGTATGACAACAGGTACAGTGTTGCCAGAACACGTTGACACTTACAAAAAATATATAGAGTTATTTGATCTCAAAGATAAAGAAGATACTATTAGACGTGCTGTTGTATTCTTAGAAGAGTGGAAGTCAGGGCATTATCTAGAGATAGATGAAACACCTGTACCAAAATGGAGTGCCGGTGATTATGTTGTATGGAGTAGAGCAACTCCACATATGGCGGCTAACATAGGACTAGAACCTAGATATACTTTACAGATAACAGGTCATGTATGAAAATAAATTCTAACAACGAATGGTCAACACTTAAAAGTGTCGTAGTAGGCACAGCTACAAACGCCAATTGGCCTGTCAATGATCCTGTATTCAATAAAGAAAGTGAAAAGACTCTTTGGAAAGAAACTCCAGTTCCAAAAGGAGCAGTCCCCCAATGGATAGTAGATGAAACGAACGAGGACCTTGAAATATTATGCCAGACTCTTGTTGGTCAAGGAGTAGAAGTACATCGTCCTAACGATATGGACTTTGTAGCTCAAGATGGTATGTATAACTACTGCCCTAGGGATAGATTGATAGTAGCAGGCGATACAGTGATTGACCCTGCTATGATGTACCCTTGTAGAGATCAAGAACTAGCCACTTTAGATCGTGTTGTTGACTCCGCTAAGAATATAATAACAATGCCTCGCAATCATGGCATGACTCTAGATGCCGCAAATGTCTGTAGACTAGGAGATACTTGGTTAGTACTAGAAAGTGAAAGCGGAAACCTTCCAGCCATTGAATGGCTACGTAGGCAGTTGCCTTGGATAAAGATTGAAACTTGTAATTTTTATAGTGGTGTACACATCGACAGTACCATAGTACCTTTACGTCAAGATTTGGTTATGCTGAACACATCAAGAGTAACACCTAGTAACTGCCCTAAGGTATTTGACAGTTGGGAAAAGATATGGGTTCAAGACTGTGTGGCACAAAGCTTTCATGAATATCCATACGCATCCAAGTGGGTAGGTATGAACTGTCTCTCTATAGATGATAACACTGTTATAATCGATGCCGCACAGACTACTATAATCAAGACATTAGAATCATTGAAATTTGAGGTTATTCCATTAACACTACGACACAGCCGTACTTTAGGGGGTTCTTTTCATTGTGTGACGTTAGATCTATTGCGTGAAACTAATAAATAGTTGTAACAATATAATTACAATTAGGAATATATGCAGTTTAATTTTGCCACGTATACCGAAATGTCATTGAGAGCATTACAGTTTAATCCAAAGTCTCAAGAAGTAGTTGATCGCAAAAAAGAAATTTTGCAGACAATTACAACTCATCACGGAAAAACTCCGTCTAGCATATTATTCTACGGATTCAATCCGCTAATATTAATATCACAATGTGAGAATATATCAGTAACTGAAATTACTGACGCAACAAAAAAATACCTGGCTGATAAAAAAGTTAAATACACATATATTGATGAAAAGGATTTAGGAGAATATGATAAATCTTTTGATTGGGTAGTAGCTTGTGATGAGTATTTTACATTTGCTAATTCAGAAGATCATCAATTGGGTAAAGTACAGAAAATATCAAAGTTAGTTAAGGATCTGTTAGTTACTACATTTAGAGACTATAAGAACCAAGACTTTAGAGATAGAGAATTTAGTCACCCATTAGCTGTACGTAGAGACGGAAACAGTAAAGTGTTTTTAGAATATCATAATCATACAGCACATGATAGAAATGCCTGGGAAACCATGATATATGAAATGAACGGGCAAGAAGTATTAACCGATGGGCCACATAACAGACGCAGTATGTTTTTTAAACAGATGGCTAAGTTTAGTTTAGATGCCGGCGGTAAGAATTTTTATGTACATAAGAATTTAATGTACAAAAGCCTCATAAAAAAGAATTATGAGCATGTAATTTCAATTAGTTATTAAGTTATAATTAAATTTTTGTTTTTCAACGAGAGATATGGATATCAACCAACAATTAGAACCTGTAGTCGCCAACCTATTAGAAAATCTTAAAGGTAGTATTGAAGCAGAACTTCGAGAAAAGATTTCAGAAGAAGTAATCAAAGCTATTGCTAACACCGAAGTCACGGAGATAGTAGAACGTATTATTTCACAAAGACTCGAAGATCGTATTTTAGAGTTTGATTACGAGGCAAAAACAAAACATAAACTAGAGCAAACATTAGCAAAGATTACAACAAATCTAAGTACCAGTGTCACTGCCACGGCTAATGAAAAAATCGCCCAGGAAATAACTAGCCGTGTTGCAGTTATGGACATTAAGCCTGCAATACAGAGCTTAGTCGAAGCAAAGATTGGCTCGTTGGTACAAACTGGTGCATTTGGTGAAAAGTCTATTGATCATAGCAGTATAAATTTTGATAGTTTTAAGTTCAGTGGCGATATGATCAAAGGTGGGATAATAGAAAACTTTGGTAGTACCGGAATCGACGATCGCAGTAGTGATGTACAAATGAGTCTGTTAGATCATGCAGTTGCATTTGAAAAAGCAGTATGGGCTCCAACAGCTAAAATAAAAGGTGACATAGAGATTGACGGAGAAATTAAAGGACCGGCTGTTGACCAATTAGTTAAGTTAACTGTAAAAGATATTAGCGGAAACCAAGAACTGCTTAAACTACACAGTGATAGTATACATAAAACTATATCTGAAAAAGGTATTGATTTAGATAAAATTACACAAAAAGGTCAAGTAGTAATTGATGGAAACAATCTAGCTGATCATCTTACTCACAGTAACTTACAGAAAGTAGGACAGTTAAAAGAATTAGTAGTCGAAGGAGAAGTAAGTCTCGCAGATTCCTTTTATACAAATTCAAAACGTGTTGGTATTAACACCATAGAGCCTAGTGCTACATTTGTTGTGTGGGACGAAGAAGTTGAAATGATTGTGACCAAGCACGGCAAGGACACTGGTTACATTGGTACACCCAGAAATCAAAGACTAGTACTCGGTTCCAACGGACAAAGTAATCTGGCATTAGATGTTGATGGCAGTGTTGAGATAGAAAATTTGCGTGTTGGCAACACTCCAATGAGCTCAGCAACAGCAATTCCAAATTACAATGATATCACTGGAACTATAGTGTGGAATGAAAATCCAGCACCAGGTAGTCCAGTTGGGTGGATTTGTTTAGGTGCCTCACAGTGGGCTAAATTTGGTATAATTCAATAGCATGAATATTAAAAAAATGTGGCTCGACAGCTACCATAAGGATCCAATCGCTTTTTACTTTGAACATGCTAGTTTAATCTTTACTGTAATAGCATCACTACAATTAGCTATAAATGCCCAGGATCCAAACATGATGATAGTGTATCCAGGATTCTTTGTTGGGTCAGTGACAGCAATATATGCTTACTATCGTAGAGGTATACCTACTCCTATGATACTAACCACATACTTTGCTTTGAATAACGTGTTTGGCTTTGGCAGAGCCGCAGGATGGTGGTAATATGATGGATGGATTAATAGTTTTTGGTTTATGGATATTATTTTGTGCAGTATTGGTAGGCTGTGTTCTTTGGGCAACTGAAGAATTAGTTGAAGTTGTGGATGATGAAGAATGCCCATTGGGAAAAGACTGCAAACTTGAACAAAAGAACAAAAAAGACCAAGGTTGACATTATAACCAAAATCTAGTATAATACTTGTATTATGAGATTTAATACAATGAGAGACAGTGTAATGGTACAAGAACAAGTTTCCAATAGCTGGGAACATTTCTTGGGTGTAATTATGTTGAATCAAACAGGTAGAAAGACAGTCAAACAGGTACTACCTGAATTTCTTTATTGGTTCCCACAACCACAAAATCTATTAGATGCCGACGAAGAATTTGTTAAATCGATCATCTCACCACTCGGTATGGTTAATGTACGCTACAAGCGATTAGTTGGTATGACTCGAGACTACTTGACGTGGGACGGAGATGATGCTACAATGCTATATGGAATAGGGGAATATGGTAGCGACAGTTATCGTATATTTTACAAGGGCGAGAAGTTTGAACCTAAGGACAAGGAACTAAGGAGATATCTTGGTTACTAGACGTATAGGCTTTGCATGTAAGTGGATTGACCATGAAGGTCAAGTAGATGGCATCAAACCCAAAGATGATGCTAAACAGTACAACACACGCTCAACAACAGTGCGTTGGCTAAACAATCAAACTCGAGAAGTAGCAGAACAAAGACTATGGGACCTTATGGTCCATAACATAGAATCATCCCGTAAACTTGTTGAACGTATAGGAGCATTAGATGAACATCTCAGAATGGTTAGATTATCAAGCGACATTTTACCTGTTTATACTCAGCATGAGTGGAGTTACTTTTGGCGCCGCAGTGACGTTGTTGCTTACGCAGAACGAGCGTTTGGTGAGGTGGGTGAGCTTGCTCGTAGCCGCGGTGTCCGTTTATCTTTTCATCCAGGCCAGTTCACAGTTTTGGCTAGTGCTAACCCAGGGATTGTCGAACGTAGCATTGAAGAATTCGAATATCATAATGATATGATTCGTTGGATGGGCTATGGTAAAACATTCCAAGACTTCAAGTGCAACGTACACATATCAGGTAAGCAAGGTCCAGAAGGTATTATCAAAGCGTTACCAAGACTAAGCCCTGAAGCACGCAACACACTTACAATAGAAAATGACGAGATATCATGGGGACTAGATGCTAGTTTAGAACTAGTGGATCATTGTGCTCTAGTGTTAGACATACATCATCATTACATTAAGACAGGTGAATATATCGAACCCACAGATGATAGATACAAAAAGCTATTAGAGTCGTGGCGTGGTGTACGTCCTGTTATACATTATTCATATAGTAGAGACGAATGGTTGCCTGAAGGTTTTGATCACAGTGAACTACCGAACTTAAACTTATTACTTGAGAGTGGACACAAGAAACAGAAGTTGCGAGCTCACAGTGATTTTTACCCTAACCAACTAGCAAATGATTGGGCTTTACAGTTCTTACCGCATTCAGATATTATGTGTGAAGCTAAAGGCAAGAACATAGCTAGTTTCCGTGTAGCTGATAGAGCAAAGGAGTTAGACTTAATATGAAGCTGATTATTATTACATTATTAATGATAGGTACTGCTTATGCTGAAGACATCCGTAAAAAAGCACCCGACAGACAGACCAAAGATGCGATACCACCAGTTAGTATTAAAGAATGGAAAGACAGAAAGTACGAAACTATTAAAGTCAAACCAATTCCAACAGTACTTGAAATACTTAAGAAGTAAACTTATTGTAATGCCAATCAGTTTCTAGCATAACTTTCTTGTTATGTTCTGTGATTGGCTGTATCTGTTCTAATATTTCGCTTTGACTTTGTTCACATAACCATTTGATCTGTTCACAGGCCAATCGGAATCTTTCTTGACTATCTTCAACTGAGTCGTATCCTTCGTCAATGATGCCATCGAATGTTTTAAATCCCAACTTCCTAAGATTACGAAGATAATGTTGGCCACTTACAGCAACAAATAATCGTTCACTCAGTATTGGTTTAGCTACTTTCTCGGTGTAAAAACTATAGTCATTGTTGAAGTTAGTTTCACAAACAACTGTGTAAGCTGTATCATTATATATGCTAACAGGTATTATCTGACTTAATGGAAGATATCTACTACGATATTTCACTGTGGTAACAGTCCATTGTATAGAGTCGTCACGTTCAACACCAGGTTCCCAAATCCAATTAGTGTTGCCTAATGGTGTGCCGTGTTCTGGAATATAACTCATAGATACCTGTTCCGTTAACTGGTTGTTGTTGATATAATCGTATACAAATTGTCTATGTGGCTTTTGTTGTCCTAGCAGTATGTCAAACATTTTAGGTTTAACTTTGTAAGGTTGTAGTTTACTGGCTGGTTTCAGCTGTATCAAATTGTAGTTACTAACAGACTGAGCAAACCAATCCATACAAGGGGTACTGTCAACACCAGAAACAAAACCACATAGCAAGTAGTGTATACGAGGATCTGTAAGGGCACGACATAGTTCAGCCGAGTCATCATGCAACTCAGTGATTAACACTATTACTTGATCGTGACTTTCTAAACCTTGTACTATGTCGGACTTAAATTTTGCCTGCCAAGGATATGGTGCTTGTAGTACTAAAGTACCTTTTTGACTAAGACGATTGATATAATCAGTATTCATAATATAAGCATATTTAACATATATTCTAATTGACTTTGAATTATTATGATTGTATAATAGTTGTAACGTTTAAATAAAGGAACCTGTAATGCCTAATTTAGTACCAATGGTTTTAGAAAAAACATCAGACGGTGAACGCAGTTATGATTTATACTCGAGATTGTTAAAAGATCGTATTGTTATTTTAGATACGGATGTCAATGAACATACTGCCAGTTTACTAGTTGCACAGTTTTTATTTCTTGAAAGCGAAGATGTTGAGAAAGATATTCTATTTTACATCAATAGTCCAGGGGGATTAGTCACCGCTGGGCTGTCAATTTATGACACTATGCAATTTATTAAACCTGACGTATCAACTATTGTTATAGGCCAGGCATGTTCAATGGGTTCATTTTTAGCACAAGCTGGAGCACCTGGCAAACGTATGGTACTACCAGAAGCTAGAACAATGATACACAGAGTATCATCAGGTACTCCAGGAACATCAGGAAGTGTAC
>Ga0222717_10000743_pt1 | contig 27713 bp, 18 predicted proteins | sample C33_18DmetaG_FD_165053 | JGI IMG/M metagenome (GOLD analysis project Ga0222717, IMG submission 165053) | Estuarine water microbial communities from San Francisco Bay, California, United States - C33_18D | ecosystem: Environmental > Aquatic > Marine > Unclassified | place: USA: California... | reverse complement strand
ATATGATAGGCCTCTTCCAATGTGGCTTGGAAACTAGGTGACATTATGCCAACACTAAAATTTAATCACAATATCTTAGAATATCTCCATGAAATTAATGGCGTAAATTATGATTCAAAAGATTGGGAAAAAAGAATGCCTTCCATAGGATGTGTGGTAGAAGAAAATGACGAGGAGGGGATTGAAATTGAAATTTTTCCCGATAGAACAGATTTACTAAGTCACGAAACTATTTCTAGAGCGGCTAGAGCTTTTCTGAACTCTTTAAACGATTCACCTAATCTTGAAATAAAACAAGGTGAGATAACTCTCGAAGTCGATAAGTCACTACAAAATATTCGCCCTGTTATTCTTGGAGCTGTAGTCAGGGGCGTAGACAATGGTACTAATTATAGCGAAAAAGATGATTTTATTCAATCATTAATGGACCATCAAGAAAAGTTACACTTAACTCTGGGTAGGAAAAGAAAATTCGCTTCAATCGGAGTTCATGATTTATCACTATTAACTCCTCCATTCAAAGTAATTTCTGTTGACAAAAAATACAAATTTACTCCACTAGCAGAAAAAACTGAAATGAGTATTGAGGATATATTGAAATTACATCCAAAAGGGAAAGAATATGCTCATCTAATGTCAGAATTGAAAGAATATCCAGTGATTATAGATGCTGAAGATAGAGTTCTTTCGTTTCCACCAATTATCAACGGTGATCATACTACCGTAAATGAGCAAACAAGAGATTTTTTCATTGATGTAACAGGATGGGATGAAAGATCTTGTGAGGCATGTTTACTATTGATATGTTTATCACTTGCAGAAAGAGGAGGCGTTATTGAATCGATTCAGATTAAAAACTGGAATCAAGAATTATTAAACGTTCCTAGAGGCGATTCGAAAAGCCATAAAGTCCCTGACAGATTAATAAAAAATATTCTTGGAATTGAATTAAGCAAAACAGAAATTGCAAACTCAATTAAAAAAATGGGTGGTGAATTAATAGAAACAAGAACCGTTACTAATGGACCTGATAAAATTGAGAAATGGGCAGATTGTATAGTAGGCGAGAAAGAGCATATTATTTCAATGCCAAGATGGAGAAATGACATAATGCATCCTGTTGATATCGTAGAAGATATTGCTATAGGATATGGATATGATAATCTACCAGAACAGTTATCTGATGTACATTTGGATGCGATTCCTCTGCCGTCATCTAACCTTAAGAGGAGGATTAGTTCTAGCCTATGTGCTCTCGGACTACAAGAAACTCAAAGCCTAACACTATCTAACAAACGTGACCAATTCGAAAGAGTTAGATGGATTGAAGAAAATAAAAGTACGATAATTTCTAACCCAATTACTAAGGAACATACGATGCTAAGACAATATATTCTCCCATCACTACTAAATCTCCTAGCAGCAAATAGACATCATGAACTACCTCAAAGGGTACATGAGTTAGGGGACGTAGTTAGAGATTCGGAAAACAAAACTCGTCTTTCATGGGCATGTGCAGAAGTTGGTGGAGGATTTTCTGCAGCTAAGGGCATTGCTAGTTCGTTACTGAGAGACTTAGGGGCCAATCTCTCAGAAGTAAAGTGGCAAGGAATTAATCATGATGAGGGACCTTGGATAAAAGGAAGAGGAGCCAGAGTAATAATTGACGGAATTGAAGTAGGACAAATAGGAGAAATTGATCCAAAAGTGTCATTCGAATTTGGTTTGAAAGTTCCAATCCAAGCGGGAGAATTTGATGTAGATGCACTAGGCAGGACAATACCTGACCCTTTACTTTAGTTTACATTCATTTGGTCTCATCTGAGAGTAAAGCCATAGCATCAATAAAAGTTTTATTTGTAAGATGCGAGCGGTTATTTTCATCTTTTTTCTCACTTCTAACTTCTCTTTCATATTCTACTACAATATTTTCTTCAATTTTTGAAGATTTTTTTCTCCCAGAAGATTTCTTTCTGAATGGCCATATGGGCGCCATGTAACTGCAGCAGCAACTAATGACTTGAATACTTCCCTGTTTTCTGAACAAAATAGCGAGATAATGAAAGAGTAGAACATTCAGGAGGGGATATGAGGCGAGGTTTCGCGGCAGTGTTTATTGCGGCCTTGATTTTAATGCAAGTAGGTATTTTTGTAGATAATAGCACATTAAATTACCAAATGAGTACTACTTCAAGAGACCATCAACAAGGTCATGAAAATATAACAAGTTTAGATTTATTACTAGTTGGTAATTCTTACACCGATTATAATGATTTGAATATAAAATTAGAAAGAATATTAGATGTTTCAGGAGAAAACTCGGATGTTGAATCTGTAACTGGAGGAGGTATGAGATTATCTGAACATTTAGAAGATGCAAATCAACAAAATAGTGAATTAAATCAGAAACTTGCTGAGGGGCATGACTATGTTGTTCTACAAGAACAAAGTCAGATTCCATCATTCACAACCAGTTCTGAGTTTTGGATCGAAAGTAAAAATGCTGTTAAAGATCTAAACGAAAGAATAAATTCCGAAGGAGGGGAGACGATTCTACTAATGACGTGGGGGAGAAAAGATGGGGCAAATACGGATAGGAACCCCAATTATTTGACAATGCAACTACATCTTCAGCAAGGTTATGAAATGTATCTTGAAAATTCAACTACTCTTGAAAAACCCGTTTTTATCGCACCGGCTGGTCTCGCGTTCAAAAACATCTATAATCAGGTAAATGAAACGGGAATAGACCCCTCACAAGGAGAAAATTCGTTCTCAAGTCTCTATTCAGACGGGTCGCATCCATCATTAGACGGAACGTATCTTACATCTTGTGTATTGTATGCAGTAATTACCGGAGAGTCCCCGGTTGGAGAAAACTTTCCTGAGGGAATATCTGAAGAAAGATCGTTAGAACTGCAAGAAGCGGCTGCAGATACTGTTTTCAATAACACCCCTGAATACTTGTATCCATTTGAAATTGAAGAAGGACCGGGAGTAGAATTTGGACCAGATTCGGGATCAGTTTTTGCTATTGACCCAGGTGCTCTAATCAATTTAAATGTGAATTATTCAAATCTAGCAGAAAGTAACGATATAGTAAATATTAAAATTCATGGTCCTGATAATTGGATTATTAATTGGGAATATTCTTCTGATACAACAAATGGATTTGATTTTGAAATATTATCTGATGCTACTAAATGGACTGAATTCTCAATTACTGCCCCCCTCACTGACAATGGGATGCCCCTAGCGAACTCGTTACATCAATTTTCAATGGAGATAAACTCTAATAATACTGGAAGTAGTGATTGGTATAATTTTTCAATGAGATATGGTTACTTCCATGGTGTTGAAATTGTAGAAGGAGGAGGGACTTACTCGATTTCCCCGTATGATGTAGCGACAATAGAAATAACTGCTAGAAACTTGGGTAATACTCAAAGAGATATTGCAGTTAGTGTGAGACCAGTTGATGAAAATGGAAGCGGATTAGGAGATTTTTCTCAAGCATTTGCATTAGAAGATTGGAATGTATTCATACTGGACAAAATGGAAATGAATGCAATGTGGCCTAATGAAACTGGAAAAATTAGGTTTCAGATTCAATCGCCATACCTAATTACGGGTACAATATTCTTTGAGATTAAAGTTTGGAGTACTGCTATTCCTGATGAAGCGGTTAATGTCACACAGAGAATAAATATAGTCCCCAGATCAGGAGGAAACCTAGAGCTAATTAACATAGATTGTCAATTTGAAACTAAACCGGGAGATAGTTGTAGAACTGAATTAATTGTGGAAAATACAGGAGATATTCCGTATGATTATGAACTAAATATTAAGGATACTCCAAACTGGATTAACCTTGAAATTAGTGAGAACATAATTAGTTTAGACCCGGGGGAGATAAAAAATCAAATTTATCTAAATACCAGTGTAAATGAAGGAGTTCTTTCCGGAGAACATGCTGAAGTAATAGTCGAATTATGGGTTGATGGATGGAGCCCTAAAACGGTAAGTTTCGACGTTACTGCCGGAGACTATTTTAGTTGGAATTTAATTAATGAAGATTATTATCATGATTATAACTATGAAGAGAGAACCGTAAATATTTCAGCACGATGGACAATGGAAAATCAAGGCAATATTAATGATGGAATAGTGGTGAATTTAGATTGTAATATCTATACTGACTTTGAACTAGAGTTGCCCCCAGAGGCAGAAGAGCAAAGTTCGAACAATCCACGTTCATTTGAAGTACTAGATGTCGGGGTAGGGGAATCAATTAATTTCACTGCATGGATGAATATTTCTTATGATGATATTTCCCAAACTATGTTTTTCATTGAAGGCCCTACACTATCAATTGAAGCAAGATCAATTAGAGACCCCAGAATAGTTTATGAGAAAAGTATTACTGAAGACAAAGATTTATTCCAAGAAAATTTAGATAATGGAAATAATGAAGATGGAGGTTCAATAATTATTGAATTCTTCAGAGTATGGCAGACAGTAATAATCAGTCTGGTTGTAATAATATTCGGAAGCATTGGGGTAGTCAAAGCCATTCAATACAGATTAGAACAAGATAGGAAAAGATTGAGGTTACCTTTAGAAGAAGATACCCATACAGCAGGAGAATGGATGTCAAAATTCATGAAAAAAACCGAAACAAAAATTTTCATAGAAAGTGAAACTATAGATTCTAAAGATTTTGAGTCTGATTTTATGAGTAAATCTAACCCAAGGGAACCGCTGAAGGCTAATACAACTTCTAAGTTTGATATTACAATGGCTAGCAACTCTCTAGATAAGGCAATGACAAAAGATGCACTTGAAGACATTGTAGAATTAGCTGATGACATTATTGAAGAAAAAGAAATACATCCACAGAACTCTAATTTAAATGAAGATAGTTTTGAATCAAGAATATCAAAATTAGGTAAAAGAAAGAAAGAGGAGTGAATGTATCAATTGGGTGTTGATGAGGCAGGAAGAGGCCCCGCGATAGGACCACTTGTTGTTTGTGCTTTAGGTATGCCAAGTGCCGATGTAGAAATTTTAAGGAGAATCGGTGCTAAAGATTCTAAGTCTATATCTAAGGAAAAAAGAGTTTTCTTAGCAGAGCAAATATTATCACAGGCAAAGAAAAGAAAATGGGATGTTGGATTAATTACTTGTAGTGCCTCGAGAATAGATACTGAAAGAGAGATTACGAATCTAAATAAATTAGAAGTTGAATTATTCAAAGAAGCAATAGTTGCTACAAAGGCTGAAAAACATAATGGAGAAATATATTTGGACGCTTGTGATACTGATGAAAAAAGATTTCGAGATCGTGTTAGTTCCTCATTAGGTTCAAGTTGGAGAAAATGGTCTATTAAATCGAAACATAAAATGGATACGGAGAATATACTAGTTGGTGCAGCAAGTATTCTTGCAAAAGTCCATAGGGACAATGAAATTGAAAAAATAGGCCAATTATTAGGTTTAGAAATTGGTAGCGGTTATCCCTCAGACCCGAAAACTAGAGTCGCAATAAAAAATTTAGTTAAAGATGAATATCCAAATAAATATTTGAGATGGTCGTGGGTAACAACTGAAAATATCTGGCTAAAAGAGAATCGAAAACCTATACCGAAAAGAAGTCTGGTAGAGGGAAATAGTAAACAATCATCCATTAGTGATTGGTAAATAGTGAAATGCAGAAGTCTAGTGGTGAGGATGATAATATGACTGATGCGGCAGAATGGGATTCTGAAATCGAAAATATTGTTAGAAAATATGCTCTACAAAATGCTGTTGAATACGATGGCGCTGGACAGTCAGGTTCTGTATTAGGAAGGATACTAGGGGAAAGATCCGATTTGAGAAGTAGAGCAAGGGAATTAAAGCAATTAGTAGATACTGAAGTCGAAAATGCTAATTATTTAGCTCAAAATGAAGGCATTGAAGTAGTTCGTCAGATCTTGGAAAATACTAACCCAGAGGCTCTAAATAGACAAAAACAAGTTAAAAGGACTGGATTGAAAGATTTATCAAATGCAGTAAATGGAAAGGTAATTTTAAGATTTGCACCAAATCCTAACGGCCCTCTAACATTAGGGCATGCTAGAGGAGTCACAATTAATTCCGAGTATGCTAAAATTTATGAGGGGAAAATAGTTCTAAGATTTGACGATACAGATTCTAAGGTTAAACCTCCACTAAAAGAAGCATATAGTTGGATTGAAGAAGATTATGAATGGTTGACAGGTAAAAAACCAGATATCATAGTTAGAGCTTCTGAAAGGATGGATACCTACTTGCGTTATGCTGTTAAAATGTTAGATGAAGGATTCGGCTATGTCTGTAAATGTTCTGCAGAAATTTTTAAGCAATTAAGAGATAACTCCAAAGAATGTCGATGTAGGAATAAAGACCCTAGGGAAAACCTTTCAGATTGGAATGAAATGATAATTGGGGAACTTACCGAGGGTATGGCTGTTGTAAGAGTAAAAACAGACATGAACCTCCCCAATCCAGCACTTAGAGACTGGCCAGCGTTAAGAATACAACATTCTTACCATCCAATGGTTGGTGATAAATACAAGGTTTGGCCTCTATTAGACTTCCAAAGTGCAATAGAAGATCACGAACAAGGAGTCACCCATATTATCCGAGGTAAAGATTTGATGGACTCTACTAGGAAACAAACTTTGCTGTACAATCATTTTGGTTGGAATTATCCTGAAACTATGTATTGGGGTAGAGTAAAGATTCATGAATTTGGAAGTTTTTCTACATCCGGTATGAGAAAAGAAATAGAAAATAAGAATTATTCAGGATGGGATGACCCGAGGTTACCAACACTCAGAGCCCTTAGGAGAAGAGGTTTTGATTCCGAGGCAATGAGAAGTTATTGGATAGATTTAGGATTGACGCAAAAAGATATTTCTGTATCTCTACAAACAATTGAGTCATTTAACTCTAGTAAAATTGATTCGAAATGTGAAAGAAGGATTTTTGTCAGAAATCCTAAAAAAATAAAATTAGATAGTAATAATTTTGAAATACAAAAAAAATTGATTCTAAATAAGCATCCGCTAAATGAAATTGAGGGTCACAGAGAATGGGATTTGGAAGATTTAGAAATTTATGTAGAAAGTGAAGATTTAGAGAAAACACATATTCGTTTGAAAGATTTTGCAGATATTAAAATAGAAAAATCTGTTGGAATTATTCAATCGATAGATCGTGTCGATAAGAGACCAATTGTACATTGGGTTCCGAAATCAATTTGTAAAAAAGCAGTTTTGACTATCCCAAATGGTAATGAATTAATTATCCAAGAAGGTGTGATTGAGGACATTCAAATCGTGAAAAATAATATAGTTCAATTAGAGAGGGTAGGATATGCTAAAATCGAATCTATTAATGATGAATTCATAGAACTACTTTGGTTGCACGGATAAATTAATAATAAGGTTAAATTGTATTAATTTGTATCTATTAAGCGTCGCATTGAAGTCTAATAAGTTAACCACAGGAGTTCATGAACGGGGACTTGGTCACTAGGTCCTTGACCATAGTTGGACTATTGTTGCTCTCTTTTTGTACGGCCCCCGCATATGCTCAAGATGCAGTAGGAGAAGACATATCTTGTTGCAGCGATACGAGTTTTGACTTATTTTTGTTAGATGAGTCTTCTAATGGTAAACTTTCACCATTTGAGAATGAACTTTCTGATGAGCAAGAAGCAACCGTCACAGCATGGCAACAAGGCGAAGTTGAAGTTGGTTCTTGGGAAATCATTTGGGGGACAGAGGGGGATTATCCTGCAGAAACCTGGACTTTCACTATTCCTTACTTGGTTGAGGGAGCAGCAGGTGTCACAATTAATGCGACTTTAGATATTAGGATTGGAGGGTCGTTCTATTCAGGGAATTCAGGACTTAATGGTGTAGAACCATTTCTTAACGCCGAAGGAGATTTAGAAATCACAGTACAAGTATCTTCTGGTTCTTTAAATGATGGAGATAGGGTAGAGGTATCTCTTTTTGTTAATAGTTTACTTTTCTCGAATCCCACACAAGACGCAGGTTTGACATTCAAATGGGGTTCAGAGGATTCCGTAGGGAAAGTCACAGTGAAAATGCCATTAGTAGATATCAGAATTAAAGAAGCCAGTGTGACTTCAGGTCTTGTATATTTCCCGATTGTACTGAATTCAGGATTTGGAGGAGAAATGTGGTCTCTATCTAGTGGTAATTTCAACCTACAAGGCACCCCATTAACTCTAAGCCCAATTGCAACTCCTCTGGAATCAGGTGTTGAAGTAACATTTGTCTGGGAAATGCCCGCTTTAACAGATAGCGGCACTTATTCTACTGAATTCATTTTGTCACCACAATCAGGATTAGAAATATCTGCATCAAAAAATCACAATATAGATGTTGATGATGAAAATGGAGGAGGAGGAAGTTATTATCCGTCTTCAGAACCTCTAAGAGATAGCGGTTCTGAAATCAGTGTTGAAATAGATATGGATTTTCAAGGAGATGTAATAGAAAAGAAAATTGAAATCTCCTTTGACAGTGCTATGTCTCAATGGATGAGGTGGGGGATGGATAACATCGGTAATTCAAGTTTAGACTCAAACAGTTGGTGGAAAAATTTAAATTCGTATTCTGATTCTGTTGCAACATCTCATAGAAATAATGGTAAAGTAGACGATGATGAATTACTAGCATTAACATCTCACATTACCGGTTCATCTTCAGACATGAGATCATTTATGCAAAATGGTTTATCATTAGATATTGAATCGATTATTGGAATAAATCCTGTTGATTTAAACCCTACTGAGTATCAAATAGATATGGGTGGAACAAGATCTTTTGCTGCCGAAAAAATTACTATTAAGATTGAAACTTCGTATCCCGTAGTCGATAATGAAAGACAGCTGATAATTGAAAATTTTATTCGTAATCCTTCAAATAATTATTGGGATGAGGCGAATATAGATTTAGAAATTAAAACTTCTATGTTAGCAGGATTAGGTCCTGTTTCAGCAGAGAATCTTGATTTCGAACATAGAAGATGGATTTTCTTAGAAACAATTAATATTAAACAAAATGATATAGATGTAGATGAAAATTTCAGAATTGAGTTTCTACCATCTGGAAACATGGCATTCAGCCCTCTAATTTCTGCGATGCTATGTGTTTTCGCCTTGTGTATAGCAATCGGTATAGGATTATTCTTGACTAGGAATAGAAGCAGTGTACCAGCTCTAATCTCTGTATCATCCTTAGGTGGATTATCGTTGGTAATCTATGTATTGGGTATGCCAATGCAAATAGTTCTCGCAATTGTTGCCTCGAGTGTCTTGTTAGTATTCCCAATTTCACTTGTGTCTCCGAAATTAAATAAAGATAGAAATAGAAGAAATAAATTACCTAGAATCGAATGTCCGGCTTGTGGCACGAGTAATACTGTCGAATCAAAAGTTAGGCCATTAAGGATAGAATGTGCTGGATGCGAAGTTATGCTTAGAATTGAAGAGTAACTATATCACTCCATCTCTAATTAATTTATCAATAACTTTACTAGATGCGATATTAGAATTATTTTCATCCCAATATAATCTAGCAGAGGAAATCTGCCCTGCTAAATCTGTAGACCATCCCGGTGCCAAAACACAATGCCAAACAATTTCTTCTAATCTAGAAGTTGAAGGCTTTGATTTAATTAATGAATCTCTAACTAAATTAGATAAAACTCTAGCTTTACCTTCCAAATCAAGACTTATCCACCTTGAAGAAATCGCGTTTAATACATTTTCATCTATCCATTCATATTCTGAGATATTTGGTTCAGGGACTTCTGGAATTGGAACTACCTTAATTATTCCCTCCTCTAAGAGAATATCTCTTAATGCAGAATAAAGGGGATCGTAGGTATTATCCATAGCAGAATTAATCCAATTCCCAGATATTAACCATGGGCGTAATCTACGTATTCTGTGACCATTTGGGGATATTAATTGAGCAAGGGCATGGGCTTGTGCAACAGATGTCAAGGGTCCTTTTCTAGAGTCTCCTTTATGACTAATTAATCCGTCAACAATCAATGTAGATATTGTCAATCTAAATGGGTTAGTTTGGAGAGTAGTCTTTTCTGAATTATCATCTATTATCTTAATCCAAGGAGAATTATCAGGTTCCTCAATGGAAAATTTTCTACGATAGGTTACTCCGTTATCTACTAAAGATGATTCTATAGCTGCCATCGAAAAAGATGAAGATAAAGTAGGTAAGCAGAGTAGTAATAATGGTTCATTTAACCTTCCGATTTCTTTCGAGGCCGAAGATAAAATTTCTGAGACCAAGGAAAACTGAGTCTCATCGACTAGTAGCCTCATAATACTTCGAGTGAGGGAGTAGTTAAATCTTATACGCAGAAATCATTCAACCATCAATCTCAATTGATCGCGTTTGTATGTCCATGTTGAAGATATACGCCCTGTTCCAACGTAGTACTTTGCTAGACGGCGAAGCCTTGATTCGCAAAGTTCTAATTGACGGCGATTATGTAAATCTTTCTTGTTACTTGAAAGATGATCTATGAGGCTCAATGCTTTACGCATCAAATTCATCATGTCTTCAGGATATGTAGAATCTAAATTATTACGTGAAAGTGTCTGAGAAATTCTTTCACCCATAACTAATCTGACATCTGGTACTGCGTGCATATCTCTAAGTAAAGTTCCAATTTTTGCTGAAGAATGACCTTCATTAGCGTATTTTAATATTAATTCTTCAACAGTTCCTTTATCTGATTCAGACCATGAAGGTGCTGTATCATTATTGGGCTTAGAAGACCCGCTAGTTCCTTTTCCTTTACTGTGCATGCGTGCCATATGAAGACCTCAGGTAGCCGCCCGACTTGCTGCCCCTCTTTAATCGCTACGCAAACTCAAACAACCAATTCCTATTACAATCTGTGTTGAGCGCGCGCCAATCTACTGGGCCCATTTGGCCATTCCCAGCCTGCAGCTTCGGCTCTAGCAGACCCTATAAGTTGATTATTCTGGTATACTAAAACTTCATCTCCAATCCGGATACTACCTTGATAATCTATTACATTAGAAGAAAACAAATCACCGCGCCAATCTATCTCAGGTATAATATTAACAATTGGAAATTTATTACTTTCTGCTAATAATGGAAGGCATGCTTTAGTGAATGAGAAACGACCTAGTCTAGGATTCCATAATGCTAATTGTTTACCTTCTTTACGGATTGTGAAAATTGGGGGCCTTCCTTGTATTCCGGTTCCATCCAACCAATCATCAGTATTATGTTGAAATCTAGAAAGAGCACGCAGTTTTCCAAGCCTATGTTTACTTTCTTTAGGATCTTCCAAGGAAAAGTCATTTACAGATTTTTCAACCATTTTTTGAAGGTATTCTAGAGCGTCGGAAGAGCCTGCAGTCAATCCCTTCCTAGTATCAATAATCTCTATCGATTCATGCACTATATCAATCCCACTATGGTTTAAAACTCTTGAAAATTTATTTCTAGAAATATACTGATGAGTCATTTCACGGATTGTATTGAGTTCATCAATATCCCAGTCCCCAGTGACAGGAATATCATAGTTGGCAGCGGGCCAAATGTCTTCAAGTTCTCTTGGTACTAAACCAAGTGGTGCAGTAACTATTACCTCATGGATTGTGTTGGATGTGATTGAACGGCTAAATCTCTTATGTGAAGCAGATAGACGATAAGGCTTGGTCGCTGAACAAGGTAACAATACCATCACTTTGGATTGGTGAGATGGAGGTTGATGGTTATCAGAGACTCTTCTACGCCAATCTTGGATAAGGGGGTCGTTACGACTAGAAAAACTGTGACATCTGAGTTCATGAAATTGACCTTTGACTCTTGCTAAGCCTGATTTTCCACCATCTAAATTAGACATTCTAGCATCATGGACTCTCAATCTCTCTACTGACCTTGGACTGGAAATAGACTGTTTCTCTACTAATTCACGCAGATTACCTTCTCTAATCGCAACTCTAGTTGCTGCAAGTGAGTTTTTCCAAGATTGAATTTGATATTTCATAGAGGAATCTTCATCTATTGACTCCTCGACTTCTCTAGGACCATTTTCTGATAAAATAACTCCGAGAGAACTGGCGTGCTTTGATCTCCCTAGATCAAAAATGTCAACACCCATCCATGTTAAAATTGCACAGTTATCTGGGCCACCTATCCCTGGTGTCCAAATTAATGATGATGGGAAACGCGTTCGGATAATATATAACGCTTCAGATAGTAAGCCTTTTTGATTGGCTAATTGTGGAGCATCAGTTAGGATAATTATAGATGGGACTAGATTTTTATTATTGAGACTTAAATCATGATGTAGAGATTGCCAAGAGACAGGCAAAATTTCTTTTCCAATACCAAATTCTCCAGAATTAGATTCTACTAAACTTGGCGGGAGAACTAATCCTTCACTGGCAGCCCATGTATCTAACTGATCAAAGGGCAAAGTAAGATTTGTTCTTGTCTTAATAGAAATTTTAGCAGGTAAACTACTAGAATCTCTAGAATATTCAAAAGGCGCCATTGAATATGGTAATTTTTCATCATCATTACCTAGAATAATAGCAGGAGTCCAAGAACTAGGTGAATTTCGGTCACCTAAGCTAAATAAACGCCCAAAACGCTGTCTAGCGACTACGCTTCGGGCTAACGGCCTCTCTTCCATACATAGTGCGGACGAAGCATTTCGCTTGAAGCATTCTAAGAGGAGGCCGTGTCCGATGAGGTGTGAGACGTACCGCTGCACTACTGATAACTGTACTATTTATCAGTTCAAGTATTATGATCGTTAGCGGGCAAAATGAAGAAAATAGTATAATTTTTGAAGAAATTATTGATTTTGAAGGACCTTTCTGGTACAGTGCTACATGCTTGAAAGTTAGTTGTTCCGGATTAACTCTTGAAATTAATAACAATGGAGATATAATTAGTTTAGAAGATAGCCATGAATTAGAATGGGGTGGAATTCTTGAAGATGGAGCGATTGTTAGTTTATTTTCAAGTACTGATTTGAGTATTAATGATATTTTAATTAATATGGTAATGGTCAATGATTTTTCTAACATTGAAGATTCAGATTTAATAGATTCAATACCTTCACCAGGGAATCCAGGAGATTTCCATACATTAATTACCCAAGACGATTGTTTTCTTGGAAATTGTAACTCGTTAATTGAAGGAAATCAAAGAAATATTGAGTTCATAGGAGTCTTAGACAATCATTCTGACAAAGATTCCATTAGAATTTTTGGAGAACCAGGCGATATTATTGTAATCTCTGAAATTACTGGTGGAAATGACATTAAAATTGAACTATGGCATCGAAATGACAGTGTGAAACAGTTAGTTTCAAATGACTTAAGCGAACAAGAGAATCTTTTAGAATACCCAAAAGAAAGCGAATTATGGATTCGAATTATTTCTACTTCCGATGAAGACGTTCAACCATACAAATTTGAATTATATAGGAATAATCAGACTAATGAATATGGTAATGGGGAAGAACTACAAATTCCTTGGAATCATGGAAAGCCATTAACCTATCATACTTCTTGGAACTATGAATCATATATCGCTAAATCTGATTCAAATGGAGATTCTATCTTGTTTAGTATGGGTGCAGATATGAAAATATCACTAATTTGTACCGCTAGCAATGAGGGCGTTGTATTTGGATTATTTTTGATCGACTATTACGGAAATAAAGAGAATATCTCTTTGACAAATGGACTTTGCCCCGATATAATTGAATCAAATGGAAATACCTCTTCTTTGGAAATTTGGATTAAATCAAGTGAAACAACTAGATGGAACCTTTCATTAAATCCATTAAGAGCTATGGATGGAATGAAATTTTCTGATGCACCAGAGTCCAAATGGATAGAAGCACCGGATGAAAGATGGAATGAAGTAGAATTGGATTCTGAGATATCAGGAAGCCTCCATAATGGAGATAATATAGATATCTTTTGGATCAAAATTTTAGACGAAAATGGCTCAAAAGTTTATCTGAATGAAGTAATTAAATCTGAAGTAAACTACACCATACAAGAGATTAATCAAAATAACGGTGCACTTGTAAACACATCTAATGGACAGGTCATTGTTTTACCTTACGGAAACCATTCACTAAGGATAGAAAGAAGAGCCGCTGAAAATGTTGAAATTGATTATATATTTAAATTAGAATATCTTGGAGAATATGAAGCCCCAATTATTGAAGATTATGAAGATCTTTCTTGGATGTTCAATAATTTCTATATCTTGATTGGAATTTTGATGTTAAGTCCTCTTATGATAGTATTATTCTGGAATAGAGGCGTGATTTTACGGCTTGGAGATGGTTCGATAGAAATGCAACAGCATGAAAGAAAAAAATTAATTAGAATTAGAGAAAGAATATCTCAACAAAAAAATGAGAATGGGGATTTCCAAGGGATATTGGATTCTGCTTTAATGCAGTTAGGGGAAAGCCCCTGGAGTTCAATAAATGAAATATGGGGTCTGCCTGAACTAAGACATCTGACTGAACAAATTGAAATTTGTGCTTGGAAGATTTCTGAAGATAATAATAATCTTCTTTTGGGATTAAAAACCTCTGATTGGGCGTGGGAAGTTGCGTCAATCAGACTTAATTATCCAGAAGGTAGTAAACTCTCAATAACTGATGTTTCACCTAATTATCTCTCAAAAAAAGATGAGATATTCATAGATACTTTGCCTAAGAAATCACAAATATTCCTGAGAGTTGCATTAGAGGGTGAGTCTGCAAACATAGCTTTAGAGTTATCTGGACTAGTTGAAGGAGAGCCGTTGGCTGCGACACCAAATAAAATTATTGAATGGGATTAACCATTGCGTCTTGATCTAGCTTCTTTACGGATTTTTTCTTCGAGTTCTTCATTAGAGTAGTTCATTTCATCTCTGATGTTAATCAATTTTTTCTTGAAGGTTCTGGTGATTTTTTCGGGCATATCTAATTTTAAAAGTACCATAATTGAACCACGCCCATTACGTGCTCGATTACTGGGTAAACCACGACCTTTTACAGAAATTGTTTGACTAGGTTTTGAGCCAGGAGGAATTTTAATTTTCAGAATTTCACCATCTAAATGAGGGATTTCTACCGTAGTACCTAGTACCAAATCTGTGAATGTTAAAGGTAATGCCATCAGTAAATCAGCACCATCTCTTTCAAACCATTCATGTTCTTGAACATCTATCTCAATATACAAATGGCCAGATTCACCGTTTTCAGATTTAGATGATTCCCCATAACCTGACATCCTAAGTCTTTGACCGTTTTCTATACCTGGAGGGACTGTAAATTGTACTTTTTTAGTCTGATTAGCACGGCCTTCGCCTCTACAATTAGAGCAAGGGTTCTGAATAATTCTACCCTCTCCTCTGCATGATGTACAATCAGAAACTACTTGTTGAGTAAATGGCCCTAATCTCTCTATTCTTTGGATACGCCCACGCCCATCACAAGCAGGACATTCTCTAACATCATCCATATTTTTTGAACCAAAACCATTGCAATCTTCACATGTTTTTAATACCTCAAATTCTAATGATTCTTCACATCCATTCATTACAGCTTCGAATGGAATTGAATGACTGACAAGTAAATCAGAACCTCTTTGCCTCTTATTTCTTCTTGGACTGGAAGAACCAAAGATTGAACTGAAAACACTCTCAAAACCTCCTCCAAACAAATCTTCAACACTAATATTCACGCCTTGGAATCCGCCAGCTCCAAATGGTGATCCCCCGGGACCGTTGTGCCCATAAGTGTCATATTTTTTCTTTTCACTAGGATTTGAAAGAATCGCATACGCTTCTTGAACTTCTTTGAATTTTAATTCAGATTCTGGATCATTAGGATTCTTATCTGGATGAAATTTTCTTGCTAAACTACGAAATGATTTCTTAATTTCTGATTGACTAGCATCTCTTTTAATATCTAGAACCTCATAATAATCTCTTTTCGCTGACATTAACTCACCTAAATTTATTTTATTATCTATTCCCTATGAATTATTTTATTTTCACGATAAGTATGTCCCACATGAGGTGCAATAAGGATTAGTTGAGTTATTTAGAGTGCCGCATTCTTTGCACGAAGTAACTGTTGGTGTTAATTGAGTTTTTGAAGAGAGATCCCATTGGTTTTCGTCATTTTGATTATATCCCTTTACTTTAGGCTTATTATTTGATTTCTTAATTTCTTTCTTAGCAACTTTGAGTCTTTTTTTCTCCAATCTCTTGAGAGCGGATTTTTCTAATCTCTTTGATAAAAATGATTTAGAGGTCTCAGTATTATTTTTTTCAATTATTACTTCATCTATAATTGTACCTATATTTCTATGATGAGTGACTACTTCAATTTCATCATCGGTATCGACCTCTTTCTCAAATGATTCTGCATTCAATGAACCTATATTTCCAGACATTTTAGCCTGTATTAATGCCTCTTTACGGCCCTTTACTTGTTGAGAAGATTGTTCTTCGAGTTTTTTAATAGCGATTTCAGATTTATCCCACAACCCTTTATCTTCTTGAGAATATGATTTACGAAGTCTCTTTATGGTTGCGGAGCGATGGTATTCATAATCTTCTATTACTCTATACCTAGAAAACATTACCAAACCGACAATAAGTGCAATGGTGTGGATAGAAAATTCGATTATTATATCATTTGAAATTACTTCATTGATTCTAGTAAGGCCGAATCTTAATGCTACTATACAAAGTGTTGGTGCCAATAATAACGCTCCGGAGATGGTACTAGAGCGCTCTGCCATGATACGCCTCAGCAACTATTCAATTTCAATCATTCGTGTTAGTGGGAGATTATTCATACAGAGAACTCATGACTGGTGGGCTGGACGGACATACATGGAACCAGTGATTAGAATTTCTTCAACGGTACAACCATATGAAGATGCTGAAAAGATTTTGCAGTCAATAAAAATGTTTTTCCCTGATTGTGAAATTGATGAAATACCTGGAAAAGGAGATTTTCCAACTAAAAATAAAGAGCAAAAAATTCATGGAACTTCAACAATTTTTGATATTATATTGAAACAAATCAGAATACAACGAATTTTAGATACAGCCCTTGATGTTATGACGATAAATTCGGATAATAGTTATACCTATTTTTTAATCTCAAGACAAGCTGCTATCGCAGGCAAAGTTTCTTTTGTTGTAGATGAAGGGACACTTGGTGGTATGATTAAAATTGAAATTTCGGGTGAAGATATCGATATTTGGTTGGAACAACAAACCTGGCACGAAGGAAGGAATGAGTTTCCAAGATTTTCTGGAGATGAATTTGCTATGAGGAGAGATGGTGAACCAACAGAATGGTTTGATAAAAGAGGAAATCCAACAATTAATATTGATGAGGATTAGGAAATCCTTCATTAGACCATTTTTCGACTATTGGTAAGTCAGCAGGCAACCAATTTACATCAAATAACTCCTCTTTTGATAGCCATTTCATTTCATCATGCTCTAATAACTTAATTCTATCCTCTTCGATAATTCCACAATTTAAAATCATTAACTTCACATATCTATCATCATAGTTAAAAAATTGCTCAGCTATTATTCCTGAGGGGGACACATTTAGAGAAAGTTCTTCTTTTAACTCTCTAGATAATGCAATCTGAGGAGTTTCGCCAAACTCAATTTTGCCTCCAGGGAATTCCCACCACGATGGCCATGATTTTTCTTTGGGGCGACGACAAGACAAAATTCTATTATTTGCATCAAATATCAATCCTGCAACAACTTCCAGATAAGGCTTAGTCATACATTTAATTAAGCGGACAATAATTTCAGTTTGTTTTGAAATATCTAGAATGTACTCAGGGGGAAGATGAACAAAAATAACTTTAATATCATTATAAATTGAAATATTATTAATGGTATTTAGTGTGTTAAAGTAGGTTTCATTACAAATATATCGCCCGGGATCTTCACTCCATTCTATATGAGATTCTGCTTTAAACTCAGAATTAAGAGGTAATAAATCAGCATTTGTATGATGCCTTTCCTTCTGATTTTTAATTATTTTACCGTTAGGTATACAACGCCCTGAATTATCAGGTTGGGACATTTTATACTCATTATATGCATATTTTTCAAAACGAATTTTATCAGATTTTGACGAAAATCCTAAATGTATAATTACATCAAAAGTTTCTCCAGATTTGATCTTATTAGCAGTTAAATTACTACCAAATTCATCAACAGATAATAATTCTGTAAAAATTTTGGTTTTTCCAAAATCTATCTGTTTTAGTAATGATAATATCTTTTCAGACACGTTATGTTCGAAATTAGAAAATTTTGGATAGCCTGTAATTAACACACTGGGGGCATCCATGATAATTTGGATAAGTAGGAGATAGTTGGTGTTTTCCCATACATACAATCGCTATATTCATCATTCAGGTATTCCTAGCACGGGTATATGGCAGAGGAGCTTGTAGTCAATATTGCTGAAGACGAAGAGCTAGAAAAAGTAAGTAGATTAGGTGTTATTGGAGTTATTTGGATTGAACTCAATGGTGGAATTGGACCATGGGGGACTTTGAGACCGTTATTCTCAATTATTCTAGCCCTTATACCGTTTCTTTTTTTAGGTCAACATTTTAATCGGCAACACGAGAAAGCAAATGGCTGGTTCTTGATACAGTTACCATTACTCTTCACAGTGATTTTGTGGTTTCTACTATATGTTTGGTCTATTGGAGATGCATTTTTTGTTTCGAGCAGAATAGTTGCTAAAGCCGAAAATGAATGATTAAAAATTGTCATCTAACTCTAGGGGACTGAATAGATGACCGGGGCTTGTAGATTTCACTAATTGGGTTCTAATTACTCTCTCCCAGTCCCTTAGTAGCATTATCGCATTTACAAAGGGAATCTCAGAGCCATTGATTATAGTTCTGATAATTGTGTCAAATATGTCCATGCGGTCTTGGTCTATGTTTTGTATCAGTTTATCTAATGGGAAATCCTCTATTTTTGGAGTTTTTATCTCACCTGTGATAGGCCATGAATCAGTTATTTCCAGAGGTAGATTTTCCATCTCAAGAGATGCTTTCTTTTTTAATTCATAAAGGAGAATATTGATATATTTTGAGACGACTAATGCAGATTCAATTATTGGTAGATTATACTGCTTAACGAAATTAGATAGATTCTCTTGTAGAAAAAGCAGTTTCTCTTCCAAAGAATCTGCAGGAGATGGCATCTCCCCTTCACTGTCCATGTGTCAACCGAAAGTAAATTAGCAAATTAATGCAATGAATCTCAGGTAGTAGTTCTATCGTCATATCTTATCGGCGAAGCACTATTTCCACGGACTCCATCTAACATATCATCCTCGATCTCAAAGAAGTCATTTAACCAGTCTCCATCAGTATCCCATTTAGTTGGATCTGTACCATCTGCGATCTGATCTCCATCAATATCTAAAGTCCACCACCCATATACATATTCGCCGAGTCCAATATTAGGGAAATGATACTGATCGCCTGCAAATCTCTCATAGGAATCTGCCCATTCACCGCTACATAGGGTCTCATCGTCAGTTGTATCTAAATACTGATAATCTAAATCATTATCATCAACTATTAAAGCAAAGAGTTGGTCATTATTATTGATTTTATACATTCTGAAGTAATTGGATGCCAAGGCAGATGAACCGGAGCATGTACCTAACAAAGACTCTCTTAATTGCCACCATTCTTGGACATAATTTCCTGAACAATCATTTAATAAAGATTGACGAACCAATGTAGGAGAAGATAATGAAGCATTTACAACTCCATAATATTCTTGGAAATTATTGTAAGGTTGGTAGACACAATTCCCTCCTGAACAGTCCCACCCTCCATCATTATCTGCATCTTGGCCCGCATCATTCGCGTCTGTTGCATCATGTGTAAACCATACCCAATTCAGAACTGGTCTGGATATGACATTATTAGAAATCAGAACTGGTTTCAGATTATTCGCTGAAATTTGTTCCCATTGGACTTGAATTTTGAGATATGATGACCAATTGTCATTAGTTTCGTTCCAACCCCTGTAATATTCATAGAAGTCAGGCATCATATCTCCATCTGTATCGTTATCTAAAGGATTAGTACCATATTTGAAAACTTCTCTACCATCACTTAAATTCATATCTTGAATATAGTCTGTAACTTCACCATTAGTGAATACTGGTTTCATAACCATAGAATCATCATCTGAATCAGCATCTAATGGGAATGTTCCATTTTCATATTCCATAATATTGCTAAAGAATAGAGGGACGAGCCCATTACTAATTTGATTTTCTATATTCGCGGGAGTAAATTGTCTATTTTCCCATTTACCTTGAGTTGCAGGTACATCTTCCCATTGCCTGTCATACCAACCATCTTCATCAGGGTCATAATTTACATCGAGAGGGTTTATTGGGTTCATTGACCATCTATAGTCATTGACTGGTAAGTACTGGCCATATATCGAGTAACAATATTCCCAACCATCAGGCATCCCATCTCTATCCGAATCTGAATCTGTAGGGTCACTAATTCCAGCCAAACTAATATTGAAATTATCAGGATTAAGCTGGTTAATCAATCCAGTTTTCTCGAAAGAAGATATAGATTTCGTAGAGAAAGTAACATATAATTGACTCAGAGCCAAGGAGTAACTCATAGATTGCTCATCCATGTATGCATTCACAGTATCGGCTCCGTATGATACTAAACCTGTTCCATTCGGAATGCTGTCTATTGCCAATTTTTTGCCATATATCCTAGACTCAAATTCTGCCAGATTATCGAAAGATTCAGAGGGGGTAATTATTCCATCTCCATTACAATCATAAGAGTCATCGTCACTATCAACAGAAATATCTGTACCTGTAAGAAGATTCATCTCCCAACGATTGTCTTCGAGATTCCATTCAGTGAACCAATATTCGTAACCGTCACTCATTCCATCTCTATCTGTGTCTTCAGTAGTAGGATCAGAAACTCCAAACAATGCTTTCAATAGAGGTTTTGCAGTAGCCCCGCCTTGCCAATCAGTAAACTGCTGAAGCGCGAGTTGAGCTCTCCCTTCTTTGTTAAATAGAATCCGGTACACTCTATTTTCAGCCTCAGAGGGGTCAAGGTACTCTGCTTCTTCCCAAAGACGAGGAGCATCAGGAGGAGATAGCCCCCCATTAAATGGATTGTTTAATGTTAAATTAAGTTCAATTTGATCGGAGATACCGTCATTATCAGAGTCATAATTACCATCATTTGGAACAAGTGGATTTAGGGTCCAAACACCATCTGTTGAATTCCATCTTGTGAAAATTAACTCCATACCGTCAAGTAATCCGTCTGAGTCAGTATCTGGATTATTTGGATCTGCTGTAAAACCCGTTAGATTTATCTGTTCAGGTGACAAAAATGAACCAAAGGAACTGGAGGATTCCGCAGATAACCAAGGATTAGGTAGATACTCTCCTCCAAAGTAAAGTAGATAGAATTGTGGAACTGTAATTAGAGTGTCTATCTCTGAAAGATTACTAGAAATTACATTATATTCTTCCCAGTTATTCATTCCATCTCCGTCTGGGTCTCCTACACGGTCATTTTCATTGACTGGATTTAGAGTCCAAGCACTATCAAAAAGACTCCATCGAGCATGGAAAAACTCCCAGCCATCTGGCATTCCGTCTTGATCAGAATCTGAACTAAGTGGATTACCCGAACCAATGTCTATTTCAGAAGTAGCATTGATTAGATTATTGTAAGAATTACTGGCATACTTACCGAATGAACCGCCTGCAAAATCTTCCCATGTATCATTGAATAATAATGTAGTGAAATTCTCCGGGAAAGGTATCCCATTGTCAGTACTATCTGAAAATATAAGTTCTGATTTCAAATGGAACTCCATCCAATTTACGAGTCTCTCTTCAAGTTCTAAGATGCCGTTATGATTTACATCGTATCCATCTCCATCAGGGTTATTTAATGCATCAGAGCCATTCAAAGGATTCAATCCGGCAGCATCAACAGACCAGGAGCAAGAATACCTTGCTTCCCAACCATCAGGTAATGTATCTCCATCTGAATCAACATTGTTTGGGTCAGTGGCTATCCAATTTAATGCTGCATCTGAACTTTCACCATGAGAGGGTAATCCTTCGTTGATAACTGATTGGAGTAAATTTGACCACTTATATTCGCATAGATTAGAAAGACCGTCGTTATCAGCATCTTCATCAGCATCGTTAGGATTTCTTGGATCTAATGTCCATAGATTACCTCCATTGTAAACATCTCCAATCCATCTTCGGTTCTCAATTTCCCATCCATCAGGCATTCCATCTCCATCAGAATCAGTATCGGTCGGGTCTGTAGGACCGTCTGTTCCTCCGCCTGCACCAGAACCAAGCCATCCTTCAAGATGGACTGATAACGCTTCAGAACCTACTCCTTCATCACAAATATATTCTTGATTTAAGTAGTGACAGTCAAAGTTAGTAGATTCTGTGAACCAACCCCAATATTCTTCACCATCAGTTAGTCCATCTCCATCAGTATCAGTATTTCTTGGATCTGTTCCATTGAAACCATTTTCAGAGTTAGTGATAAATCTGAATTCATCCAAATTAGTCCAGCTCCTGTCAATTCCCTCACCAAACTCTGAATCGTATAGAATTCCATCCGCGTCAGCATCTCTATCACGGTCATATGGATCCGTTGGATCAAGACCATGAATAAATTCCCAACCATCAGGCATCCCATCAAGATCGGAATCAGTAGATTGAGGGTCAATGGGCATGATATTCATGTAATTTCCAGGAGAAATACCGGCAAACAAGATTATTGATTCAGAAGACTCTAAAGTAGCTAATGAACTGACTAAACCAGGAAGGAATGTTTGATTGTCAGACATTCCTGTTACTCCTTGATAGCCTCCTTCAAGAACCCAAGTTCCATCTTTAGAACCCACAATTACTTGATTGCCAAATGTATGAATTGAATGAACATCATTTGATCCTGATAGCCAATTTTCCTGATTCCACATCCTCTCTGAATCAAAAGCAGTTAGTGGCATTGATATCAATTTATCAACATCAATCAAATGTAAACCTCCTGATGTGCCAATCCAAGCACCTGTAATTAATTCAAAATTACCAGATGAGTCTTTAGGGCCTGCGGGTTGTAGAATATTTACTATGGCCGACTTTGAAACATTGAGTAAATCTGCTTTTTGAACGAAATTTTCTGCGTTTTCTCGGTTAAATACCCACCAAGGAGCACCTACTGAATCAGTGCCATCTGTGGTATTCCAAGCCATTAGTCCTCCATCAGTTCCAATGAGGAGTAAGGGTCCACGTCCATCCATTTCCATATGCAAAGCAGTATTGACATTAGCCGCATTATTGGATAAAATCTCAGATGTTGATTCAAGATAAATTAGAGAGTTTATTGATTGCCCGGATATTGATACAGTCCAAACATCTTGTCCCGAGAAAAGCATTAGATCTAAACTTCCACTACCTGTACTAAGTACAACCATCTCATTAATCGAACCGACAGAAACGCTAGATTCAGAGTCTTCAAAAGTCGTTGAATCTATTTGTGGAACTCCGTTCTGCATTTCTACTATTGATATTCCTTGATTAGTTAACAATATTAGATAGTCGCCATCCTCATTCGACCAATCCATCATTGAATTCAAAACTAAACCAGATGGTAGATTAATCATTGAAGATACTTCGTTAAAGGGGTCCAGTATTGTAATCCCAAATTCAGAACCTACGAGCAATCTATCTCTCTGATTATCTGAAATGATACTATGAACAGCCGCATCAACTAATTGCGGTGAGGTAGACTGATCGTATGTCGAGAAACTATCGTCAGAGTGAGATAACTCTATACTTCTTAGACCAGGAGTAACAGATACTCCTTGGTCATAAAATATCATGTACTCTTCATAATTGCTAAATGATTCCCCCCAACTAGATGTTGCTACTGAAGTATCAGGAATAATGTATCCATCTCTATCAAGATCCCAACCATCTGAATCTGAATCTAGAATTGCATCACTAGCATTTCTTGGATCAAGGCCATAATGTACTTCCCAGCCATCAGGAATACCATCTCCTGGAACTGCTAAACCTACAGAAATAACTTCTGCCCAAGAATAATAATCGGAATCTGATTCAGTAGGGTCACTTCCAAGCCATCCATCTCCGGTTTCTCTCTCTACTGATTTCTGACAGGAGTCAGAATTTAATAAATTAATTTCTCCAAAACACCACAAACCATCTCTCTCAGTTACCCAATTATCTGGGGTTCCAAAAAGATACTCTTCTGAATTGGTATACTTCTCAGCATCATCTATAATACCATTTCTATCGACATCAAAACCATCTCCACATCCAAATGTAAAATCAGCACATCTATCAATATCTTCCCACATATCGCTAGAGTCTAAAGGGTCGAACCAAAGACATGTCCATGCATTTGTCGTATTGAGATAACCAAGACCACCTTCAGTACACATATAAATTTCATACCCGTCAGGTAGACCATCACCGTCTGTATCTGCTACTCTCGGGTCCAGCCATTCTCTCATTCCTGAATCAGTTAAATCTCCTGGCTTGCCCGTTAAAGATACTCTATCAGTAAAGCATCTGTCTAGCGTGTATGGCCAACAATACTCAAGGAGGGCACTAGCACCATCATTATCATGATCAGACATATTGTCTGTGCCATTTCTGGAATCAAGTCCAGATATACTAATTATTTCAGTTCCTAAATCTATGATTATATCTTCTCCGAACAATATTTCTTCATGGAAATCCGGTATCTTATCTCCGTCTTCATCAGTTACTGGAGGTCCGCCCCCTGCGGCTTCACCTGGGTCGACATTTTCTACCGGTGCTTGTGGCCGGGTTTGAGAAACAAAGGCTAAACTTGACAAAATTAGAACTGTCATTAGAAGTGCTGTCTGTTTACGCCTCATGCTATGACCTCGTCTTAACTACCCTTAGCGACTTTCATGCATTTATGACCATGATGGAGCGTCGTTCGGACAAATGCATATGATTGATACATTGTGGTGGTATCGAAATGGTGTATAAAAACAATATTTTTGTTATTTGAAACAGATTAATTGAAGGACTAAACGTTGGCTCAAGAGATGATTGATATGGGGTTACAGATTACTCATTTAGGTTCAGGTAGCAGAGGTAATTCTACCTTACTAGAATCAAATAGTTGTAAAATACTAATTGATTGTGGGTTCTCGTTGAAACAAACTGAAAAGAGGTTATCAACAATAAAAATTGAACCAAGTTCAATAGATGCTATTTTTATTACTCATCATCATGGAGATCATTCAAAATCCGCACTGAAAGCGTCTCAAAAATGGGGTTCAAATCTATACTGTAATATTGAAACTGCAATAAAAATGGGTTGGAATCCTATGTCAGATTGTAGAACATTCGGCAATTTAGAACGGATAAATATTAATGATGAAATAAGTGTTCTTCCAATACCAATCCCACATGATGATGCTGAAAACATTGCTTTGATAGTGAGTAACGGTGATGGGAATAGAGCGGGTTTCGTCACAGATCTAGGAGAGGCAACTGTAGAATTGAAAAGACATTTGAAAGGGTGTTCACATATTTCAATTGAAGCGAATTATGACCATAACAAATTAATGCAGGGACCCTATCCTGATTCACTAAAAAGACGAATTACTGGCCGTGGTGGGCACTTATCCAATAGCCAAACTGCAGAAATTTTATATGAAATCATGACTCCAAAACTTAGGACAGTTGTTTTATGTCACCTTTCAGATAAAAATAATGCACCACACCTCGCTGAGAGTGAGGTATTGATGAGAATTGGTGAGGATTTCAAAGGTATGATTTTTATCTCTGAGCAGTCAGGACCAGAATTTAAAATTATGATTGGAGAGGAAAAAATCTGCAGCCGTATTGATAGCGAGATTAGTGACCCATGACTACTCTGTGAACAGAGTTTTGGACTTCCTTCATACGATCGTTTGCACCAAGTTCGCGGAATACTGAAAGAGCTTTTTGCAGATACTCCATCCTCTGAGAGCGATCGGTCTCAACTTCACCGAGACGGGCAAGTAGCTCCCCCTTCAGATGACGGAAGTCATTCGCTTCTGCTAGTGCTAATCCTTCTAAATAATGTTGAGAAGCTTCCTCTTTCCTACCCGCATCGCTTAACACTTGACCTAATAGCATTTCAACTTCAACCGCACTATGAGGGTCCGCCTGTTCAGATAGAATCTCTAGAGCACCGGAGTAATGTAACATTGCTAAATCATTATCCTTAATTTTAGCATAATATCTCCCTAATACTGCTCTTGCTCTGGCGTGAAGGGTTTCTTGCCCATTATCCTTAGTTTCGTCATGAGCCAACATTGCGTGATCTCGAGCACGATCGAATTCTCCCATCTCTAAAAATGCAGATGCGAGACGTATTCTTGAATCACATAATTCCGGATTACTTTCTGAATCTAACAACTCTTCCACGTTACCGTATACTTCTAAGGCGTGCCTATTATCTCTACGGCGACGGAAAATATAACCCATGTTATTGTAAGAACGCGCTGCAGAAACTGCATCTCTGGTCTTAATTTGAATTTCTAATGCCTGCCTGTGTAATTCTAATGCATCATCCATTGCACCTCTTTTAACAGCAATATCAGCCCTAGAAGATAATAATCTAGCTAATTCCTTATTTTGTTTGTTTTTACGTGCTATAGGAATTGCCGCATCATATTCTTTCTCTGCCGCGTCCCAATGCCCCTGGATCGATAGAATATCTCCTCTAAGTTCTCTTACAATTCCCCAGGATATAGAATCGAAACCTTCCCTATCCAAAGATCTTAAAATTCCTAGAAGTTCTGTGTGTCCAGATTGTACCAGATTTGGTCCTTCTGAAGAAAGAACTTTTGCTAATTCTTCAATTTGATCTGAATTATGTAAATGGTGAATAAATTCTATCCTGTCGGTAGGACTTGCTTTACGACTACGATACCAATTCACTGCATTATTATGTAACTCATGACGTAAATTTTGCTCCATTGATAGTACTAAAAATTCTCTAACTAAATCGTGAACATCGTAATTTTCGCTGTCTGCTTGCCTTGCTAGACCTTTCTCAACTAAATCGTCTAAAAGATCTATTGCTGCATCAAGATCACTCAATGCACTCAGAGGCATTGGTTCACGGAAAACTGCGATAGCACCTAGAAGCCTCTTTTGTGGACCTGATAACCTACTAAAGATTTCTTTCTCAACAAATGTTTCTAATGTAGCGTGAAAAGTTCCCCCTACACTACCTCTATTTATCAATTCTAAAACTAGTGGGTGACCTCTAGAAAGCGAATAAATATGAAGGAATTGAGGGGCGTCCATATCTGGCATAGCGGAGAGAATCTGTTTGCTTGACTCTTTATCTAATCCTTCAAGAGGCATTACTAAAGTGAGAATTTTTCCTTCAGAGTCTTTCTCAGGTACAACCATTCTAAAAGATCTTG
>Ga0222717_10000741_pt1 | contig 27750 bp, 18 predicted proteins | sample C33_18DmetaG_FD_165053 | JGI IMG/M metagenome (GOLD analysis project Ga0222717, IMG submission 165053) | Estuarine water microbial communities from San Francisco Bay, California, United States - C33_18D | ecosystem: Environmental > Aquatic > Marine > Unclassified | place: USA: California... | reverse complement strand
ACAAACCGCAACAGTGCCAGTACCAGTGTCTAAATTAAAAGGCAGACTTATGGATGACATGGGTAAGTCATGGCTAACCTCTCACGGTAAGTTTGAAATAAATAATGATACTATTAAGTGGATAATGGAAAATGTAAAGACATCTATGTATACTACAGAAAGATGTTATGTATATAATAAAGCTTTTGCTAAGTATTTTAAAACTTCTGAATTTCCTTTTGGTGAAGACGCTTATCAAGCTTATTATGATGCTATTAATAAAAGAGCAAAAGCTAATGGCAACTGGAGATACGATAGTGTAGATCCTATTGTAGCTAATGAAGCTACTAGGTTTCAAAAGATAAGAGACTGGGCAGGCGAAAGAGGCTTATATACTAAAGGAGATACTAAAACACAGTTTTGTAAATTAATGGAAGAAGCTGGTGAATTAGGTAGAGCTGTACTTAAAAATGATAACGAAGAGTTTGTTGATGCTATAGGTGATATGGTAGTCGTATTAACTAATATGGCTCATCTTGGCGGTACAACTATTGAAGAGTGTATTGACACAGCATACAAGGTAATATCTAAACGTACTGGTAAAATGGTTAACGGAACATTTGTTAAAGATGAAAAGTAAGACTATATTATTCAGGGACCCTGTTGTAGAAAGAGTCTGCGATAAGTTCGTTACAAGATCAGATGTTGGCTATGCTAAGTATGGTAGAACATTACACGATGAAAGAACTGGTAAGCATAAAAATCTTGGTGGTTATTTAAATGATATACAAGAAGAGCTAATGGATGCTATTCTTTATATTCAAGCTGCTAAAGAAGAGTTTGCTGACAACCTTGCTAATGAAGCTATAGCTGAAGCTAACAAGGCTAGTTTCAGACCACCGCATCCTTCGCACGCTTCATCAGCACAACTAGACTGGGACGATCATGTCGCGCCGGTTTAGCCGTAAAAAAGGTCCGGTAAGATCTAAAAAAGTTAAGCATGATGGAATACAATTTGCATCTGGCTTAGAAAAACACATGTATATAGCCTTAAAAAAGGCTAAAATCAAGGCACATTACGAGGGACAAACTTACGAGCTTGTCCCTTCTTTTAACTTTGAACAAGAAGCTTATGAAAGACAAGGAAATGGCAAAGGAGAGTTCCGTAATCGAGGTAATAAAAAAATACTTAATATCAAGTATACTCCGGATTTTGTGGGAGACAATTTTATTATTGAATGTAAAGGACGCGCTAATGAATCTTTCCCCATACGCTGGAAACTATTTAAAGCTTATGTACATAAACACTTACCGAACATTACGTTATACAAACCTCAAAATCAAAAGGAATGCGAAGAAACCGTGAACTTAATTCTTTCGAGCAGAAAGATTTAGCAAGAAGGAAATATGCTGAGCGTCAATTACAAAAGTTTATTGACTGGAGTATTGAAGTTAAAGGATATTTAAAATACAAAGACTTAATTAAATATAGCGAAAAATATGGCAAAGTTGACATTATTACCGTATCAAAAGACTACAACAGTTAAAAGAAAAGGTGTACATAGTAAATGTAAAACTTCTAATTCAATAGGAAGTAAATTATATAAGAAAAAATATAAAGGACAAGGAAGATGAAAGAAAGCAAGTTATTAGAAATGAAAAATAAAATTGAATCATTAACAAATGTTGTTCAGTATTTAGTAAATGAAATAAACAATTTAAGAGACCTTGGTATAGGAACTCTTGAAACAATCAAATGCATGCCTGATTATGATCGTGCAATTGAGTTTTTAGAAAAACAAGTTAAAACAAATAAAAAAGCAGAAGATGGAGTTAAGCAACAAGATACTAAGTGATATAACAGTTTATATGAAATATGCTAAATTTGTACCTGAGTTAAATCGTAGAGAAACATGGGTAGAGTTAGTAGATAGAAATAAAGCTATGCATATTAAAAAATACCCTAATCTTGCTGATAAAATTAACGAAGCTTACAAACTAGTATATGAAAAGAAAATTCTACCGAGCATGCGCTCTTTACAATTCGGAGGTAAACCGATTGAAATTAGCCCTAATCGTGTGTATAATTGTGCTTATTTACCAATTGATCACATTGATAGTTTTCACGAGACAATGTTCCTCTTGCTTGGAGGTACAGGAGTTGGATACTCAGTACAAAACCACCATGTAAAGCAAATGCCGCCAGTTAATCATCCTTACAAAAAAAGAATAAGAAGGTTTTTAATTGGTGACAGTATTGAAGGTTGGGCTGACTCTATTAAAGTTCTCATGAAGTCTTATATGGGTGAAAAGAGATCATCTAGTATACAGTTTGATTTTTCTGATATTAGACCAAAAGGAGCTCAGTTAGTAACGTCTGGTGGTAAAGCACCAGGACCTCAACCATTAAAAGAGTGTATACTAAAGATTAAAGGTATATTTGATGGCAAAGAAGATGGTGCACCATTAACAACATTAGAAGCGCATGATATTGTATGTCATATTGCCGATGCTGTATTAGCTGGTGGTATTCGTAGAGCTGCTTTAATTAGTTTGTTTTCTGCTGAAGACAGCGAAATGATTAGTGCTAAATCTGGTGATTGGTGGGAAACTAACCCACAAAGAGGTAGAGCTAATAATTCAGCTGTACTTATGAGACATAAAGTAACTCAAGAGTTTTTTATGGATCTTTGGAAACGTGTAGAGCTATCAGGATCAGGTGAACCTGGTATATACTTTAACAATGATAAAGACTGGGGAACAAACCCTTGTTGTGAAATAGCATTAAGACCTTTTCAGTTTTGTAACTTGTGTGAGGTAAACGCTAGTGATCTTGAATCACAAGAAGATTTTAATGAGAGAGTTAAGCACGCTAGTTTTATAGGTACACTACAAGCTGGTTATACTGACTTTCACTATTTAAGAGATATATGGAGAGATACGACAGAGAAGGACGCCCTTATCGGTGTATCAATGACAGGGATAGGGAGTGCCGCTGTGCTGCAGTTGGATATGAAGGCCGCTGCAAGTATAGTAAAAAGAGAGAATACAAAGACAGCTAAAGCAATTGGTATTAATCCAGCTGCAAGATGCACAACCGTTAAGCCTGCTGGGACGACATCTCTGGCATTAGGAACTTCATCTGGTATTCATGCATGGCACGCACATTATTATACGCGTAGAATCAGAGTTGGTAAAAACGAATCCATGTACAAGTACTTAGCGGTTAATCATCCTGAATTAGTTGAAGATGAGTTTTTTAGACCTCATGACACTGCTGTTATTAGTATACCACAGAAAGCACCTGAAGGTTCTATAATGAGAGATGAATCACCATTTGATTTACTTGAACGTATAAAAAAAGTTGCTACAGAGTGGGTTAAGCCTGGCCATAGAAAAGGATCTAATACTCACAATGTATCTGCTACTGTTAGTTTAAAACAAACAGAGTGGGATGATGCTGGTAAATGGATGTGGGAAAATAGAGAACACTATAATGGTTTATCTGTATTACCTTACGACGGTGGTACTTATACTCAAGCACCTTTTGAAGATATAGGTAAAGTATACTATGATATGGCTATGCAACACTTAAAAGAAGTTGATCTTAGTAAAATCATAGAAACAGAAGATGAAACAGATCTTGCAGGAGAATTAGCTTGTGCAGGTGATAATTGTGAAATTAAATGACAAAAAAGTTAGCAATAATCGGAGGCATCTCATTGATGTCTTTCGGTGCTGGTAATATGCTTTGGCATAACCATAAACTAAAGTTAGGACCAAACGAGTTAGCAGTAGCAACTGGAGCTGTAGTCTTATCTTTTGGAATAAGTATAAAATTTTAAATTAAAAAATATGTGTCCATTATGTTTAGGCGGTATTTGCGAATACTGTAACAGTTAAAATGTTGGGGGATTAGCTCAGCTGGCTAGAGCGCCTGCCTTGCACGCAGGAGGTCATCAGTTCGACTCTGATATTCTCCACATCTAAAAATAAAAAGGGGACCTCGTAATGAGATCCCCTTTTTTGGTTACAGGAACTTTTGGGTATGGTGCCCAGTTTTTTCTTAGTTCCTTTTTTTAAAAATCTATTTCGTCAAAATCTACGTCTTCAAAGTCAATATCAAAATCAAAATCATCTTTCTTTTTCTTTTTATTTCTCATAGGAATTTTAGTTTCCTTTGGTGGCTCTAACGTCCACTTAGGCCAACCACCTAATAAAGCTACTCTTTCCCAAGCTTCTGTGTCTTCAGCTAAAGCATCTTGTATATTATAAGTTTTCTGAAGTATTCTATCTAAAGGTACGTTTGTTGTAGCTGAAACTACCTTTGCACCTGACATCATAGCTGGATTATCTAGGCTAAATCCTTTACTATATATTTCTTTACGCATCTTTTTGTTATCAAAAGGATAAGCAGCTCCTTTAAGTTTTTTTATTTTAGAACTAATTGGTGGCGAGAACTCTGTTAGCTTCCACGCAGCATCGACATATTCAGGTCTATTTCTTCCAGATCTTTCGTAAATATCCATTAAAAAGTTTTTACCTACTGATACAGCTTGTCCACCAATACCCAAACCTCTTAATAAACCATCAACCATACCATTAGCAGTTCTGTATACAGCTTTTTCATCTACTTTGTCATCATCGTCAAATCCCATTTTAAACAACGCGTTTTGTAAAGCATTAAATATAATGTTTTGAACAACCCCATAATAAGCTATTTTACTAACATTTGTTTTAGCATCTCCTCTACCGTTAGATAAGTCTTGTATAGCTCTTTTCTGAAGTCTAGCATATTGCATAGGTGTATTAGCAAACATTAATATTAAACGACCAGCATCACTAGATTGTTGTTGAGATATTTTATCTGGTCTAGCTGATTGTTGGTTTTCTTCAGAAACTTCTCTCCACTCTTTAAGAGCTATTGCCTCTGCTTCTGCTTCTGTTTTACCTTCTCTTTTCACTAAATCATTTATTCTATTACGGTAAAATGTAGCACCACCAGTTGCTATAGCAAAACTATCTGCATACTGCGTAGGTAAGTAACCTTTAGAAAGTATGTAGTTTAAAACTGCTTTAGTCTTATTCTTAGCAGTAGAAGCAGCATCAGCAACTTCACTTTCAGCAATATTTATTCTTAATCCGTTTCTTCTATCTACTAAAAAATCAGAGTTCATTAAAGTTTTAAAGTCTTTCCAATATTGAGGTTGGTTAGCAAAAGCAACTCCAGCTTTAGCAGGATTATTAAATCCCCAGTTTAAAAAGTTTATGCTTGATATTGTTTGTAATATAGCAGATCTAGTGTTGAAAAACATTATAGCACCGTTAGATCCATTTATATAATCTAAAACTTTATTACTAAGTCCATCTCCTTGTTGTAGTCTATTTTTACCAACCTTCATTCTAGATAACATATTCTCCATGGCGCTTCTATATTTTGTTCCGTATATAGCTTCTAGCTTGTTCATGTTTTCTTTGGTATATATTTCATCAACGTTTCTTTGCCATTCTTCCAAGTACTTAGTTCTTTTAGTAGTGTTGATTAAATCTATAAGGTCAGTTGTTATAGTTCCTACAAGCCAGTTTTCACCAGGTGTAGCATATCCATCTCCTTTTGTTACTGTTAATAGCTGCTCAGCAAATGCTTTTAATTTAGGATCTTTGTTTACTATGTCTAATAATTCAGCTTTATCAGTTTTAGATATACCAGCTGGTTCATTACCCGTCTTATTAAATAAATAAACCCTTACAGCTGTCTCATTAGTGAACCCAGATTGATTTGTTTTTCTAAGATCTGCTGGAACATCTAATTCTTTTTTCAACGCCTTAAAGTCAGCCATAAGCTGTACTCTATCTTTAGATAAATTATCATTAGCTCTAGCAAAAGGATTTAATAAATTTTCTTTATACCAAGCCATTTGCTTGTCTCCAACTTTTCCTTTACCTAATGTTGGATATATTAAACCTAGAAAATCTTCAGCACCATAAGGTATAAAAAATTTAAACTTATCTTTAGTAGCTCCTATGGTTTTAGCTTTTGCAGCAGAATATTCTTTGTAATATTCTATACCACTTTTATTTTCTAGTATCTTGTTAAACTCTATGCCTCTACTTTCAGAAGCGCTAAGCATTGCTCTTTGTATTTTTGATTTAACATCTAAAACTGACATTGCTTTTTTAACTGCTGAAACATTTTGAACAGCATCATCAGCAAAATAAAAATCATTGTAACCTTCTGAAGCTTTACCAACTAGCCATTGAGCTTTTGCTTCACCTGTAGAGTTACCTAAACCTATTATGTTTTCTTTTTTAAATTCTAAACCTTCTGACTTTAAAAATTCATATATGGCTTCTCTTGATTCAGGTGCTCTAGCAGTTAAAACAAACAAGTCTTCGTTTCCTCTAGCATTTCTTATTTTTTCAGCAACTTTAAATAGTGGACCACGACCACCTTCTGTTACATTATTAAAATCAGAAAAATCAAAAGTATAACCTTCTTCAAGCATTTTAGCGCCATCAGTAGCAAACTTCTCCGCATTCATTTCTACCCTTTCATTACCTCTAGTTGCAAAAACTTTATTTTTACTAGTGGCTAACGTATCATCAAAATCAAACACTCTAATTTTTTTAACTTTTTTATTAGGATCTTTCGCTAAAGCTAAAGCTTTGTCTTGCGCCGATGCGTCTTTTAAATAGTCAAAATTATTTCTTTTTTGAGATTTAGAAGTGAAAGCTGGTTCACCTTGTAGTGAGTTCACTTTAGCTAATTTTTTATTACTAGCTTGCTCAGCTGCTATAGCCCAAGCTTCTCCTCTTATTTCGCCTGTTTTTAAGTCCATAGTGGCTCTCATTTCAGGATGTCCATATGTCAAGTCATTGTAATATCTATCAATACCTTCTCTACTACCTTCAGCCATACCTAATCTACCAATGTAATCATCCATAGCTTTTGGTATAATAGCAACATCATATCCTTCAAAAACTTTATCTAAAGATTCTTTACCTTTTTTATTTAACTCAAACCTTTCAATACCGTCTGCTATAGTAACTTTTTTAAGGTTAGCATCTTTCAAGTAAACATCTAATAATTCAAAAATAACTTTTTCAGCTGGCTTACTGTGTTCCCATATAATCTGTTTCTTACCGTCAGGACCTGAATTTTTCATTTTAAGTTTTTCACCAGGTAAAGTTAAATAAATTTCTTTTAATGGAGCGGCAGATCTTAACACAGTTCCCATACTACTTTTTAATTCTAAAGTAAACAAAGCTAAATCAATATTATCTATTTTACGATTTTTAAATTCGTTAGTCATGAAAATCATTTGATCTTCTACTATTTTTCTAGATTTTTCAGCAAATTTTTCAGAGTTATTTACAAGCTTTTTTACTTCAGGATTTTTATAATTAACTTCTCCAAGCTTGTTAATACCACCAGCTCTATTTATTTTATTTAAAAACCACTCAGAGTTATTTTGTGTTTTACCAAATCTTTCTATCTCTCTTCCTTTCTTACCGTTTTTGCTGACAAAATACTTACTACCTTCTTTGATTACTTTAAAACCAGATTCAGCTATCGCTTTGTTAAACTTAGGTAAAAAATCAGTAATGCCAGCATAGTACTGAGCTCTACCACCACCAACTTTAGCAGCGTCAATAAATTGACCAGCTAAACCAAAGTTATCAGCAACCCACTCTGCTTTGTTCTCTGCTTCTGCAATTTGATTTTTCCACATTTTTTCAGCAACTCTATTTCTAGTTTCTTGCCTAGTAGGTTTATCCATCTCTTTAGCCATTGAAACGTTTTCTGCAACTAAAAACTTTTTAATAGCTTTTTCAAAACCAAACTCCATTAGCTCAGCTTCTATAAAATCTTTTATATTAGTTCTATTAACTTTGTTTTCAATTTCAAAGTTTTTTTGCATGAAAGGAACTTCTTTTGCTAATTCACTTTTTTGAAATAATCTTTTTGCTAACTTGTTTAAATCATTGTTAGTTAACTTGTACTCTGATTTAGTAATAGGATCAATAAAAGTTTTATAACCTTTGCCTTCTTTAAATTCTTGTACTAATAAATCTTTTATAACTTTATCGTTAGTCATTGCTCCATAAGGTAGTCTAGAAAATCTTTCAGCTATTGAACCAACATGATTTACTAGAAACTGTCTTTCAGCAAAAGCTGGAAAGTCTCTAGTAACGCTTTTACTAGCCATGTAAACATTTTTACCTTGAGCTAAGTCTAAAGCTTCATTAGCTAGACCCATATCAATAGCGAAATCTCTTACTATTTTATTACCAATACCTCTACTTACAAGTTCCATTGCTCCTTTAATAGCTTGAGCATCTGGTGTTCTTAATTTAAAATCCCCTGCTTTTTTACCATCAATAATTCCAAAAACTTTCATTATGTCAGCTTCTGTTAAATTATCTTTTAAAACAAACACTTCGTTGTTAACACCTTTTGGTCTACCAATACTATTGTATAAAGCTTTTCTAATATTACCAGGTAATCCAGTGGCTTTACCAGTTCCAACATCACCTAGACTTACATACTTAAACTTTTCTTTTCCAGTCTTAGGATCAATAACTCTTTTTCCATCTAGCGTTTCATATTCTTTATATATCTCTACATTATTTCTAGGTATAATATCTATAAATTTAGATTTGTTTTGAGCTAATTTCATTTGAGCACGCTGAGGCTCAGTTCCAGATAAGTTATCTTTAGGTATTGCTACTTTGTTTTCAGGTACTCCAAAAAATTTAGCTGTAGTTTTATTAGCTAAACCTTTTAATGTTTTATAGTTTTTACCTTTTAAAAACTCTTGAAAAGCCTCTGGCGTTTGTGGTAAGTTATTTCTTACTTCTTCTATAGCCTCTGCCCTTAACTCAGATGGCAATATATCTAATGGATTAGTTCTTCCAGCTTGAAATGGTTCTGGTGCTATAACAAGTTCTTTACCTTTTTGTGCTACAGTATACTCTCCTCTTGCTGCTTTTTCAGCTAGTGCAATTTTTTTATAATCTTCAAATACATCTAGCTTTTTCATATTTAAGTTTCTAGGATTAGCTATCCAACCTAGTAAACCACCTTGCTCACCTTTTATTGACTCAGGATTCCATCTTCTTACCACATCTGTAAGTCTATCTCTAACATCTAGTATGTATTGATTACGATCAAATCCTTTACCTTCTATAACAATATCTCCACCACCAATTTTTAACTTATCTTTACCAGTTCCTTCTATTATTAACGCATCAAACTTTCCTTCATTAACCAAGTCTATACCTAGCTTATTGTAACCTGCATCCCACTCAGCTTTTGTAAGTTGAATATCTCCAAGTTCATTTCTCTCTATACCTATAGCTTCGTCTATTTCTTTGTCAAACCTTTTTTCCGACTCTGAAGTTTTAACAAACTCAGCTTCTAAAGGCTCGGTTTTAGCTGTTTCTTTAGCAAAGTCTTTTATACGCACATCTAACGATCCGTTTTTTCCTGACTTGCTAAGTAGATCTAAAAAGTTTTTAACTCCCTCTCCTGTCTCTAAATTGACATTAGACTTACGATTCATAAAAGAATTAAACTTTTGTTTAAAAGTGTCATTCATTTTAACATCACCACGCTTAGTTGCGTCTAAAAATACATTTAGATATTCTTCATAAGCTTTTTCTTGAAAATACTTGCTTTCAGGATCATATTTTTTATTTATACGTTCTTGTACTTTAGCACGTTGTTCATTACTTAGTACATCATTTACGAAACTATCTATAGTTTCTTTACCTTCTGAAGTGAATAAACCGTCTTTGCCTTTAAAAGCTTTACGAGTTAAAAAATGCGACAACTCATGAGACGCCGCACTTACAGCTCCGTTATTTAAAGCTTGATCTCTATTGACTAGTATTACATCTTTAAATGTTTTTCCTCCAATTTTAGCCTCTGGCAAGTACACAGCGTCTGACTCATTGCTAAACCCATTCTCTTCAGCTATTTCTATATAATCTCCTTGTGGTAATTCTCTAAAATCTACACCTAAGTCTGGTGCTTCTTTAGCTACATAATCTATATCGGTTTGATACTCTCCTATTTCTACTTCTCTGCCTTCATTAGCTAGTTCCATCATCTCCTTACCTAGCTCTGTAATTTTTTTATTATTTTCTTGTATTCTAGGCTTATACACTATATCTAAACTAGGATTGTCTTGTATTTTTTGCAACATCTCTAAGTTTTGTGTTTTTATTTTTCTACCGTCTAGTATTTTTCCAAGAAATAAATCTTTTTTAGCTTGTATTTGCTTTGACTCTCCTTTAAATTCTTTATTAGCTTCTATCATAGCCTCTGAATACTCACCAAACTCTTTTTGCATGTTGATAAATTTTGGACTATTTCTATCTATGCCCATTTTTTCAGCCATAACTAGATTTAAAGCTTCAACTGGAGTTCTAAAATTATAACCATTTTTGCCATCAGAAATAGGAGTGTCAGAAAACTTACCTATTTCTTTTAATTCACTTACATTAAGTTCTTGTCCTGTTGATATTTTTTTACTTATAATATCAATTTTAGCTTCAGTTGTTTTTTCACTATTAGTTAATTCTGAAATACTTTTTTTAGCTTGAACTATATTGTTTTGTGTATTTAAAACTCCTGACGCCATTTTTAAATCTTCCATTTGTTTTTTAACTTCAGGAGAATTCATTTGCGCTGAGTTCATTTTATCAACACCAAGCTCTTTCATTTTTTTATTTAAAGCTTCCGCTATATCAGCTGGGCTACTAAATTCTTTAACACCTAAAGTTTTAGATGCATCTATTGTTCTCTGGCTTCTACTATCTATTGATAGTATTCTATTTCTAGCGTCGGTAACTACAGGACCTCTCATGCCTAACGCAGAAAAAGCAACAACATCACCTACTAAATGGTCTATGTCTGTTAAGTGTTTTATCCCTTGCTCGTACTCAAACTCATCTTGTTCAGTTCTATCGCTAGACCAGTAATTAACAGCTATGTTTAAACCTTCAACACTCTTAGCTACACTAGTGGCTGAAACACCACCCATTATAGTTCTACCTGCAGCGTTAACACCTATGCCAAATCTTGTTCTAGAAAACTCTGAAAAATAAGGCAAGTATGTCATTGCCATTTTTTTAGTCATACCTGCTACTATGCTATTACCTACACCAAAAGCTACAGCATCCATGTTTGATATTTTTTCTCCGTTCCAGAGAAACTCACCCATTTCATTAGCAGCATTCATAGTTATAAGCTCTTTTGAAGCACCGCTAAGTACATTAAGAGTTCTTTGAACAGCTTGTGATCTACCTGCACCCATGCTTTTAAAAAGCTTTTCAACACTTTTTAAAGCTGGCTTAACTCCGTATGATTTATTTCCATACTTAACCCCACCTTTTTTTGAAGCCCAAATAGCCATTAATAAAGGTGTTATTCCGCCCAACGCATCTGTAGATAGCTCTGGTATGCTTGAGTTATTAACAGCTTTATCTAATATATCTTGGTCTACCTGCAAGCCTGTACTTCTAAGAACATTAGCATAAACATCAGCAGCATCTGAAGGTCTACCTCCAACACTTCCAAGATCTCCAAAAGCACCATCAGTAGATCCAGTAATACCTTTTTGAAGTACAGATCTAAACCTAGACGTAAGACCACTTTGTTCTATAGTCATTAAATTAGAATTAAGCTTTATAGCTCTATCTAATGAAAGTAACTCTAAAAGAGCTTTGTTGTGGTCTTGAGCTAAAGGATTTTTAGACATTATCTTAGTAATGTTTTTTCCTACATAATCTTTTTTAAATCCAGCGTATGCTACATTTTCTAATTCATCATCTTTTGAACCAGAAAAATAGTTTATTATATCATTTACAAAACCTTCGTCTGTTTCTTTTATTTTATCAGTGTTATTTGAAATTTCTTCATCAATAGCTAATAACTTAAAAAAAGCTTTTTTTCTAGCTTCTATTAAAACATCTACTGTAGGTGCTTTCTCTTGAAGAGATTCAGTTTTTTCATTAATAAGAGCTACGTCTCCCTCACTTAAATTTAAATCACCTGCTTCAAGTGGTTCTATAATTTTCTTTTTAGGATCTATAGAAACACCTATTAAATTACCACTTTCATCAAAAGCTTTATCACCTGCATTAGCTTTTAACCTTAGTATTTTTTCTGTTGATATTTTACCAGTTTTTTTGTATTCATTAAATATTTCTTTTTCAGAAGTTAAAAACTCACCTTTATCGAATCTTCTTTTTGCAGACTTAACAACGTTTGATGCATTATTCGTTAACTCTCCTGTTTCATAAAAAATAACTAAATCGTTAGTTTCATTTTGTGAATTTTTAATATTATTTAAACTTTCTAAATTAATATCAACAAAAGCATCTTCGTCAACGTTTAATTTATTACGCAAATTATGAGCTTTTCTACTATTTAATTGATCTTTTATGGGACCAAGAAAATTTTCAGGATCTATAGATTTTGGCTGGCCAAACATGTTTAATTGTTTAGTATCTAATATAAGTCCACTTGCTGATTTAAATCTACCAGGATAATAACTATTTAATTCACCAAATTCATTGTCTTGAAATTCAATTTCTAAACCTTTTAAATTCTCTAGCTCAACTCCGCTTAAACTACTATCCTCGTCTTTATTTTTTTTATCTCTTTTTTCTTTTTCTTGTATAATAGCGTATGTGTCTGGATCATCACTAACGTAATCATCTATATAAGCTTTATTAAAAGATTCAGATTCTTCATTTCCGTAAGTTTTTTCTATATCAATATTTGCTTTTGTATCAGCTTTTACATCTTGGATTAAAAGTCCAGTTGGGTTATTGTTTACAGGAGCCTGTTCTTCAGGATTAGCTTGGTTATATTTCCACTCTTTATATGCTATCTTCTCTTCACTATACTCAGGTAGTGTAGAATAATAAAATTCTCCTTTATTAGGATTGAAAGGTTGTTTTTCATCTGAAGTAGGTATTACTTGTTTTCTAGCGGGTAAATCCGAAGAACCATCTACCAATGGTAATTCCATAGCTGCGTTTTCTTCCGTCGCCGCAGGTGCAGCATCCTCTACAACGACTTCCTCCTTTTTTTCAACAACTTCTTCAGTTTTTAATTGTGCACCTACTCCAGATATATAATCTTCTATCTTCATTTCAGACGCTGCAGCGGCTTCTTGAACTTCAGATAATGAAATTTCTTCTCCGTCTATTATATAAACTTCTTCCATAAATTATGATTTAATTGTAAATTTACCTTTATTTTTTCCTGTACCTGCAAAAACTTTACCGTTTGGGCCGGCTGCTTTTTGAGCTTCTTCTTTTGTATTATAAACTTTAACACCCTTATTATTTCCATCATTTTTATGGTACAAGTTAGTGTAACCAGCTTTTAACCCAGCCATTCCTTCCATACCTCTTTCAAATTCTCTTAAATCACTTTGTAATATATCAGCCTCTGTCATTATAGGTGCTGGTATTGCATCTTTACCTACTATTTTGTATATGTCATTAGGGTTTTTTTGCTTAAATTCTTTATCTGTTTTCTTCATTTGGTTTATTTGAGAACCAGTCATGAATCTTACTCCTTTTTCAGACGGAACTTTATGAAGAGTAGAACTATTAAACCACTGAACTATAGCATTTGCTTTTTCATTATCAGGCATATTAAATATTGAAGGAGCCTTAGCATGTAATTTATTCCATATTGGTTTTTCAGCTTTAATTACAAGTTGTTGAGTAGAAGAATACTCTCCATTTGACCCATTACCTCTTGGCACGCTGTTTTTATCAACTTTTTGACTAGACAATACTTTGTTTCCTCTAGGCGCCATTTCTTTAGAATAATATTGTGCTAATCCTACTCTAGCAGCACCATACATTCTATCTACTAAATGTTTTCTATCTTCATTATTTACAATACCATCTTCGTTAACATCAGCATCACCATAACCTAGATTAATAGCAAACTCTTGAAAAGCCGGCTCATCCATAACTTCTAATCTTTTAACATCTCTCCACGCTATTTCACCTTCTTCCATTGGTTCTCCTTCAGCTGACTTAAGATAACCACCTTTCCATAATTGATCCCATGTTTTTGAAAAACTTGGATTTTTTATTTCTGCATTTAAATCATTTGAATATTCAGACGTAAGCCTATCAAAAACTTCTTGAGTGTCGTAAGCCTCTTCTACAACTTCTTGTATATATCCACCTTTAGAATCATAAGTTTGTACTGTTCTTTTAACAGGCTCAAAGAACTGACTTAAACCTGTGTTTTTATCATTCCAATTTTTGGATAAAGTATTTCTTAATAAATCATCTTTAGTTATAGTTTCATACCAAGTATTACCTGCCGCTTGATCAGCTACATCTGATGATAAGTTTCTATTATCTAATACTTCTCCATCTTTATCTAGCCCCATTAGTATCATTTGTCCATTTTCTTTTCTAGTCATTTTTAATGAAGCAAACTTGCTTTGTTGTAAGTTTTGCTGAAAAGCTAAACGTTTATCATCATTACCTCTTGTAAACCTACCATCCATAACATCTTGACCAATAGCAGAGTTGTTTGAGTGAATGCTTGCTAACTCCTTGTTACCTATGGCCATCCATGTCGCTATATCTTTTATAGCTGCTTGGTCCTTAAGTTGTTGTTCTTTTAAAATCTGTCTACTTTCAGCATTGCCATTTGCACCATAAGCTGATTGATATAATCTATTTTGCTCTGCTCCAGTTTCTAAAGCCCAAGCTCTAATAGAATTATTTATTTCAGCACTACTAGAGTTTTCAATAGCACCATACTTGTTATAAAAATCTTGAGTAAAAAGCTCAGCATCATTTGTAAGTTTTAGCTCCGCATCATTTTTAGCCTTCTGCCTTTGAGACATTTTGTTCATTATGTTTTGAGTAGTCTGCATCATTCTTGCAGATCTAGCAGCTTGCCTAGCCGCGTTGTTTCCTTTGTATACTAATGCCATAATTCTTAATTTAACCTATTCCCATTGTTGCTATTTCAGTACCTACAGCACCAGCTTGTTCTACACCAGCCATCATAGCTTCAGTAGAAGCGTCAGATAAATCATCTCTTCTCATTTGTTGATAATCCATTTGATCTTGAACTCTACCTATCTCAGCTAAATCTCTTGTTTCCTGTCTATTATAAGCATTTACTTCTTCACCAATAGCTGCTTTTTCTAAATTTATTAATTGTTGCTCCATTTGTTTAGCACCATCAGCAGCCATTTTAGCGTTTGCAACTTCTTGTTTTTCAATAGATGCTGACAAACCTTTTTTACTTTGTAAAGCTGCTCTAGCTAAAGCAGTAGCTCCACCAGCAGATGCTCCTGAACTTACCATAGCATCTAAAGTGTTAGCTAAAGCCATGTCAGTTTGTTCTGCTTCAAACTCAGCAGCCTCAGTAGCAACAGACATGTTAGCATAAGGGTTGCTTACTTGACTTTTTAAAGCTCTAATATCACCAGACTTATTTATAACTTTTTGTCTATTAGCTTGAATAGCGTTTAGTTTGTTTTCTTGATTTTGTCTTTCTTCTTCTGCTTTATTTGATTTGTGTTTTTGTACACCAGCATTTATACCACCCACGACAAGAGGTATAGCTACAGCTATAGCTACAGCACCAAAAGAAGCTTCATAATGAGTGGGTATATTTAATAATAAGTCTATCATGTTATTTTAATTTTAATAGTGGATCGCTGAAGTCTTTAGCAATAACTTCTTCTTCAATTTCTTTTAAATCTGTTTTGTCTGTAGCATGTACAGTAATCCATATAGTATCTTCACGTACGTAGATTAATCTTTGAGTTCCTGGTAATGTAATACCATTGTAAGGGCCTTTAACTTTTTGGGTTCCATTTTCAGAAACAACATCACACTCACCTTCTAACACGAAAAATGGATGCTTTTTTTTATGAATTTTAGTAACCATTAATTGACCAGCAGGCATAAATATTTTTCTTATATAAAGGCCATCTCCAAAAGAATGCTCTAAAGGATTATGATCATCAAACTGCTTTCCCACCATTGATTTTTCATGATTAACAAACATTTCTTGAACTATAGGCATTACTTTTCTAAACTCTTTTATATTTATTTTTTGATTATTTCTTACTTTTTCTATAAAAGAATACACTTCTCTGGTATTATTATCACCTGTTTTTTCTAACATTTAATTTAATTTAATAAGATTTAATATACTCTGTGCTTGATGCCCAAAGCTCTTTAACACCGCCTCTTTGCGTAGTGTTGTCCGTTTCTATAGTTACAGTTGCAAAATAACCTTTTATACCTGTCACATCACTTCCAAATCTTATTTCACCTGGTTGAGCTGGAGTGTTAGAAACTAAGTTAGCCATATACTTATTTTCTTTTCTATTAAATCCTGCCCTTTGAGGTTGACCAGTGACAGAGTCCGTATAAAGACCTTCATCATAACTTTTTATAAAAGCAGTAGTGTCTTGATCATTAGAGTAAGAATTGTTAGAAATGTTTAAATTAGGCTCTGTAAAACTCGAAACAAAAGAAGTTATCTCCCAGCCATTACTTCCTTCATATTCTGCAGTTTTAAAAACTTTAACTAAAGAAGGAGTTTGATTAAAAACAAAAGTAACATTAGATGGTCCATATATACCATAATAAATACCTCTATTGTTTTCTGTAGTTTCATCGTAATGCTCATATAAATCTGAATTAGTAAAAGAATAAAAATTATTTTTTAAACTATTCATTAGTGTAGGCTTGTATGTAGCAAAACTTACCCAACCATTTATGCTTTCATCAAATGAAATTGTATTATAGGTTGAAGTGTCGTATTGATCTACTTGAGTAGGAGTTTTTTGTAAAGATATTATATAGTTTTTATTATGAATATCCCAACCTCCTATAACTTTAGTAGTATAAGGATATGAAAATCTAAACTTTACATTATTTCCAGTAGATTGAGCAACTCCTATATTAGCAGACATGTAAACTATTGTTTTACCAGAAACAGATGTTTTGTCTATTTGAGTTATATAACCTCCTAGATTAACAAATACAGGACTAGAAACACTAGTGTCTGCACAATAAGAGCAAATCATGCCCGGTGTTATGTTTGATATTTCAAATCCATCAGCTATTATACTAGAAGTTGTTAATTGTATTTTGCAATTAGCAGCTACTGTAGCATCAGATAAAGAAGCATTTACAATATAATTTTGATTAGTTGTAGTCATTAGTGCAAGTTCATCTCTAAAGTAATCTTGCATACCATAAGAACTTATTTCAGTTAAACCGTCATTAGATAATCTTATTACAGCATTTCTATCTCTATCAGCAAAGTATTTTCTATAACCATAAACCGTAAAACTTTCAGGATTTGTACTTATTCCGTATTCACCTTTATAAGGAACAATCTGCCCTAATACTTTTTGGCCAGCTTGTGTTTGAGTACCACCTTCGGTTGTGTATATAGTATCTTTATCTATTAATGCTCTACTTACTTTATCTTCTTGAAATACTATTAAGTTAGTGTCTTCTGCATAGGTTTTCTGTATACTTCCATTTTGTGGATCTGCAGATCTTACTAAGTCTTCTGCTACAGAGAAAACATTAGTGTCATTTACACCAGTTCTAGAATTATAAACACCAGAATATATTAAAGAGTTAAATCTATGTTGTTGTTGAGGTTCTGGTTCATTAACATAAGCTTTAACACCTTTATCTGTTGCCAGATTATTATAACCTCCTCTTATTCTAGATTCTTCTATATACCACTGAAAGTCACTATCACTAAGATTTCCAGGATATGCCACGCCAGGAGACAAGGGGTAACCACTTACAGGAGTAAGCAAGCCACCAGGAACATTAGCACTGTCAGGAATACTAACAGGTAACTCTAAGTCACTTGACAAACTATCGTCTACTTGCTTTTTTAATAAGTAAGTGTTAAACCAATCTATTTCTATAACTGTTGCCATATTAATATTATCACTTGTTTTTTATGTTATCAACCACTTGACGAACCACCTTCTGGAGATGCTACAACTATTTGCATTGTAAATGTGTTACTTGTAAGTCCAACTCCTGATCCATCTCTTACGAATATAGTGTTTGTATAAGTTCCATTAGACTCAGGAGGAGCAAATCTAATTCTATTTTTATTTATTTTTAAACCTACTTCGCTACTACTTGGCGCTCCAGCACTAATACCAACACCACCTGTTCCATCTAGTAAACTCCATGTACCTCCACTAGGTTCAGAACCTAAAGTCCATCTTATTTGTTCATCAGCTACAGTGTGATAAGCTCCGTTCCTAGCATATAGACTAAGTGTTAAGAAACTGCCACTTGTATTACCATTGAAGTCTGCTTGAACAGCTACATTGCCGTCAATATCACAGAAGAAAGGAGCTGAATTTATTATGCTTCCACTAAAATTAAAAGTATTGCTATAAGATATTCCTAAATCTACATTAGTTGCTGTTATGAAAAATGTAAATTGATTGTTGTTATTGTCATTTTCAAAAAACTTTGGAGATGTTGGAATTATATTTCCAGTTCCACTTGCTTGAGTTAACGCAAACTGAGAACTTATTATTGTTCCGCTACCGTTACGAACTTGATCTAAGTTGTAGATAACATTACCTAATAATCCATTAATACCGTTTCTAGTTTGAAAAGTGGCTATATTTGTATTTGCAGCAAGTGTCTCTGGAAAATAAACATCTGTTCTAGAAGTTCCTATTTGGGTAAAGTCAAGAGTTGTAGGTTGAGACAATGCGGCAGCATCATTTATTGTTTTATTTAAATCACTTATCAAACCACTTGTTGAAGTCTCCCAATATATATCTAAATTAGAATTTTTAGGTTTTACCTCCATTATACTTATAGGTAGTCCAGGGCTAACCAAACCAGAAGGTTGGTTTAAATGTGATTCTTTAAGTTGGAATTTTAATTTATGACTCCAGTAAGTTCCACTACCAGTGTCAGGAGGCCTTGCGTCAACAGTAATTTCATCTCCAACTTCATAGCCAGAACCTAAACAAACTACGAACCAATACATAGTAGAAGGATTTGCATACTCAAAAGGACTAGTATAAACTCCTGTTTCATTATTTGGTCCAATACTCATACCTCTTACTCTCATTCCAGTTCCATCGCCGTCTGTTGAAGTAGCTTGACTATCAAAAATTGAACTATTACCGTTGTCACTCCAGTAACCCCAACCTGAACTAGTAGTACTTCCTATTTTTAGAGTTGTTGGATCAGATGGAGTTTCAGCCCAAGAAGTTTTAGGTTTTGGAAATAAAAAACCAGGAACTGAATTACCTCTTTGAGCAGCATCACCAACATCAAATCTATTTCCATTAAAAGGATATGCGCTGGAAAAGCTACCTGAACCAGATATAGCAGGTACAGAATCTGAAGGCTTATGACCATTGAAATTGGTTGGGTTATTATAAAAACCACCATATTGAGTACCGTATGTTCTTATTTTAGCAACAACTGGATTACTTTGAGCATTATAAATACCAGCAGCTTTTATTGATGGGCTTGTTCTTGTTGCTATACCCATATCTGTAACTTTACCTAAAGCATCTATAGTAAAAAAAGTAGATCTAGTTGGGTTTTCACCTGCTGAAACATTTACTTGCTGTGTCTCTGTATTCCACTGTTGAGCTGCTACTCTAGGATATAAAACTTCATCACTGGTTCTAAATTGCGTTTGTTCCGGAGCCACTTCTGTTAAATCTGCAGGTATTTTATTTATATTATCTCCAGCAAGCATTATATAGCCTTGATTAGAAGACTCGTTTCGACTCCATTGTGTAGAACCAGATAAAGCATTTGGTAAATAAGCATTGTAATAATCTTCTGCTTCTTGTTTTACTACTATTTTATAACTATACCAACCTAAAGGATTTGCGTTACCTATTATTTCTACAGGAGTACTAGCGTTTATTGTAACGTTACTACTAAGCGTTATTCTTTTTGGAGTAGTAATTTTATCAAAAGCAATAATACTTTCTGAAAAACTATTTGAACTAGAATCTAATCCTCTAACCACACTTCCTATAGCTATGTTATCATCCCATGCCGCTAAAAAAAAAGTATCAGCTGACTGTTGCGAACATGTAGCATTTATTATTCCGCTTCTATAAACACCTGGATAACCATTAGCATAAGATACACTTTCTGGTATTGGATTTTGAAATAAAATCTTTATACTGTCTCCAAACCAATTGTAAATGCTTTGTGTAGATAGTCTATAGTTGTGGAATATTGTTGATCCAGAAAATAAAGCTCCACCTGCTCCAGATGGAAATTGTATAGTTTTATCACCTAGAGAAGAAAGAACAACGTCTGAAGACCTGCCATACTTATCTTGTAGTATAATTCCAACTTGATAAGTTCTATTTTGCTTTACGCTGTGATTAGGATAAGCTACTGAAGCTGATAAATTAGAAAAGCCATTGTTAATACCGTTAACAGCATCTAATCTAAATTTCTCTGAAACGCCTACTGCATAATCAAGAGTTAAAGGCGGGGTAGGTTTATCAGTAAAATTTCCAAAAACTAATCTATTACCTGTTACTGACTGCGTTTTAGCTTTTACAGGTATTTTATCATATACTCTAACTACTTCTGCATCGGTTAAGTTTCTAAAAGGTTTTCTTGATTGATAGTTGTAAGTAAAAATATTTGTATCATTTGAGCTAATTTCAATGTCTGTATTAGAAAAAGTATCTAACACTTTTACTTGCAAGCCATTAGATTCTTTATATAAAATATCTATTTCTATAACTTTTAATTTGTCGTATAGTTCTTTTATAATGTAATCACAGTTTATTTTTATATCTACTTCTTGAATTCTATTTTCAAAAAACTGAACAACTGTAGATTTTGCAATATTTTCTTGTTGTGATGTTAATTCACTAAAGTTATATATTTCATAAGCTTTAGAACCTTGCGTATAATCAGAGTTACTAGCATCTACTTTTCTAATTATTCTACTTTGATTCAATCCAGTACTTAAATAACCATCTTGCTCTGGTATAAAACAAGGTTGAGTAAATGGAGCCATAAGTGAGTATTCTCCATCTTCAAATTTAAATCTATAACTAAATCTTACAAATTTATCTTTTATAAAATCTGGATCACCAGGCCAATTTTGATCATAATAAGGATTTTTATCAGATAATAATACTTTACTGCCACAAGTTAAATTTTCCCCTATATAAGATTTGCTAAGTGTAATAGTGTATGGATTACTACTTCCTGATACATTGGTAATTAAAGTATCTTCTTGCATAGCTCCTTTTATACCAACAGAAGTAGATCCTCCAACAGCACAGCTAACTAATTGTCCAACTTTTGGAGATTGATTGAAGTAACCTGAAAAAGAAGTTTGAGAACCAGCACCTTGATGATAAGGTATAGTAGCTGGTGATTCAAAGCTACTTACAACGCCAACCGCAGAAGGCGCACAATATTTTTCTTTTTTTGTATATGAAGTAGGATAATAAACTTTAATAGTTTGAGCAGTTGTAAAACTGTAACTAACTGTAGAAGACAAATTTACTTGAGTATTACTAACTATATTAGATATTCTTATATTTTGAGCTTGAGTTTCTTCGGTGGGATCTAGTACGATATACATACCAGCTTTTAATATTGAGTCACTAGAAAGAAGTCTCCAAGTAAGTGCGTAAGCTTGGCCGTCTGGATCTGTTTGAGTAAACGCTTTGCTTAATGTTATAACATTATCTTTTACTTTTGTTACTATAGTGTTAGAAGGAATATTGCCTCCTATAATAGACATACTTTCAAAAATATTATTGGTAGGTGTTTTAAAAGTTATAGTAGTGTCACCTACTTGACTACCTCCATCATTGTTACAATTACCTCCAGTTATAGTTATATCTCCATAACCTGGTGACGATATGCTTTTTAATTCAAAACTATCAAATAGTTGAGGAACTTTGTAAGGATAGTACTTAGCTAACGATATTTGATCTTCATTAGTATAGTGAGGATTAGCACTGTTGGCATCTGCAGATATAGCTAAATCAACATTTATTTTTCTAGGTTGATTTCTATCGTCAGTCCAAAATAACAAATCTTCTACTATGTTTATTCCATTAACCAAGTTTGTTGTAGAAAAATTTAAAAAACTACCTTTTACTAATATTTGAGATTGAGATATATTTAAATCATAAACACCAATAGCACAATATGCTCCGGCAGGGGCATAGTTAGTGTTATTAGTGTTTCCATTAACATCAGTGTAGTTTGTTATCATTACAAATATTCTTTCATTTGTAAAGTCCATGTACTCGCCAATTATAACAGCTCCGTCTATTCCAGAAGTAAAAGATTGTAACTTTAAATTTCCTAAAACATTCTCCATTGCTCCAACATCAGCACCTTCAGACTTGCTTACGTTGATATTTTGAGCATTTCTATATTCGCCTTTAGATAATAACCTGTCATCTAAGTCTTTGTTCATTTTAGACTTAATAAAAGTATTTTGATCTTTTGCCATTTAATTAATGTTTAATCCATTTAGATTTTCCTCTCATAACTTGAGTAAACTCTCCTAACTTAATATTGCTTAATCTTATTTTAGCGTTTCTTAATTTTGCTATTTTTTCTTTTTTAAACCTTTGTACTATGTACTCTGGAGTTTTTGGACGCAGCGATATTATATTATATATCATGTAGGCATATAGTGCTTCCTCAGCCATCTTAGGCACCTTAGAATCAGTGTCGTAAGCTAGTCCATCAGATATGTATTCTAATGTTATTAATTGGTTAGCTAAATTACTAGAAAAAGAAAACTTCCCTTCTCTTTCGTTGATTGTAAACCAACCGTTTTTCTGGCTTGTAACTGGATCTAAACCATATCTTTGACCGTAAGCCATTTTAGCCCAATCCCAGTTATATATATTAGCATAGTTACTAACTTGGTCATCTGTAGTTTGACCTGATATGTTTAAGTTATTATTATCCCTCCATCTTTGATCAATAACTGAAGTTGAATAAACCGGATTACCAAAAACATCTTGAGTTGGCAAACCAGAACTATCTTGTATTAGTGGTTGGTTAGGATTACTTGTTAAAGTAGTAGGATATATAATATGCTTTACACCAGAAGAATCAACCCAAGATAACTGAACGTAATTAACGTAGTCTTGAGGCAAAACTAAAGATAAGCTAGGTGGTATAGTTAACTCTTGTTGGTTAATAGATTTTAATGTATCATAGCTAAACTCTTGCAAACCTCTCTTGGCTTGAAACATTACGTCGTTTCTATTAACTCTACTTACCACTTTGTCTGTTCCTACGTATGCAAACATAAAGTTATTAACTATATCTTTTATTGATACATAAGAATAACTTCTATAATTATCCCATACAGACCGCTGTATTAATATTACACTTATTGAAGAACCTAAATCTACATTTATAGCAGTAGTTAAATTAACAATTTGTGTAGTTATACCATTAGCAGTTGAATTAGTTAAAGTAAAAGTTCCATCATAGTCTTGACCAGCGGCATTTTGAGCTATATTAACAGGCACGTCATTAATGTATACTTCAAAATTATTAATACTTGTAGCTGTCTGGTTAGTTCCCCATATTAATGGTGTCATATTAGGGCTCCATGTAATAGTGTGAGTAGTTGATGCTGGGTTTTTAGCATCTATTCTTACACTTCCAGTGTAGTATTGATTAGCTGTTTGTTTTACAAGTCCCATTTATTATTTTTTTGCATTTTGATCGTCCATAGCCTGCAGTCCGTTTGCTGCTTGCATTACTGTTGTATCATTTAAAATTATTCCTGTGTATTTTAATACTCCTAGAACAACGCTAGTTTGAGCTGTTTCATCTATTTCAAATTGAGAACTACCCTGCCCTGTTGCTCCCATTAAATTAGAAGCTGTTAGTGTTATTTGTATAGGAGCGCTTAAGCCAGCTATAGCTGTAGCTGGTATAGTTAAAACATCTCCAACTCCATAACCTGAACCACTAGCTGTAACTGTTATACTAGTAGTAGTAGCAGATAAGTTTACAGGATTATTTCCAACCACAACAACTTGTATCGTAGCACCTGTACCAGTATTGCCACCATTTCCAGCATATTGAAAGTTTGTGTTTCCGCTTCCTTGTGACAAATTATAAGTGCCAGCACTCGCCGTAGCTGATCCAAAGTTAGAAGAAGAAGTTAATGAGCTTAAAGCTATTGCGGTAGAATCATAATCTCTACTATCGTATATATACTGGCCTAAAGACCCTACTGTATAACCCCACCTAATATCATTAGGTTTTCTAATATAATTAAACATTACATCAGCTTCAGCAGGAGTATATGGACTAGCTGGATAAACCGTTATTTTATTGTTTTCGTAAACGCCTATTGGAAAGTCTAAACTAGGCTGTGTTAAAGGAGATAGCATTTGTTGAGTATATTCTCTTTTGTTCATCAAAGCTACTTCTGGAGATCCATTAGCTACTTGATAATTTATTATACCCATTCTATGAACTGCGCTAATGTTGTTACTAGCATTTTTTACTGGTTGAGTATATGTGGTTATACCTCCAGTTGTGGCTTTTGCACTTGCTATTGCCGATGTTGTAAAGTTTTGTATTTCTTCATAAACATGATCCATTCTTGAAGCAAACTCAACATCTGTTTTAGGTCCACGTAAAAACTGGTTATAATCTTCAAAATAGTTTTCAAATATATCTAACTGAACTTGAGTAGCTAATTTATTAAACTCGTCGGGAGTTAAATAACCTCTCTGCTCTTTATTCAAGATACTTAATACTGTTGTATATACCGTATTTACGTTTATTCCCATTATAAATATTTTTAAAAAGAGGCTACTAATATGTAGCCCCTTTATTATAATCACTTGTTATTTTATTTTTTTCTCTATAGATTTATAAACTTCTAAACCTTCATCAGTTTTAAACCAAGCAGCTATTGCTGAATATGGGTTTTCATCAAAAGGCACGCTTATAAGCTTTCTGCCGTTACTTCCCCATTTAAAAGTTCTTTGATCTTCCGCTAGTATGATTACTCTAGCTTCAGTTGCTCTTATAGCAAAATTTCTAAGAACTACATTTTCATCATTAGATAAGTCTATAAACAACCTAGGTTGCTGTCTAGCAAATAATAGTAAATCTCTTTTAAGTTCTTTAGAACTCATACTAGACACATTAGAACCTTTTTCAACTCTCAATATAGCCTCAGCTTTATCAACATCTGTTTCATAAGCCATGTTCATAGCCATTAATTCCATTTCTAAATAATCATGTTGATCTTCAGCCTCTACTACAGCATCATGTTCAATAAATATGCTGTTAAAATGAGGGTGTTTACTTAAGAACTCTTGTAAATTTCTTTTTTCTTTAGGAACCATTAAGTGTCCCATTTCAAAAACTATATGAGATAATGTTACATTTCCTTTTTGCTCATCTACAAATATACTTTTATGATTAGTAGCGTATCTTAACTCTCTTTCATAACCTAATTCTGGATCAAACCAAACTAAAGGGTATTTTCTTGAGTGTCTACTAGGTAAAGTATGAGTAAGAGGCATTTTATCTCTTAGTAAATAATAATTTCTATCTTTATACTCCCAATTATCTTTTTTAGCTGGAGCTTTTTTTTCTTTTGTTTCCATAATATATAATATAATAATTAAAAAAGATCCTGCCGAAGCAGGACCTTATATTTTTAGTTTAAGATAAAACTACAGATAAGCATTCAGCATCATTTGTAAATTTAACCTCAGGTTGTGAATTTTCAGCACCCGCAGCTTTTGCCACAGCAGCTGAAACATCAGCCCATAATTGTTCTTTTTCAATAACTGGCACATCATCCATTGTTATAGCATATTGCATAACAGGACCATCTCCAGTTCCACTACCACCAGCAACAATCTTTTTCAATTGTATAACAACTGAAGTTGCACTGTCTTCGTGAATACAAGCTACATTATCAACTGGTATCATCGCGTACTCATTAGTAGCAGATCCTGAAGAAACAGCTAAATCAGCAGCAGTAACTGTAAAAGTTATTGCAGCTGTTGCACTAGCTTTACCAGAAGCAGCAGGTATAGCAGCAACGGTGATTACATCACCTACTTTATAACCTTCTCCAATAGCAGCACAAGTTAACGTTACGTTAGCAATAGCAGTTCCAGATGAAGCCATAGTAAATGTAGCAGCAGATCCTCCAACAGGAACTACTGAAGTAGCAGCTGCAGCCGAAGCAGCTCCAGCAACAATAGTACCACCACCAGCTAGTCTACTACCAGCAATAGTTATACTTGTACTTCTAAATGATCTAGCAGGATTACTCGCCAATGGTATTTTTATGTAATTACTCATAATTTATAAATTTATGACGGTAAGTTTTGAGATTTTAAATTAACCCCATTTACCTGGTATTCAATAATATCGCTAGCACTTTTACCAGCAGCACTAATTAATTCAAACACAGGCAATGAAGCCGGGTTTTGATTAGCACTTAGAATCATGTTTTTCAAGTTCTCTACATCTTGATCTGTTATAATTGGATCATCGTCGGTACGAGCATAATCTATAGATAGTCTAAGAACATCATCAGCATCAGCCCCTGGTACATTGTACCATATATGGAATGTTTCTGAATATGTTCCAGATTTCTGTACATCTAATACATCTTCAACGTTAACACAAGTATACCTTGGTGCAAGAGCACTTGAACCCGAACTTTTCAACGGGAATTTAATCATATTTGGCATAATTTTAATTATTTAAAGATTAATAAAGAGAGTGACAAAAGCCACTCTCATTATATACTATTTAAGCTCCTTTAAACAATACAAAATTGTTTGCAGCTTGTGTTACTAAACATCTTTCAGATAAGAAACTTACAGTCATAGCATCTAAAGTGTCAGTATAAGCACCACCAACAGATCCAGTTACCCAAGACTTCATTCTTCGATCTTCAGTTTCAGAAGCTCTATATCTTACGTGTAAGAAAGGACGTCTGATATTTGAACCTAACATTTGATCGTAAACTGTAGTAGTTCCAGCAGGTACTAATACACCATCGATCTCTTTGTCTAATCCTCTTAATGAAGCATCATTTAGATATTTCCAGTCAGTTTTATAGAAGTCATAAGAACCTCTTCTGAAACCAGAAAATCCAAAGTTTAATGCCATATCACCATCATTCTCAAATAAACCATAAGACGCAGCAGCAGTAGAAGCAAATCCACCGTTAACAGCAGCAATCATATCGTCAAAATCAAGAGCAGTAGCTCTAGATAAGAATAACATGTTTTCTTCAATAGCACCTTGCTTGTCTAAGTTTTTAAGGATTTCATCGAAATCAGCTAAAGCACCTGAACCAGGAGCAGCAGCACCAGCAAAACCAGAGTATACATTACCTCTTGCTTCGATAGCAGCGAATAAACCTTCAGAACCTTGAATGTCACTAGATATAGCAGCACCTGGAGCAGCTCCAGCACCACCATACTGATATTGTACAGCGTTACCAGCTTCTGTATAACTTGCATTATACATATTTTCAGCTTCAACCATTGCCATTTCTAAATAATCTTCAAACCTTAATCTAGTTTCAGACTCAGCTTTTAAGTACCATAAGTACCCAGACTGACCATCTTCAGTAGCAACTTCAACCCAACCGATCTGAGCAGTGTCAGAACCGTTAATTTGGAAGTTGTCTTTTAAGATCAT
>Ga0222717_10000740_pt1 | contig 27767 bp, 27 predicted proteins | sample C33_18DmetaG_FD_165053 | JGI IMG/M metagenome (GOLD analysis project Ga0222717, IMG submission 165053) | Estuarine water microbial communities from San Francisco Bay, California, United States - C33_18D | ecosystem: Environmental > Aquatic > Marine > Unclassified | place: USA: California... | reverse complement strand
TCTTTACTTGGTGGACCATGGTGGGACTGTATATCACCAGACCGAGGATGCTCAGGGTATATACTTCCGAGAGGTCAAGTATTACTTGGATGAGACAAGCGGTCGTTGCCCCATCGAGCGAGTCAACCTAAGGGATGTATCATTCCGACCACGGACATACAGTCGCAAGCAGATTAAAGAGATGCAGGAAGAACGTATGAAACAACTAACGGAGATGCACGAATGAAACAAGAAACAGATGGCGCGTCAATCCCGACCCTACTTCGGGAGTATATACTTTGTAATTACGGACCCGAGATCATGTATCGCATTGATCGCGCAGGTGACTTTCACGATATACTTACTAATAAGTATCCCAACACTACGGCACACAACCGTAGACGATTCATCAAGCAGCTTACACGATACAGGATTCCTAGAGAACTAGTGGTCATTATCCACATTGGACTTTACCTATACGACCACATGCCTACTCGATTAGCTACGTGGGTTAAACAAATACTATTATGAGCAAACAACTAGACCAATACGAAGCAGAGAACTATCGCCTAGCATTCCAGTGGAACAATGGCATAGTAGAAATCATTAAGTCATGGCGAGCCTCAGGCGAGATTCATGTCACCAAGCTAACCAAGTCCGAGACGCTCGCTCTCGTTTCTTTTATTGAGGGGAACCTCGAGGAGGGCGGCGGAGTCACAGGTATTGACGACTGGGTAGATCTTGTGTAATGTTAACCGCATGGCTTCCGATCGCGTCAAGGCTACCACAAAAAAGAAAGTTTTGTCTAAGACACTAGACCGAGCTAGGCGTGCCATCGAAAAAACCGAGCAACAAGATTTGGGGGCCACCTATGATGTGTTGGACAACATTGAAGTGGTAAATTACGTCAAGAATGGTCTTAAGAAAAAGGCCACCCAAGCCACACCCAGAACATTTCCGACAAGCCCGAGAACAGTTCAGATAAGCCCCACCCAAGCTACTCCACGAACAGTTCAGTTAAGACCGACTCAGGTTCCTAAAAAGAAAATTGCCGAGAGAATCATCCAAGGGGGTTCTAAAGCGGCTGCAGCTGGGAAGTTTATAGCAAAAAAAGCACCACCTGTCACAGCAGCTATAATGGCCTATGAAGCCGCATCCCTCGCTAACTCAGAGGAGGCACGAGAAAAAGCTCGGGAACAACATAAGGTCATGGGGGAAAGGGGCTTTTCCCTGAAAGGCGCGGGGCAGAACATAGCACAGGGCCTCCTAGATCCCATGGGTACTTTGTATGCAAGGGGTGATGCAGTCGCAGATTTGAGAAAGGCACAAGCAAAGGCTATTATTAGATATTTTAACGGTGACGAATCCAAATATAGATCTGTTCGTGCAAAGCTCGCTGCCCAGAGGTTAGCCTCACGCTCCCAACAGGGGATCAAGCGTTGACGATTGGATAGATCTTGTGTAATGTTAACCGCATGGCTTCTAGTAAAGTTCAGTCTACTGTTAAACGATTAGGTCTCTCTGGTGTTAATAAACCTAAGAGGACCCCTAACCATAAAACCAAGAGTCACGTTGTCGTTGCATCAGAAGGAGGCAAGCAGAAGACAATCCGCTTTGGACAACAGGGTGTAACTGGGGACAGGAAACCCACGAAGCGTCAAGCCTCGTTCAAAGCTCGTCACGCGAAGAACATTAAGAAGGGCAAGATGTCCGCCGCCTACTGGGCCAACAAGGTCAAGTGGTAATGCACCTTGACCGCTTCATTATAAAATAGTAACATCCCCAACATCTTATGGCAGACAAACCTACGAAGCAACCCAAGTCCCTAGACGTTATTGATGGGCTCGGGCTCACGATGGGGGTAAAAGAAGACGGCACCAAGACACGCCGACTCAAGGACGTTAAATCGGCCCTTGCAATATACACCCGTTTAAAGGATGCTGATCGACAGTCAGCTCTACAACGCGCCCGCATCGACGGGATGTTTGATGGAGCGGCTCCCTATGACCAGTCGAAGCTTAACGCTTCAGGTCAGGGTCAAAAAACCAACTTAAATTTTGGAGAAGCTCAGCGTCTACTTGATATTTCTTTGTCAGCTTATGTGGACTTATACTCGTCCCTTGAGAAGTTTGTTAATGTTAAAGGCACAGTCGGTGAAGATGCCCAGCGCCACGAGTGGGAAGACATCGTCAGCTCAGAACTCACGCAGCTACTAAAGTCATGGCCTGAGTTTCACTCGAACTACTTACGCCTCTGCACCACATTCATTAAACATGGTGTCGGTGTCGCATACTTTGACTCGCCAGAAGGTTGGCAGTTTAAGGTAGGCTCATTCGAGGACATCCTAATCCCGAGACAGACACCCTCTTCCGAGGAAGCCATTGACGTATCCGTAATCCGTCGCTCTTACCACATTCACGAACTAGCAAACTTCATCAAGAACCCTGAAGCCGCAGCCAAGGTAGGGTGGAACGTCGATGAGGTAAAGCGAGTCATGGTCAAGAACGTGACCACCAACGGACGCGGATCCTTTTCTACAGGAAACCTGAACTCTGATTACGAATCCCTGCAAGCTGAGATCAAGAACAACGACTTACTAGTCGGTGTAGAGAACCCAACGGTATCTGTGTTGCACTTTTTAGTGCGTGAGACAGACGGAACCCTGAGTCATTACTCCTGTGTCGAGTCAAGCCCATCCAAATTCCTTTACGAGAAACCATCTCGATACAAATCAGCAGAAGAAGCATACGTAATGTTTACGTATGGCGTAGGATCTAACGGAACATACCACTCGATTCGTGGTTTAGGGCAGCGAGTCTTCTCGCACGTCCAGACCAGCAACCGTTTACGTTGCCAGATGATCGACGGAGCCATGATTTCTTCCGCAGTCATGCTTCAGCCAGAGTCTAGCAGAGCCCTTGAGGAGCTAGACATGACCTTTTACGGTTCGTATGCGGTGCTTAGCCCCAATGTTAACATCATTGAGAAGGCAATTCCTAACTTATCGAACGCAGTGCAGCCCGCATTGCAGGATATGCAGAACCAATTGGCCATGAATACGGACACACAGTCCCCATATGGCCCGACTCAGTCCAGCCCATACAGGAATAAGGATCAAGTTATCAGTGATATGGACATCAGCACCCAGTTAAGTGGTGCTGCATTGAACTTATTCTACGCATCTTGGGGCCGTTTGCTACGAGAAGTAGTAAAACGCGTGATCAAATCACCCAAAGACCAGCGCACCAAGGACTTCTGCGACCGTTGTTATGACCGTGGGGTGCCAAAAGAGTTCCTAGAAAACCTAGATCTAGCCAGAACCACAGCCGTTAGGGCTATCGGAGACGGATCAAGGGCTAACAGACTAGCTTCCCTACGTGAATTGAACGCAATTAGTGGTTCATTTGACGAAGTAGGTCGTGCTAACCTGACCCGTGACATCGTAGCTACCCGTGTTGGAGCCGATATCGCTGACAGATACGCACCGCAGATGGATGTTCCACGTGAAACAGTGGACAATAAGATCGCTATCATGGAAACCGCTACCCTGAATCAGGGACAACCGATGCCTGTATTGTCTTCGGAGTTACATGGTACACACTTAGGTATCCATTTAGAGTCATTTGGCCAGTTACTGGAAGCATTAAACACGGGTCAGGCAGACCCAATGCAAGCAATGCCAGTTCTACAGGCGTTCTACCAGCACATCGCCGAGCATACACAGTTCGCCAGCGGCGAGCCAGCACTCGAGGGTCTTGTTGCACAAGCCAAGCAGTCGTTGCAGTATGGTGAAGAGATGATCAACAACACTGCCAAGGCAATGGAGAAGATCCAGCGCGACGAAGCGCAAGCCCAGCAGCAAATGACCGAGGAGGAAGCAGCCATGATGCAGCAGCAAGGTGGAGAGCAGCCGCAGGAAGATCCTAAGATCGCAGCGGCACAAGTCCAAATGCAGATCATGCAACAGAAGGCAGAACTTGAAATGTCAATCAAGCAGCAGAAGCACGAGCAGGACCAAGCAATCCGCGACGCTGAGGCAGCAATGAAGTTCCAAGAAGACGCTAGGTCTTAACCCCAAACTATTTGAACACAGGAGACGTAGCCGAAGCCGCCTTTGTATATCAGGCCACCCTGCACGGCTACGAGGCGTTCCTGCCCACGTCCCATAATACTAAAACGGATGTGATCATCCGCAAGGCTGGGTGCAAGCCCATCATGATTCAGGTCAAGAAAGGTGCCAAGCAAAAGCAGGTCAAGCCAACGCACAAAGAACGCTGGAAAGTTATTATAGGTTCAGGGAAGCCGTCGAGTCTGCGCAGGGTAAACAACACAGGCAAGCCACGCTACACGTTATATAAAGAAGGGGACTTCGATTACATGGCTATGTACATCGCTGAACACGAAGCCTTTGCCCTGTATCCTCTAACAGACATCATTGGTCCTTCTTCAATGAGCTGGAATCTAATAGACAGCCCCAGAGATAACTGGGAAATACTTAACGATTTACCTTGAACATTGGGAATCAAGTCCCTAATATTCAACCCATGTTCCGTAAGAAAGAACCACAATCATTCCCACTCGAGCCGATCCCAGTAGACTCAAGTGTCAAGGGATGGTACGCCAGTGGTAACGCAGGATCATTAAAAGAGCTGATGAACAGCGAAGTGTTCCGCAAGGCGGAGGCCGTTCTTAAAGAGAACGCACGGCCCACCCGAGGATCCATTAGAAACACCGAGACCAACTCCATGAACCACGCAGTCTTTGCTGGTTACTGTGACGCGTTTGATGATTTACGAAAACTTTGCTCAGCCCCAGCAAACCTAAACCAAACATTCAGCACAACTGAATGGGACCACCTACAATAACAAAACAACATTATAATGTCTGATACTGCACCCGCACCCGAATCCGCCCCCGCTGACCCAGTAGCCGCCATCCCTGAAGTGGATGGCGGTGAATCAGCTGACTTCTCATTTGAAGCAGCCCTCGAGGCAAGCATCAACGCTGTTGATGAGCCAGCCGAAGAAGCACCTGTACAGGAAACCGTACAGGAGGAAGAACCAGCAACAGAAGAGTCTACCCCAGAAGCAGAAGCAACTGAGGAGACACCAGAGGCAACCAAGGAGGAGTCCACCGAAGAGACATCCGATCTACTTGATTCACTTGACGCCGACGTTGGTGATGACTGGACACCCAAAGCCAGTTCCGCATTTCAGCGACTCAAGACAGAACTTAAGTCAGAACGTGTTGAGCGTGAGTCACTTACGCAAAGAGCAAAAGAAGCAGAGGCTAAAGTAGCCGAGCTCGAAGGCGTAGTAGGTAACGAGACCGTAGAAACTTTACAACAGCGTGTCCAAGAGTATGAGAACCAGCAAATGCTGACCAGCTTGGAGCAGACCGATGCATACAATGAGGCAGTCATGCAGCCGTTGGAGCAGATCTTTACTGGCGTAGAAAAGTTAGCTGAAGCACACGGCGTAGATTACGAGTCACTTGTAGACGCGATGACCATCGAGGATGCAGCACAGCAGGAAGAAGTTGTAGCCGAGCTCATGGCCACAGCATCAGATCGCGACAAAGCTGTATTCTACAGACTAGCCGCAGAGATTGACCCGATCCTACAGCGACGTGACAACCTACGATCAAACGCAGACGAGGCGTTACGTGAGGCAAACCTAGTTTCAGAAGAGCGCGAGAAGATAGCACTCGCCGACCGAGCCGCGCAGCGTGTTGAGGTAACTAAGAACGTCACACAAAGAATCAAGGACAAGGTACCTTTCTTATCTGGCTTCGAGGGACTAGACCTAGAAGGCATCCAGAAAGAAGCAGCTGATGTAGACCCTACAGTCGTGCACTCAGTAGACTTTGCTTACCAAGCAGTAGCTGCCCGCCTTTTACCATCAATGGTCAAAGAGTACGCCTCATCACAGAAGCTCATCGAAGAACTTACTAGCAAGCTTGCATCATACGAAGATGCAGAGCCTAAGCTATCAGGTGGAACTAATTCTGCACCACTAGCTGGCTCCGCTTCAAAGAGTGGCGACTTCGCTTCATCCATCGAGTCTATACTTGGTGGTCAATAATTTCCACTGAGGGGTTGTAGTGTCCCCGTGTTGTGGTCCGTCAAGGTAGGTGGTAGGTTTTTTTCATATGTTTATTCGCCTCCCACTTACCTTGTCACCCCACATTGTCCCTTGACGGTGTGGGACTTTTTTGGTTAAATGAATCCGTAATATATCGGATAGGTTGCTCTAGCCATTAATTAGTTCTATTAGACTCCGAGAAGTTACACGAGTTTTATCTCATCTACATATCGGATACCATCGGTCGCTCTAGCCATAAGTAGTTCTATTTAAAGGTAACCGTCCCTAAAAAAGACATCGTGTATCACAATTGATACACAAACCTCGTTGTCTGTCGTATATGACAGGCACATTAAATACAACCAACTAAAAACCAACTAATAAAATGGCAACATTCCAAGGAGGTGTAACCGACACAGGTATCACCGCAATCGACGCAGCCCTCGTTCAGGAAGCTGGACGCATCGGAGCTGACATCCACAAACGAACCCTCCACACATCTGCGTGGATGGATCTTATCAAGCAGTCACCCTTCCCAGAAGGCATGGGCTACACACAACAGACATTGATCTATGATCGTGCTCTGCCTACCACTGGCACCGACGGTAACTCCGCTGGCGTTAACTGGCATGACATCGCTATCACTGAGACATCATCTAGCCTCAATACTTCCGAGACTATTGGCACCCAGCTTCTTTCTGGAGCAGCCAATCAGTTCGCTGGTAACAACGGCGGTGATGAGGCAAGTCCTGCTACAAACCTCGCTCAAGATCAGCGTTCATACATTAACTTCAGCCGTAAGCTGAAGCCATACACCCTACGCCGTGCAACAGTTGAGTCTCCTAAGATTTCTTTGGAGGACCTACGTTACGCTGCTCACCGTCAAGACCAGCTCCGCGCTATCATGGATCTCATGACTGAGGCTACCGCCTACACATGGGAAAACCGTTATCGTGATGAGTACGAGCGTCTTGCTGGTAACCTTGTATGTGCTCAAACTGCTGGTTCTGTAGTTAGCTCAATCGTTGATGGCAACGGTGATGGCACTTCAGCCCAAGCATTTGAAGATGTATCTGTTGCTGGTAGCATGGATCTCACCACTTCTGGTGTAGGAGATACTGACATCTCCCCAGATGCAAACATTTCCAACGCACTACTCGACAAAGTTTACTACCAGAACGTCCGCAAGGGTGCTGGCCGTGATGCTTATGGTCGCGAGAATGGTCGTCCTGTCTTCGCACTTGTCTGTTCTTCTGAGGCTTCATACGCTCTCCAGACTGAGTCAGGCTTCCGTGATGACGTACGTTACAACGCAGCTAAAGTCAGCGAGCTCATTGCTCCACTTGGTGTTGAGAAGTCCTTCCGTGGTTACTACCACATGGTTGACGATCTTGCTCCTCGTTACACAATCGCCGCTGGTGTCCTCACACGCGTTCTCCCATACACCACTGCAAGTGGCATCGTGGCAGACAACCCAGCATACGAGACAGCACCTATCGAAGCAGCATTCATTCTTCACTCAGAGGTCATGGAGTCCCAGATTCCTAACCCATTCAGTGGATCTAATGGTCTGAGCTTCGAGGCTTGTGATTACAAGGGTAAGTTCAACTGGTTGAACATCCCGCACGAAGACAAGAACCCTGATGGAACCACTGGTTTCTTCCGTGGCATCCTTGCTTCTGCATCCAAGCCAATCAAAACTGAGTTCGGCTACGTAGTCCTATTCAAGCGTGATTCTGCTACACCAGCAGCCTAATCGCTAAAACAAACTAACCGTTGTGGGGGGTATAAAAGATATACCCCCCACAACACCTTTTACCTCATGGACAACCAACCTAAAGAAGAGCCTGAAAATTTCGCCGCCGCTATCGAAGCAGAACTAGCCCGTGCTAAAGCGGAAGTTCTACAGCTTGAGGCACAACAAATGCAGATCAAAGCGGACCAAGCAGTAGCTGAAGCCGAAGCATTAGTCGAAGGAGGCGAAGAAGCACCCGCCGAAGAAGCACCTGCCGAAGAAGCACCTGCTGACGAAGAGATGGTTGAAGAAATGTCCGAGGAAATGACTGAGGGAGAGCCCCAAGAAGAGGCACCCGAAGACGAAGACGAAGAAGCCGACTTCGCGACCGCAGTAGAACAAGCAATCGCTGAAGACGACGAAGACGAAGAAGACAAAGACAAAGAGGAATACGCTTAAATAATGTCTATCGAAATAGAGATCAAGAGGGGTTCTACATTTTCTCAGACTTGCCTCTGTGTAGATGAGCTAGATCAACCTATTGATCTCTCTTTGTGGTCCTTCGCAAGTGACCTGAAACTTGCCGCCAGTAACGAGACCCTTATCTCGTTCAATATTGATGATACCGCCGCCTCGGCTGGACAGGTACGTGTCTACGCACCTGCATCTGACACTTTAAACCTGCCACCAGAAATGACCTTAGTGTTTGACATTAAGTTTACTGATGGGGGTGGAGACATTCATTACTCGGATGACATTGTCCTAACAACTTCCAAACACATTACCCACTAGTATGTCCAACCCAATCAAAGTTATCAAGCTAACAGGGGTCTCAGGCTCCCTAGAAGGCAAAGCAGACGTCAACCACGACCACGTATTGGCAGACATCAACGACGCAGGATCCGCAGCAGCAGCAGATACTGCGGATTTCGCGACAGCAGATCAGGGCACTAAAGCTGATAACGCCATCCAAGCAGGTAGTCTGGCGTCCATCAACGCAGACATTACCGATGCCACACTAATTGACACGACTGACCCAAGGCTGAGTGATGCACGAACCCCTACTTCACACCCTCACACACTCTCCGAGATTACAGATTCTGGAACAGCGGCTGGCCTAGATGTCCCTACTGTAGGTAACGCAGCTGCATCAGAAGTCGTCAAAGGGAATGACTCTCGGTTGTCCGATGACCGTGACCCGACAGCACACATTCACACACTTTCCGACATCTCAGACAGAGGCACAGCAGCCGCATCAGATACAACCGAATTTGCAACAGCAGCGCAAGGTACTTTGGCAACCACAGCGTTGCAAGATGCAACAGCATTTGCAGCGGTTTCACACAACCACCCCCTTTCCGATATTACCGATGGTAATGTAATTGTAAAAACTACGGATGCAAATATTAGTGGAGCCTCATTTGTATTAAATGAAGCCACCTTGGTGAGCAACTCACAGACAAAAGTTCCCACACAAGCCAGTGTGAAATCATATGTCGATAATGAGATTCTTCTAAGTTCCACAGCAACACCTTTCAAAGGAGCTTATAATGCTTCGACTAACACGCCCGATATCACATCACCATCGGCGGTAGCAATTAGCGCAGGAGATACATACGTCGTCGAGACAGAAGGTGTCTTTTATAGTCAAACACTACTAGTTGGGACAACCATAATCGCAGAGGTTGACAGCGCAGATACGGAAAATGACTGGACCATAGTCGTTAGTGGGTTGGACGCTGCAAGTGTTAAGACACAATATGAGTTTAATGCAGACACCAACGCTTTCACAGATGCCGACTCAGCAAAACTCGCAGGTATTGAAGAGTCCGCAACAGCAGACCAGACAGGCGCTGAGATCAAAACCGCTTACGAATCTAACGCAGACACCAACGCTTTCACAGACGCCAACTCGGAAAAACTCGCAGGTATTGAAGAGTCCGCAACAGCAGACCAGACAGGTGCAGAAATAAAAGCACTCTACGAAACTGAGTTTAAATCATTTACAGATGATCAGTATGATAAGCTCAGCTTATTGGACCTTGATGACATAGCGCGCCAAACGGGTCCTGAGATTAAATCTTTATACGAGGCCCAGTCAAATACAAATGCTTTCACAGATGCCGACGATTTAGCAGTTAATGGATTAATTGAAGGTGATTACACCAGAAATGACCAGACTTCCGTTCTTGATAATGGGTGGGTTATTAATGACGCCACAATGGCTACTGCCACCAGCTCTAAACTTGCGACCTCTTCTTCTATCAAGAGCTACATTGATACAGTAACAGGAGCTGCTATAGGTAGCATGACCTTTAAAGGTGGCTATGATGCCACAGCAAATATCCCTGACTTGGATGGATCCCTACCACGGGAACCTGTGACCATAGGAGATACTTACATTGTCTCTGTTGATGGTCAACTATGGGGAGAAAACATCTCAGTTGGCACTTTAATTATTGCCAACTCAAGCAACCCCTCAACAATTTCTGGATGGGAAATTGTGCAAGGTGGGGGTGGAGGCGCTGGGGCAGTAGATCTAGGAGCCCTAACTGATGTTCTTCTAGCCTCTGTCACTACTGGAGATATATTGCAGTATAATGGCACCAATTGGGTTAACCAGCAAATTTCTTCCATTACTGGTTCTAACGTAACCATTCAGGGACCCGAATCCCCAGCAGACCCAAATAACGGGGATTTGTGGTATGACAACTTCAATGGTGTCCTGTTTGTATACTATATTGATGACAACAGTAGCCAGTGGGTGTCAACTGCGACACAAGGGCCAGCGGGCCCAGAAGGCCCAGAAGGCCCCGAAGGTCCCACAGGACCAGTAGGACCAGCAGGAACAAATATAGTGCTGCTTGGATCCGTGGCAGACTTTGCCAGCTTACCAGTGGGTGCGTCTCAGGGGGACTTTTACGTCACTTTAGACACAGGAGATGGGTGGGTCAGTGATGGCGCAGGATCATGGACTAACGTCGGCCAAATTCAAGGGCCAGCTGGGGTAGATGGCCAAGACGGAGCAACAGGAGCAACTGGAATACAGGGGCTCACAGGACCAGCGGGAGACGATGGTCTGACAATTATTAGTAGTAGTGGGATCCCAACTACCGAGGGAGTGAATGGTGACTTATACTACAAGACCGACACCCAGCAGATCTATGGACCCAAGATAGGAGGCTCGTGGGGATCACCAACGTCTTTGGTAGGCGCACAAGGTGCCACAGGACAAGGCATCACGTTTTTAGGGGAGCTTGCCAACGTCGCAAACCTACCAACCAGTGGATCTACACAGGGGGACGCTTATATTATTCAAGCGGACAAATCTCTCCATGTTTACGATGGGTCCGCATTTATTGGAGGTGGATCACTCGAAGGACCAGAAGGACCAGAAGGACCAGAAGGTCCCGAAGGCCCAGAAGGTCCCACAGGCCCTGAAGGCCCTGCGGGCTTGCAAGCGGGTGCAACATACTCGCGAGTTGGATCTGTTCTAACAATAAATAACGATCTTAGTGCTGACTTTCAAGTTTCTGGAACCACCTTAACAGTTACTACTTCTTAACATGGCCATTCAAACTGTAGATTTTAATCTTATTGATTCTGTTATCCACAACGGAACTCCCATCACAGAGTTCACTCTCGATGGAGTTGCTATCTGGACGGCTCCGCCCCCACCTCAAACTTTTCAGGACGCAACCCGTAACTATGAAAACACAAACGCCAGCGGTCCCTTTTCGATATATGGGGGAGAAATTGCTGTGTCAGGAGATGGGCTGGTGTTAGCAAGATTGTATTCGTCAGGCCGCATCGACATAGCCAGCCGCACGTCTATAACATCCACAACTTGGACAATCCGTGACACACTTACGACTGAGGACGAACCATATGATTTAAACTTCAGTGACGACGGCGAGATACTATGTTATGGTCTATCTGGGGAGATCTCAATCTTTGCTACTAGAAACCCCAACACTGGGTTATATACTACAGTGGACGCCGTCCCAGACTCAAGTAGCCCTAAGATATCAAGTGATGGGACTAGGAGGTTCTTTTACAGATACCCAACGGGCATTACAATGGAGTATAATATATCCACCCCATCCTCCCCCGATTTTAGACAAGTCTTGGTGATCAAATCAACCAATAATATTTATGGGATATCAAAAAGGATCAATAATAGGATGACAGTAGTCTGCCATGCGAGTAGTACTAGGGTATATGATGTGAGCCTTCGTAACAGCATTGAGACAACTTTCACGTCGGCTGTGTATTATAGGCCCAAAGCAGTCGTCATAGAGCAAAATTCTGTTGCGGACTCCAGAACCTATAGTTCCAAAAACAGCTACAAGGCTCTAAATGCTAATAGATATATTTCAGTGAGTGACGACGGTCGATATTTTACCGCTGCAGGGTTTTACCAAAAGCCTTATTGGGTCGCCGACCCAAATTATAGCAGTAACTCGGTCGTCTCAATATTCACTGATAACACTAACCTAAGGCCAATAAAGTTTAGTCATAATCAAACCACATCCTCCTACTTGAGACCTAAAATATCAGGTGATGGAAAGTCCGTTGTCCTTCAGCGTCAGGGCGACGATACCGAGGTAATATATGTAGGTTCAGATGGAACCGACTTTAGCCGTACCGCGACAATATCTGATAATAACATCGGAGATTTGGGCGTCACGATGTTCGGTAATAATGAGGATCAGACTATTTTTAGGACCGATGGTATGTATGCAATGACTCCTACTTATGAATTAAGTGCCCCCATATCAGCATTTATAACTGAGGGCGGGTCCGTTGCAATAACACTGGCAACAACTTCCTTGGGTAGCGGGTCGTTGGTGGACTATACTATCACAGGAGTACAGGCCGCAGATATATTAGAACCACTAACAGGGTCATTCACTGTAACCGATAATTCTAGCACAATAGTAATCAATGCAGTAGAAGACCTCACAACCGAAGGCAATCAAGATTTTACTTTAACAATAGACGACGACCCATCCAAGTCAGTGACCATAACCATCCAAGATACCTCAACGACACCCTAACATACAAACCCCATGAGTAAATTAGATTTCCCAGATACTCCCACACAAGGAGACGAGTACACCCAGAACGACACTACATTCGTTTTTAATGGGGAAGCGTGGGTCTCTGTAGGTGACACAACTACGATTGACAACACAGCTTACGGTGTAAGTTGGAATGGTGACACGACCACAGCCCCATCCAAGAACGCAGTTTACGATAAGATTGAAACCATCGGAGGATCAGCTGCAGATGACACAGCTTACGGTGTAAGTTGGAATGGTGACACGACCACAGCCCCATCCAAGAATGCGGTCTACGATAAGATCGAGACGCTAGGTAGCGGTGGTCAAGTTGATTCCGTTGTGGCGGGAACAAACATAACTGTTGATAATTCCGACCCAGTCAATCCAGTCATCAACGCTTCTGGCGGAGGAGGCGGAGGTGGCACAGTTCAAGGAACCTTCCAAACCTACGATATCCAAGCAGCTTCTGCAAGTGGAGTATCTCCAACGGGAGTCGCAGACCGCACTATAGATCTGCAGACGGTGAGGGGTTTAGCAGATGATACTACCCAAGAACAATTAGCCACTATTAGTGGTGGTAGTGGTAACCGAGTGCAATCTTATGCATCCACCGTATCAGGGGGTATAGGCAATAGGATACTCGAACCAAACTCTTCTCTGTCATCCTATAGCAACATTACAGGAGGAGGGTCAAATACCATAACATCATCTTCTAGTTATGCGAGAGGGTGCACCGTCTCTGGTTATCTTAATGACATTGATGGCGCAGATTACGCAACTATTTCAGGCGGTTTTGATAATAGTATTGGAACCAGCTCGGACTACTCCGTCATATGTGGTGGACTGGGTAACTTAATCAACACCATTGGTTCTGGTTCACGAAATGTGATTGCTGGTGGTAGCACAAACGAAATTCAATCATCATCTTACGCTTTTGTTGGTGCTGGTCAGAACAACGACATCCTACAAGGACAGAGGTCAGCCATCGTAACAGGCTCTGGTAACTCAATGTCTGGCTACGGCGGCACCGATAGCTGCATTGCTGCTGGCAGCTCCAACACACTATCTGGTTATGGTTGCTTTATCGGAGGCGGTTCAAGTTGCGATATCGACGGATTCTTTGGCGGCTCTACCAACACAAGTGTTATTGGTGGATCAACCAACTCAGCTTACTACGCATCCAACTCAGTCATATTAGGCGGCAGGGATTGCAGATTATACTACTCCAACTACACCGTCATGTCTGGTCGGAGAGCAAAGATCACCGCAGCCAATAAGCACGGTCAGTTCATATATGCTGACGATCAAGATTTAGACTACGTTTGCAACACCGAAAGGACAGCCAACTTCCGAGTAGCTAACGGGATGCACATTTCAGCCCCCTTGTTCATTGATGAGCGAGCAAGCGCATTGGCAGACATAGCAGGTCGCGGCCAAATCTGGGTCAAGAACACCGTTCCTAATGAGCTTTGGTTTACAGATGATGCTGGGTCAGATAGACCTATTAGTGAGGGTGTGTATACAGTAGCCACCTTACCAACTGGAGTGGCTGGTAGAAGAGCCTTTGTCACAGATTCTAATAACGCACTCTCCAACCACCACGGTCAGATAGTAGCCGCTGGCGGTGCAAACTTCGTCCCAGTCTATCATGATGGGTCAGCGTGGCACGTCGGATAATTTACCCTGTAACTTTAACCCTGAATCTGATACCTTATTCCTATGGCAACCTCAAATATTGAAAAGCAAGCATTCGGTCAAGCTGGAGCTACCATCGCCCTCCCAGCAACGGGAGCCGTGACTGGTGATTTCTGTGCCTTGGCCTTTATCAACGACTCGACCCTGTCATCACTGACATGGAAAGAACTAGACTCAAGTGGGAATGATGGAACTGGCGTTACATACCCAGCAGGGTATGTCTTATACGGACAGATCACTGGATTCACATTGGCTACTGGAGCAGTTACTGCATACAATCAAGTCTAATGCTGGGTCTTACTCTATCAATCGCAAAGTGTGCGGCACGGGCAGTGGCGCAAATTGGTGGTGGTGGGTTTAATCCACCACCTATTACAAATTATTACAGACAACCAGACAACAGCTTATACAAGCAGCCAGACGGCACTACATATTACCTCCAACCTTAATTAAATCATGCCAGACGTAACCGTATCAACAGACGTAGACAACCTTTTAAAGAGTGCCGACAATGCAGCAGCAAGGACGAGCCTAGGCTTAGGCACAGCAGCCGAAGCAGCAACTGGTGACTTTGCCACAGCAGCCGAAGGGATATTAGCTGGCACAGCATTGCAACCAGCCGACCCGACTCTTGAGTCAGTCACAGACAACGGATCAACAACTCTGAACAATATTCAAGTTGGCAGAATTGCAACATTACACCCAACAAATCCAGTAAATCATAATATAGCCACTGGCAGCAGCAGTGCGTCTATTGGGGGGACTGCAAACCAAGCCACGGGCAACAGAACAGGAACTTTTGGTGGAAGATCAAACCAAGTAAGTGGTAATGATTCTTCTTCATTTGGAGGATTAGATCAAGTTGTAAAAGGACACGAAGCTGAAGCATTTGGTGGAACAAGCGTCATTCTAAATACAAAATACACAAACACAGTAGGGGGAGCTAATCATGTAGTAGGATTGGCAGCTTCGGGTGCTGGCACTTCAGTAGCAAAACACAGCATTACAGTAGGTGGAGAAAACTCCATCATTGAAGATGCACAACAGAGCGCAGTTGTGGCAGGAGATGGTCACAAAGTCCAAACTGGACATCATCGCTCTGTGATTTTAGGAGGGGCAAATATAACTTCTGACGCATCAGACACGGCATACGTTCCAAACCTAAATGTTGGCTCTGGCTTCAAGATGCCAACAGGCGCGGTTGCAAACTACGTTTTAACAACTGACGCAAACGGAGCAGGCACATGGCAAGTTGCTGGTGGTGGCGGTGGCACACCAGAAGGTACGTCGATTCTTTCTACTGGCGAAACAGGAGGGGCTAAGTTCTTACGTGAAGATGGGGACGGCACCTGCTCTTGGCAGACTGTTGCTGGCGGTGGTGGCGGTGGCACAGTTCAAGGAACTGATGGCACTTATGACATTCAAGCCGCTAACGAAGGAGCTTTAGCTGGTAATGCAAGAGGGGAAAACTCCGTTGACTTGCAAACGAGCAGAACACTAGCCACACAAGTGGCAAGTGGTGGTTCTAGTGTTATTGGCGGTGGTTATGACAACACAGTATCTTCACCCGATTCTGTAGTATGTGGCGGGGTTATGCACACAATATCTGACCAAGGCGGCTACGGAGTAATTGGTGGTGGTCTGGAGAACACCATCAACGGCAGCACTAGCGGCAATTATGGGTGTTCAGTAATCGGAGGAGGCTCAAACAATACCGTAAGCGATGACTATGGATTTATTGGCGGTGGTGTAGCCAATACAGTATCTGATTATAGTGGCACGATTGGTGGTGGAAGTAGCAACACAGTATCTGGCTATATGGCTACAGTTAGTGGGGGTTACATGAACACAGCATCTGGTAACAGATGTACAGTTAGTGGGGGTTATGGCAACACTGCAAGTGGATACGTTTGTTCTGTGGTTGGTGGTATGTATAACAATGCACAAGGCGGGTCGGGTTATTCGATAGTAGGTGCTGGCTTGGCTAATACTGCGAGTGGATACGTTTCGGTAGTAGGTGGTGGTAGTAACAACACAGCATCTGGTTGGTATAGCGCAATCCTAGGTGGTCAGAGCAACAACACAAATAGTTTATATCGCGCAATGATTGTTGGCTCAAACATCACAGCCCAGCGAGAAAACACGCTTCACTGCAATAACCTCACCATTAAGAACATTCCTACAAGTTCTGCGGGACTTACAGCGGGTGACGTATGGAATGATGGCGGCACGTTGAAAATTGTCTAAAAAACTTGAACCCTCGATCCTGTAGCCTACACTATGGGTCATGAAGAAAGATATACATTTCGTCTGTGGATTACCGCGTAGTGGGTCTACCTTGCTTTGCAACCTATTAGCTCAGCACCCCGAAGTTCACACGACCCCCACAAGCGCGTGCCACGAATCATTGTTCGTGATTCGTAATGCATGGAACCAGTGGCTGGAGCACAAAGCGGCAAAGGATTTAGCAGACGACAAGAACCTACAGCGTGTACTACACGCCATGATCCATGCTTACCACGATACTGATAAGCCTGTAGTAATAGATAAGGGCAGGGGCTGGACTTCACTTTTAGAAATGGCAGAGTTTGCTCTTGGCAAACCCGCCAAGGTGCTTGTCCCAGTAAGGGACATTAGTCAGATCGTAGCGAGTATGGAGAAGCTACATCGTAAGGCAGCCCACCACAAACAAGACAGTGGAGACTACTTTGACGCACAGACTGTAAATGGCAGGGCCCAGAAAGTCTTATCCAAAGAAGGAGTGCTTGGGCTCGCTTACAACCGTCTAAAAGACGTAGCTCAACGCGGGTTAGTTGACCGTTTGCTATTGGTAGAGTTCGATGCCTTAACCAGTAGACCAGAGGAAACCATGTCCCAAGTATGGGATTTCCTAGGTATGCAAGCCCCAGACCATGACTTCGACAACGTGGAGCAGGTTACATACGAGGATGATAGTGTCCACGGTCTTGACTTGCATTCCATACGTAATAAGGTAGAATCAGTTACGGATGATTCCGAAAATATTTTGGGTGCAGAACTTTGTGCCCAACTTCGGGGAGCTGAATTTTGGCGACCTACACAACAACAACAACAACAACAACAACAATAACATGAGTGTATTAGACCAAACCCAACCAAACCCGCTGACACCAGCACAACGCTCCGCAAAGCAAGTAAAACGCGCCACATCACAAATGGCTTACCAATTAATCCAATCGTGGAATCACGGCTGGGATCTGATCTGGTCATCTGCTGATCCTGCGGCTGTGCTTGCAGAACTCGGAACGGAGGCTGGAGAGATTTTCCAGCTTAACGAAGACATCATCGTATATCTTAACACGACCCTCGCTGGACGTAAGCAAGATGAGCTTGATGCAATCAATGCCAAAGTCGCAGCCAAGCCAGCTACTACTGTAGCAGCAGACGGCTCAGTGACGATTGACTAATCTAAATTATGAAAACTACCATAAACGAAATACTTAACCGACTCAAGCAAGAGTCAACATGGCGAGGACTTATTGTTGTCGCTACATTGGTGGGTGCCAAGTTGCAGCCAGAACAGATCGAAGCTATTGTCACAGCGGGTGTCAGCTTAATTGCGGCTATCAACATCCTCAAGAAAGACTAATCTCATGAAGTATATCATTGCACTATTAGCATTATCGCTTTCTTCCTGCCTACCTTTTGATGTCACTGTTACCTTAGGTGACGGGCAATCAATGGGTGGTGAAGCAGTCATTGATTACTCTGCTAAAGGTGGCCTCGATGTGGGCTTCAAGCCTGTCCTAGTAGACTACTCTGGCAAGTGAAAGTATGCATAGACGCAGGTCACGGAGGAGGTGACGTGGGTGCTTTAGGTCCATCAGGTTTGAGAGAATCTGACATGGCTCTCGATGTGTGTGAACGTATCAAGGTCATGTTGGACCCTGTTGTTGACGTGGTAATGACTCGCACCAATGATACATACCTAAGCCTAACCAAGAGAGCGGATATATGTAATGCTGAAGGATGTTCGCTATTTATATCGTATCATTTTAATTCGGCTGAGAGTGCCCTTGCCAATGGGTGGGAGGTCTTTACCACAAGGAAAGACAACAACTCCGATAAGCTCGCCACGTGTATTGGAGAAGCCCACGCGTCCGAGTTTCCCAAACAGTTTGCTAGAATGGATTGGTCTGATGGCGACCTAGATAAAGAAGCAAATTTCTCCGTTATCCGTAGAGCAAACTGCCCAGCCGTTCTTATGGAGGGTGAATTTATACATAACCCACTGGGTGAGAAGTTCATAGGTGACTCGGATAACCGCAATAAAATGGCTCGTGCAGTGGCTAATGGGGTGTGCAAATACCTAGGATTTGGTCAACAGACAAAGCCCCCATTGACTTTAGAGGAAAGAGTTGCTAGACTTGAGAAGCACATGAATTTATCATAACATGGATATCTCAACTATCATATTAGAAGGCGGACCCCTAGGCGTAGCAGTCGGTGGATTATATTTTATCAGTAAGTTATTCCTCAAAACAATAAACGAACGGGATGAAGTTCATCGAGTCTTTCTTAAAGATATGATGTCTGAGGACCGTCTACTTCGTGAAGAAGATAGACAGGCTAGGCGAGAGGACAGAGACGCCCGCACCGCAGACCGCCAAGAACACAGGGAATCATATAGTAAACTTAGTAGTTCCCTAGACAAGCTCGCCGCTGAGCTTAAGGTTAAGACATAGAATTTTGTATTGGTTTTCTCAGAATAGTAGGTAGTATGTTGCTATGCCTCTGAGTAGCCAACGTCAGCGTTTCTCTATCTTCGTTAGCCCACGTAACGAAGATTTCTTATTCTACGAGAAAGTAGATAAGCAACGTATTCAGGAATCTATACCTGAATATGGAGACCCACACCCTGATTTTAGGAAGTATCCTAACCATTTCTTTACTCAAGCGGTCCAAGCAGATGAAGAAGGGCAGACCTACTTTTACTATTATGCTGCTAAACGTGATCATCAGGATGATTACAACTTCGAGCACTCGACTGTTAACCACAAGTCTGGAACCTACGATCAGGTAATACGTACCTATATTACTCTACGGTCAGAGTATGATGAGGATTCCCCAGCACTGGGCTCGCCGATGCCCATCGTAGAGGCAGACCCATTTGACGAAACAGACGAGTATACCCTAATTTCTAGGGAGCAATCACGAGTCGGCGAAACAGTAGGTATTTCTTCAAAGAGAAACCCAGACGAGATGGACTCTATGTTCGTTCTGGAAAAATGTCTCTACCTAAAGAGAGTTCCTATCACCACGACAGCGTATGATAAGAACACAGGCGCTCATATATTTACAACGACCAACCTCCTTCACCGTGACGAGACCCCTGAGGGATCAAGCTTAAGTGTAGGTAGTCTGCTGGCGGATGAGTCAAATAGTTTCTGGGACATAGATGAGGATACAGGTTCTCACAAAACAATTGAGCAAGTATCCGAGGAGTGGTTCTATGTTTCCTCTATACAGAATGGCGATGCCAACGAACGCAGGGTTTTTCTTTACCTGACGCCCAACCAGAATGACTTTGTCTTCTATGAGTTAGTAGATCGTAAAAACGAAAAGCTAGAACCATCTCCCTTACCTGAGTTTGGGGAAGCTCACTCAGAATTTACGGATCATAAGTTTGTAGCCGCAGTTCCCAACGACAACATTGGCGACTTTTACAAGTATTACTACGCCCGCGATAGGTTCAATGAAGACCAGTATAACTTCTCTGAGTCCTTTGTAGATATAGGAGGAGTCCGTGTATCCTTAGTCCGTCGCAGCTACGTCGTTCTCCGTGACTCATATGATCCTAATTCCCCAGAGGTAGGGGCAGCAATGCCTTCTGACCCCTCGAATAAGTTTACAGGTAACTACCTGCTCGTAGACCGATTACAACGTCCAATCGAAGACGAGACCCTTTCTTCCCTGTATGTTTCAGAAGAGCGGATATACGCCAAGACACCAGACACCCAGAATCAGGAAGGTAACTTCACGCTTCAGGAAGGGGGTTTAACTGTAACCCGCACGTGGATCGTGCCACGCGATCAAGTCGGAGCTTTCCCACGACCATCTGTAGGATCATCTGATCCAGAATATGGTCAGTACGAGTATGCCACACGTAGGATATCTCAAGAGACGCCAGCTGAGATAGACTCATACTACAGCGTTGTCCTCGACATATATGCTAGGAAAGGGTGGTCATTTAGAGAAGAGCACCAGTATAACATTGGCTATAAGATTATTGAAAAGTCCACCCTAGAGGATGACAAGGATGGTGAAGGTAATTACACCGTGTCATTTGATGAGCGTGGATGGCAGAGGCAACAGCGAAGTGCAGAGCTAACAGGCTTCGAGTATGAATCGCAAGTAGAGACAAGACCATACGGTAAGATTACTACAAACCGATCAGCAGGAACGGAGCCTGTTGTCAGTGGGAATAACACCAGAAGTCAGATTGTTTTTGACGACGGCACCCTACAAATTTATCAAAGGGACGAGGACACCTTCACTATTAAAGAAGGTTCCGCAGGTCAGGAGAAGAATGAGCAGATCTACGCATCCATAACCACTAATAAGTTCTACAGATCAACGGGGGATGTGCTGACTGACACGGGATCTAGTCGGGTTATATATGATGATGGCACTACACAAGTGTATGAAGTCAGTGAGGAGTCTGTAGTAGCTAAAGAAGATGCGGACGCGGGTACAACTATACAGAAGACAGCTTCTGCCGTGATTACTACCAGTAGCATATTTTCTCAGTATAGTGATGTCACAGGCGACACTGGGAGCTCCCGTGTAGTATACCGAGGTGGTGGAGTAACTATATATCAAGTAGATAACGAGGTCGCCGAGTTACCTGCTAACACAGACGCTGGTGAGACAAAACAACAGACTGTCTTTGCGGACATTTCTACTGCAAGTGAGTTCAGACTTTCTCCTACGATCAACACAGACACGGGTAGCTCACGTGTAGCTTACCGTGGTGGTGGTATTGTGATCTACCAAGTTGATGAAGAGACTACAACAGTAACTTCCGACACAGACGCTGGCGAGACCAAACAAAAAACAGCTTCTGCAGTTATCACCACAACCAGTACATATGCACAGTCTGGTGATGTCACAGGTGACACTGGAAGTTCTCGTGTAGTTTACCGAGGTGGTGGGGTTATCCTCTACCAAATTGATAACGAGGTCGCCGAGTTACCTGCTAACACAGACGCTGGTGAGACAAAACAACAGACTGTCTTTGCGGACATTTCTACTGCAAGTGAGTTCAGACTTTCTCCTACGATCAACACAGACACGGGTAGCTCACGTGTAACTTATCGTGGCGGTGGTATTGTTATCTACCAAGTTGATGAAGAGACTGCAACAGTCACTTCCGACAGAGACGCTGGCGAGACAATACAAAAAACAGTTTCTGCTAAGATCACCACAACCAGCGAATATGCAGAGTCTAGTGAGGTCACAGGCGACACTGGAAGTTCTCGTGTAGTTTACCGTGGCGGTGGTATTATTCTCTACCAAATTGATAATGAGGTCGCTGAGTTACCTGCCGAACCCGACGCTGGTAAGACAAAACAAAAGACTGTCTTTGCGGACATAACTACTGCAAGTGAGTTCAGACTTTCTCCTGAGATAACCACAGAAACTGGTAGCTCACGTGTAGCTTATCGTGGCGGTGGTATTGTTATCTACCAAGTTGATGAAGAGACTGCAACAATCACTTCCGACACAGACGCTGGGGAGACTAAAGAAGCCCGTTTATATGGCACGCTAACGACTACTAGTACTTATAGTGAGAGCTCAGAAGTCACTGAGAAGATCGGTAGATCCAGAGTAGCTTATCGTGGTGGTGGCACCATTATATACCAAGTAGATGGAGAAGAGTTTGCTTTTGAAGAAGCAGATAACGGAGAGACTAAAGAGGCCACTATATATGCCACGATTACTACTAAGTCTAAGTTTGCCTCTAGTGGGGAATTAAACAGCACAGGTAATTCTAGATTGGTGTATAATGATGGCACCACCGAAGTATACCAACTTGATGAAGTTACAGAGATAGTAGCTAATGATGATTATAACTATACAGTTAAAACATCTGTTGATTGGGGCCACCTTGAAGTTAAAACTTACTTTAACAAGACAGGTACTGCTGATGCCCCCGATAAGATCAACCGCATCAGAGTAGTATATCGGGGTGAGGCTGAAGGAGATGGGGTTCAGGTGTTCCAAATTGACGAAGAGACACCTGTTCCAAACACGAAAGAGTTCACTTCAGCTAAGGAGACCAATCAATATTTCATTAGTGAAACATTTACTAAATATGATAAGACACCTAAGTCAGATCCAGCGAAAAACGAGGAAGTAAGAAATACGTCGGTATATAATAATTCGACAGAGGTCGTATACAGAATTGACAGGACAGTATTTACGCCAGAGCCCCCCGTTACGTATGAGAGCACCGTCAACAAAAGATGGCCAGCCGTGCTAACTGGACTAGAGAAACAATTATGGTCCCAGAGAGATGGCACCGAAGTTTACTCATATTTCCCAACATACTCAGATGAAGAATATAGTGGCCCATGCCGAGCTATTGTGACTGAGACATGGACTAAGGAAGCACCAACAGGACAGTCATCCGTCGGACCATTCCTAGCGACGACTCCTGTTTTCTTTGCATGTCCATTGTTCAGGGTAAGTATCCCACCATGTCTGCATGGGTCACACCAATTTAAGGGTACTACTGGCACTACAAGTGATACGTGGGAGTACTTAACGTGGGACTCGACAGTAGAAGCTACCCCACAAACATCATGGGTGGATGTTGTGATCTCAGACGAAGTGTCTCCTTTCCAAGGAGGTTTCCTCAAGAAAACAATAACCTGTAAACCACCAGTTTAATTTAATGCCCTATCCTGATTACAACGGAGGACCTACTGGTTACTACCAACCCGACCCACTAGTTGACTTCCCACCAACGGGTGGTGGTGGTGGTGATAGGAGCCCATGGAAAATAAGTATAATTAATGACCCATTTTTCCCTGAGACAGGGGCCCCAAAGTGGGTGCTATCCACTACTGGTTATCTGATGTTTGACCCAGCACGACTACAGATTGTCACTGAGGATGGGGTGAGGATAGATGACCAGAAAAAAGGATTCTATGTTAATTTTGATGCAGTCACTGGCTCGGAGGGAATAGACATTACGGGAGAGTCCATAGTATATTTGCAGTATAATATTGAAAATAGTAGCGTGGCGTTTGAGATAGTACCACGAGCTGCTAAAGAACAAGCAGTTTGGAAGAGGTACCTACCAGAAGATGCTTTTGATGACCTAGATAACATAAAAGATCTCACTCACTCCAAGACACCCATTGCCTTAATACAGGATAACCCTGACCCACCAGACGATCCGACACCAGCAGACAAATATATTGTCAAGCAGTTGGCCAGAAACAACATGGTGATTAATGATTCCTGTTTCAGAGGTGAACTACTTCCAGTATTTATACCTATGTAACTGATGCCTGAAGATGTCCCAGAAATAACTGACCCAACTGAGTCATTCTTACAGCAGAATTTACCCTTCTGCCCCGAAAGTTTGGATGTCTCTAATTACAAGTATGTCGAACCTATGACACTACAGCAAGCCAGTGCTTTGTGTTTTAACTTGGCTTCCGTTAACATTGGTTCAGATATACTAAAGCATAAAACTGTCGAAACACCATCAGAGGGTAGCGAAGGAGAAGAACAAACGGAGGAGTTCAGTTTTACAGATGTCACTTATCCTGATGGTGAAGAAGGGTGGGGTGTTGATCCTTTTAAAATATCCACAATTCACTTTGAACAAAGGGCAAGTCCTGATGGAGACCCAAGCCACTCCCTGTATTATGAAGAGGAGGAGGTAGAACCTAGAAATAGAGCAGCTTGCGGCGCAAAAGGTGCTTCGAGAGGATTATATTCTTATAAGTTCGTAGGTAGTGTCTTTGCTAATGTCGGTTTTATAGAGTTCGTTAAGATGTATGATGGGGACGTTGACGTAGAATCAAATCATATTGGTTATGGATTCCCCATGTCATCACTACAGATGCACTCAGGGGTAGCTGGGTTAGACGCAAATGGCGTGGCATATGGCAACTTCGCAGAAGACGAAGATTGGGAACCTGACCCCGATTCAGGCTTTTTTGCATACCCAAACTGGTGGAGTGAATTTGGTCCTTACTATGGTGACTGGCTTATTAATGAAGCACGGCCCGATAACGTCACTATTGTTAACATAGATGGATTCCCATTTGTGGCAGCTTACTGGACGGGGAGGGACGCCCAGTTCACAGGCGGAAACCTTACGGCGGCGTGGACCGCCAGTGGTTTCCCCTCTTCGGGAGCTTTTAATTTCTATAATTACGAGTCATCAGAACCTTGATAATCCTCGACCCTTGACCCCGATTCCTTAATCTGCTACTCTTAATCGTATGCCCGCTCTCACTTTATCAGCCATTAACCAGTCTCTAAATGACTACGTCCGCCCCGATTTTGACTTCATCACGAGCCTTAACATGGTGCTACCACGTATATATTCTATGGGATACTGGCGTGATCTGGTCTACGAGGACACTATCATGACGGACCATGAATACTTTTCTTTACCTGATGGTGCAGAGTCCCTCTTAGCTGCGACCATTGATGACAGCACCGCGTCCATCAGATCCCTGTGGCATGACATCAAGTTAACTGGTGGAGGAACCATGACTCAGGGTTCGGGTCCAGATCCCATGTATGGCGTAGTGGATGACGGATACGCACCTTCGATCATTGACCTCAACAGGTCTAAGCAATATAAGCTATACGCTAGACCTATGGTAGAGGGCGGTAATATTACTGACTGTGGCCGTGTTATTGTAAGCTACCTCAACACAAATGGAGAACTGGGGGAGGAAATTTTTCAGCTAGATGGATCAACCGCAATGGTTGGTGCCAACGAAGATGCAACTAGGATTACATCTATCGTGTTCGAGAGTGTGTCTGATGACGTCAAGATCGTAGCGGTTAACACGGATGATGTCCCAACAGTTGATTTTGCCGTGGATTCTGGTGACTGGAACACCTCCATACTGACGTTAGCGCGGGGCGAGGGTAATGCCGTTGCCCGCTATCGCCGCTACAGGCTCTCTAATCCGTCCGATTCATCCAAAAGTGTACGCTTATTGATGAAACGTAAGTTCGTCCCACTCAGATCCGCACAGGATATTGTTTACTTAGGGAATCTTAATGTGCTCAAACATGGACTACTCGGCTTCATCGCTGAGGACAATGCTGATGTTGAGCGTGCCCAGTATCACTGGGGAACTTGTCGAGTATTACTCGAAGAGGAAATGGATGCTCACCGTGGGGCTGCTAAACCCACGGTGAAGTTTAATCCATCTGGTGCTGGCGCTATATCTGTGCCAAACTTGATGTAGGTTTCTGGCCGATCTTTTCGATATCGAATTTCTCTTCGATATTAACCACCCACACCTTACCACCACCGTGTCCTTCCGACCTTACTGGTCTGACATTGTTGTTGGTCTTAGTGGTCTCCTCCATGGTACACATACCACGGCGAACAAACTCGGGGTTGTTACTACGCCCCACAGTGCGACCATCATTAAAGCTCATCGTTGCAATGAGGAACTCTGTGAGAGTCCCACGCCACTCCGTCTCGCCCTCGGCTGTGTAGTTCCTAGCCTGTTTGGCAAACCAGTCTACCAGCTCAGCGACTGAGCTTCGGCTTGAGTTGTCATACGCAGCTTCGGCTATCTTCTCGTCAATGAAGCTCACCACTCCAAATCTAGCTGGACCATCCATAATCTCTTCGTGAGGTTGGTGGTCTAATAGCCACTTAGCAAAGTGCGGTAGCTCCCGTTCGATGGTCTCTTCCAGCACATGGTTAGGTGGGAAGTTGCTTGTAGCATTCTCTGAGATCCTGAGCGCCATTATCTTATCTCTGTTGGATGAGTCTAAGGCAGGGATAACTGACAGGCTATTCGCGTCTTCGTTGAGCGACATGATCACTCGACCAGTCCACGGCACCGACATTGCATCAGAATACTTTGCCATGTATTCCATACGAGGGTTAGCAACAGCACGCTTAATAAGCTCCGTTGCTTTTAGCTGGTCTTGGAATGAAGCAGCTGACGTAGTGTCATCTACTACCCATGCAGCTACTCGAGCTAGGTCCTTGTTAAACTGACTAGTGCCACTTAGGTATTCACTGGCGTCTGAGAAACCACCCACTAATGCAGCTATGACTTTGTTCGATAGTAGAGACTTACCTTTGTTGGTAGGTCCTACTAACAGCATAGCCTGTCCCTGCGTTAGCTGATGGTTGGTAACCGCGATGTAAAACCTCTGAAGCCATGCGAAGAAGTATTCTACGGTAGGCCGTTGCCCTTGGCAGTTAGCAAACAACTGGTGAAGCCACTCGTGGATAAACGGCCACTTGCTAATGTCCCCATCACTATCATGAGCTGTGGGGTGTAAGCAAGCTGTGTTTAGTATGCGGTTGGAGTTAAACTCAACGATCCTATCAGTCGAGAAAATCACAGGAGCAATATCATTCACCCTGTTAACATTGCATATAGCTAGTATAGCCTCATCAATCTCGCTGGTATTCTTACCCTTTATTGTCTTGTGAGAGAACCCAGCTTTCTTGAGCTCCCTTGTAATCTGGGACTCGTTGATGTTGACCGCCTGACCGTAGCTCATCTTGTAGAAGTTTCTGCCATTGTACCAGTAGTCATTCAGCAAGCTACCGACCTTCTCTTCCTCGTAGTCCTGAACAAACTTACGACCGAAGATCTCAGCCCATGTCACAAACCCTTTACCAGCACGATCTGAATAACACACGATACCATCTTCGACGATCTGGCAACCGTCCCTTTCGATACCATCGTTGATCCAGAACAATGGACCACGTTGACCTACCTCAAATGGGTTGGACCATCGGTTAGGGAATCTAGTATCTACTTCCTTAGCTACAACTTCAATGGGTATAACAACGTCCCCAGATCGAGGGGCTTGTGTAGACGCCGCTTTGATTGCTGCTGTTTGAGTTACTGATTTAGGAAGGGAGACACCGATCTGTTTCCAGTGTGTGCCCAGATCAAAATACTGAGACGACTTGGTAGAGGTGCTATC
>Ga0222717_10000728_pt1 | contig 28098 bp, 26 predicted proteins | sample C33_18DmetaG_FD_165053 | JGI IMG/M metagenome (GOLD analysis project Ga0222717, IMG submission 165053) | Estuarine water microbial communities from San Francisco Bay, California, United States - C33_18D | ecosystem: Environmental > Aquatic > Marine > Unclassified | place: USA: California... | reverse complement strand
GTCCTAACAACTTTATTTGCTTCATTATTCCTAGCTGTATGTAAGTCTATGCCATCTAGTAAATTAGAATCAGCTGCTTTACCTGTTGATGGTAAAAATGTTGAGCTATTGAATGCGTTGGAACCTAAAGTATGGTAACTAACAATACCTTTTTGGTTTCTTGTTAAAAATTTTATTGACGTATCTGCAGCTGTATCTAATGCTGGAGTATCTTCAAGATATATTGTTCCATCAAAGGAAGTTGTTCCAGATGCATTTACGTTAAATATTGGGACTCCTGATATGTCTGATACTGAGAATAAATCTCCAGTTAAGTCATCAGTTATTGAGAATAATTGTCCTTGAGAGCCCTGTATGTCTAATACTACCGAGCCTGAGCCTTCTACTAGAAGACCGTGTTTTACTTTAAATTCGTTTGCCATAGTTGTTACCTTTCATTGTCCAGGTTATACTTATATTTAATAAATATCTACTTTAGATATTAAATGTTTTTTTAAATTCCAAATCTATTTTTATAGACGTTAAAATTATGTTTTACTTTATCAGCAGTAAATATTTCATTATGTATTTTGAAAACAGGTATTTTACCTACCCATCTATATCCGCTTCTTCCTCCAACATTTATTGACTGAATCTGATATGATGTATAATTTTTTGTTGAATGTGGTTCTCCATTATTATACAATCTAGCCACAGAACCATCCATTACTAAAACGTAATGATGAAACTCTGTATCTTGAGGTATTGAATGAGACCATCCACTAGCCTGTATTCCCATAGGTGTATTACTCCCTTTAGAAGCATGAGCACAGTATAGTCTCTGACTGCTTCCATTATTAGTAGCATCTAGCCACATATGGTTACCTGATGTTGTATCTGATTTTACTATGGCTTCTATTGAAAAAGGGCTAGAGCTAGGGTTTCTACCGCTCAGTAAACCTGTATTAATTATATCATCTGTACCGTCAAACTCAGGTTGGCCATAAGTATCAAACGATATAGTGGATACATCAATATTTGACTTGTTTGTTAGGTCTATAAGAGATTCTGTTGATGTTCTTTCAGATTTTGCTGAATATGGTAATGGGGTACTACCCCATGTAAACTGTACATCTGCAATTTTAACTGTAGCTCTTGGGCTATAATGCCCGTACATGTATATTGAAGCTAATGATTGATTTAAATCTCTATTAGCGCTAGTTGTATAGGTCTGGTATACTCTCTGCCAGGTGTTTAACTTTGTATTATATGCTGATGCACTATTAGCTTGTCCATCGTGAAATCCATTGCCACCTGATGAGTTTTTTGTATATAATCCAGCTCTAGCGTTTTTTGATAGATTATCCACCCATTGTAACCAAGAGATCGTATAAGTATCTCCGTGGGTTTTACCTTGCGAAGTCCATGTACCTAATCCAGTACCGTAGCTCTTTGCTTTCCATTGACCGTCGAAATCGTTCATCACCACTACGGGTTTTTTTAAAATTGGGTCGTATTGCCAATGTGCGTGATAAGTATTTTGCCAGTCTCCAACTCCTGAATTAATATATCCTGTTATATCACCACCACCAGCATTATAAGCACGAATTGCATTAGGGTGCTTAGTATTCCAAGAGCCTGCAGAAGTTGCGGTGTAAGTAGTATAAGAATCCTGTGCTACCGCGTTTTGTCCATGTATGTAATTTACAGTAGGTGCACCTTTATAGAATCTTGTAGATGTAATGTTATCTGCTACTCCGTACCCGGTGTCATATCCGAATGTTAAATTATCCTTTATTAAATGAGGTCCTGTGTACATATTATTTAAATCTAGGTTTCATTTGATTAAAATTCTCAGCAATTTGATCGTCGGATAAAGCAGTATCGTACACCGTTACATAACTAAAAGAATTATCAGCGTGATAACTACTTTGGGCAGATCCCCATCCGTTAAAATTTCTTATTTTAAAAGCTGTATTAATTGGTGATGTAGTTAACTCACTACTAAAAGTAACTCCGTTATCTGGGTTGCCGACGAATGCTTTTATTTTAGTAGTTCCTATATCATACCTAACTCCAATCATATTCCATGAGTTTTCTTTACATGATGCCCAGTTGACTCCAGAATAAGTACCACTTGCCCCGCTTCCTCCATAACTGCTATTCATACTAATCACAAAGTTCCCATTACCGCCGTTTTGAACTGTAAGTATATCTCCTGAATGTCCATCTGTTATGGTATGCCACCAGTTATTTGGAGCACCTGTTGTTTTATAAACCCAGAAATGAATGGTGAATGATGTATCTCCTCCAACTACTTTATCTCCATTACCGATAGTTCCGTACCTAATACCGGTATCTAAAGTACCAGAACCAGTTTCACCAGCTGTTGAAGCAAAGTGCCTAACACCGTAGGTGGTAACATCAGTTGTGTTAGTTCCTAAGGTCATTGACTTATTACCTATAATATCTGTTAATTCGTTTGTAGACACATCAAAGCTTTTAGGGTTTGCAGGGTCTGCACAAAATATTAAGCCATCTGTATTTATTTTAGGTCCTACTTTTGTTCCCATGTTATTCTTCTATTTGTTCAGTCCACTGTTCAGTTGAAAGTAATTCTAGTATTTCTAAATGAGTATATTCTGTGTATTCTTCACTATATACTGAAGGTCTTCCGTAAGTACCTGCTTGAAACGTATTAGTTAATTCTTCTTCTGTTTCTGGGTTTTGATAAGTTTCGGTGTAAGTTTCTTTTATAATATTTACTTCATACTTAATAAAAGTCTTAGTCCCATCTATTGATATTCTTAAAGATTCTTTATTTGGCTGCAAAACCTGATTAAAGTCTATATCATCTATTTTATCAACTGGAATCACCAGCCATCTTCTGTTTTCAAACATAGTTTATATATTTTTACTTACTTGTACTATATTCCAAAATGGAAGTTGTTTCATTTGTGTTTCATACTCATCTAAAAGTGTAGAGGGCATAGTATCATCATAATATTCTCCGCCATTAGTCCATATAGTATTACCGTCTAAATCTTCTACTACTCGAGTTAATGTATTACCCGATATTGTGAGTACTAATTTCATATCTTTTAATTCTGTCTCCATATCTTTTTATTTTATATATACTGCGCCATAGCTAAAAGAATTAGCAGAGTTAGAACTTACCCAATACGGACCGTCTATATAGCCGCCGCCTGCAAAATAATTTCCAGTCCAACAAGAAGAATACCACCAGGGATTATTGTTGTAATAAGTAGAACAGTTACCGCCATTTGTATCTTGATCGTTATCAAATGTTGTTAAATCATTTCCGCTAGAATACATACCGGGAGTAACACCTCCTACTATGTTAGTTAAATTTGAACGTGATTGAAAGCGATATGTGCTAGAGAAGCCAGACATAGTCCAACTTGACCTATATGTATGTGTACCTGATAGTGGTACTGTTGAGGTATGAACATACTGTACTACTTTAATACTATTAGATGATACCCTTCCTGCTAATTCACTCCAAAACTTTAAACCTACCCAAGCATTAACGTCTGAGTATGATTTATTTAAGAGTTTTCTGTTTGCATCTTGTACATCGTTCGTAGTATCGTCGTTACCGTTTATTCTATAATTACAATTATTGATAGCATCTACATATTCTAGGTTATTCATACCAGCAGTATATCTTCTGTTGGCTAAAACCATAACCCATCCTCCTCCATCGTATTCTTGGTCTACCCATACAGTTGCGATGCCTTGAGACGTATTTATTCTATACCACCCTGTTGGTCCTTCTATATCACTAGCATTGTTATATACTGGTCCTCTAAATATTCCCATATTATATCATTCTAGGTAAAACTTTTACTTTCCAGTCATTTGACTTAACCGTAGCTCTGAATCTCATACTATCTGTGTCAATATCGCAAAAAAGCTTTACATCTGAGGTATCTCCTAAATCAGCTGTTGATGTTTCTATAAACTCTACATTTGTAGCGTCATTAACAGCTGTTACAGTACCAGCTCTCATATTACCGCCCTTTATTACTACGTAATCAAAGAATACTGCATTCCAAGGGCTAGTATAAACAGTCATAATTGTTTCTGTACCTATATCAATATTATCGTTTTCCTGTACAAAAGGTATAGCATCTAATTTATCTTTTAATGCACTGGTAAAGTTGTGTTGTGATAGCTCACCATTTCTAATTTGGTAAGTTGTATTTACAGAATTAATTTTAATGGTATTATTAGCATCATCTTTAACTACAGTAGTGTTTGTACCATTAGTCCATTGCGCTGATGCTACATCTCTAATTTCTTCATCACTTCTTTGAGTATTTGTATCTGTATTTGTATCTGTTGACGAAATAGTAAATTCACCTGATGCTTTTTCTGCTATAGTTACATTATCCCCACCGACTAAGTTGATATTTCCAGTACGATAAGTACCTGAATTATCTTTTCTGATTGAAGTTACAGTGTTGTTATTAGCATCTGATGTTGTTAATGCAAATGTAGTACCATCTTGCTTAGTAAAAGTGGTAGTATCATTAGATACTGTAGCACTTACTACGGGGTTTACATTTTTTTCAATAACTTCTTCAATTTCTTTGTCACTTCGTTGAGTGTCTGTATCGGTATTTGTATCTGTTGATGTTATAGTGATAGTGCTTGCATCTGTTCTACTTACAGTAGTTGCACCTGCACCAACAAATTTTACATCATCTGTAGTTGCACCAGCTTCTCCAGCACCTGTTAATCTTAACTTAGTACCACTTGAGGATACAACTGAAGTTGAATAGGTATTCTGTGTATTTGTATCACTAGCTGTTTTAATATACCCTAAAGCTGCTATTTCCGCATCTGATAATTGAGTATTTGTATCAGTCCAAGGAACATTTACGTACATCTTTTCTGAGGAAAGTTCAACTGGGTAGTTTTTACCACTCTCCGAGTAACCAATCTTAAATCCACCTCTTGTAGATGATGAACCTAACGGTAATGTATAGTTGTTATATGTTGCTGATGAGAATGCAAGAGAACCTAATTCTCTAGTTCCGATTAATCCATTCCCATTAATCATTAGTGAAGTTTTTTCACTACTTTGCCCTGATACTCCTGATAGGGATAGGCTACTTAAACTAGCGTCTGAACCACTAGTTATTAATTTTTTCCAATTCGGCATGTCTTATTTCTATTTATGGTTGGCTACAAAGTTTTGTCCACTTCCCTTACGGGCCAATAATTAGTTTATAATAAATAGTAATGTAAAGAGTAAAGGACTACTTGTCTTTTAACTGATTTGTTAGTTTGGAAAATACTGCGTAGAATTGTTCAAATTCTGCTCCTATAAACTGGGCAGATTTCATTTTTAATAAAAGAAACTCAATTTCTCTTTTAGATAACTCATTACTTGGGGAAGTGTTTGTTTTCCCTTTTACTACTGTTTTACTACTCTTTATAGGCATAACTATTATTTTTTATAAAAGATAAGGGGGACATATAGCCCCCCCTTTCTAAGTTTATTAAGTCAAAAGCTTTATTTTCAATTTAGTATTACTCTACGTATATGAAAATATCTCCTGTTTTTGGTGCAATATAGATGTTACCATCTTTTTCATAATTAGCATTTGGAGTAGCTCCACCACCTTCTTCTAATGCTGGTTTGTGAACTGTTACTGCAAATGCATCACTAGCAATAGCTGTCTGATCTTTAGAAGCTCCTTCGTAGTCAAATGCCCATCTATCAGCTGATTCATCCCAACCAAATGCTGTTTGTTGACCTTCGATAACTATACCACCGTCGATTCCACCTTTTTCTCCTCCTAGACCTTTAGCTAGGTTGATAAATTGATCTTCTATATCTAAGTTAGTTACATCTAAAGTAGTTGTAGTACCGCTTACTGTTAAGTCACCAGTTACTACTAAATCGTTTCCAATAGTAATAGTGTCGTTAGCATCACCAATTGCTAATGTGTTAGATGGCATACCGCCTCCAAGTACAGCTTTAACATCTGCGATTGTAAGTGTATAGTCATTAGCATTTGTATCAATGCCATTTAACTTAACCTTATCTGTTGCTGACATAACACCTGCCTTAGTGGTCGATGCTGCTGCTAAAATTACATCGTCACTACCTCCATCAGAAGTAATTCCGTAAGTTGTACCTGTTACAGTTCCTGTGCTTAATGCTGTAGCTGCGTTAGTAACTTTCTTATTGTTTAACTCTACTTCATCAAATTTAGCTTTAGACATTAAACCTGCTCTACTTGTAGATGCAGATGCTAATGTTGCATCAGTACCGTCTGAAGATGTTACTTTAACAGTTGTATTTGTAGCTGTTCCTTCTGCTAAATTAGTAGTTACGTTACTATCTATTGCTGAAATATCTGAAGCTAAAGCGCCTGATACTGCTGCCAATTCTGCATCTGTTGCAAAGTTAGCATTTAAAGATCCAGTGAAGCTATTTAAAGCACCAATTGCAGCTCTTTCTGCATCAGTAATGATTTTACCTGAACCAGCGTTGCTAACATCAGTATGTCCTGTTACTGAACCTAAACTTTGAAGTGCTGTACCTAAAGCTAATCTTTCTGCATCAGTAATGATTATTCCTGAACCTGCTGATGATACATCAGTATGCCCAGTTACTGAACCTAAAGATTGTAAAGCTGTTCCTAAAGTTGTTCTTTCTGTATCAGTAATGATTTTACCTGAACCAGCGTTAGTAACGTCATTGTGCTGTGTTACAGAACCAAAAGAGGTTAAGTAGCCGCTATCGTTATCTAGCTGGGATAGTCCACTACCTGATACAATAATTTTTTTCCATTCTGCCATTTTAATTTTTGTTTTATTTGTTAATTATTAAAAATTTATTTACGTTGTTTTTTATCTATTATAAATATGTCTAATGTTACATTCCTAAGAAAAAATTACCATTTAAATCTCTATACATTCCGCCATCTATCTCTGTAGGTGTAGTTGATTGAGAAGTAAATATTAATACCCCTTGGTTATTTATTTTTATTAGTTCTTTAGAGCCTGAAGCTATAGAGAAAGGATTTCCTTTTCCTTCATACTTTAGTTCTAATGAACCATTTATTTCTATATTGTTATTTGTAGAGTAGTATGATCCTGTTTGGCTAAATATACCGCTATTAGATAATCCTGTAATTGCATCTATAAAATGTGATGAGCCAGTATCTAAAGTGATTGTTACATCATCTGAGGTTCCGCCTCCACTTAATCCGCTTCCTGCTACTACAGATGTTATATCACCTCCTGCTCCAGCATTTGCTAGCTCGACCCAATTACCTCCATGAGCAAAATATGCTTTACCTGTTGCATGTACATGAGCAAACATTCCGTGGTACTTAGATGCGCTTGGTAAATCTGCTAATTGAGAATATACGTTAGAAAACAAAACTTTGTTTCCATCCATATCTAAATCACTAGACGATAATGCTGATGTAATTTGAGCTGATGAAGAGACTATTCCGTTAGGTATATTAGATAGGGCTGGATAATCATATACGGTTGGTGCTGGTGCACCACTGAGGTTAATAATCCAAGTACCGTTACTATTTAATAAGTTACCATTATTTGATACATGTGAAAATGTTAATTGCGTTCCACTATAAGCAGTCACTACAGCAATTTGTACATTAGTCATATCTAATGGATACGTAATCGAAATATATTCACCACCTACATAAGATAATCCAGAATCTACTGTTAATGTACCGCCTGCATTATTTGAGTGTAAGTCAGTTGAAGTTGTAGAAAAATCTACTGAACCTCCACCTCCAGAACCGAAGCCAGTAAATACTGACCATGAAACTGTATCTTCAATTGTATTTACATAATCTGCTAGTGTAACTGTAGCTTGATATGTAGCTGATTCTCCTTCTACCCATACTATCTGTCCATTAGATGTTTGAGTAACGGGGATGTTATTCAATGCACCAGTATTAGCTACTGTACGAAATGCTCCACGAATAAAATCTACATCCGCTATCGCAATTCCAGAACCACTGGCTGCACTTGTTAACTCTAATTTTGAACTGAATAATGGCATTTGTCTATATCTATTTTTTTATGTTGGTAAACTTAAACCTGCTGGTACTAATCTGATTGTGAAATTAGATCCAATTGCATTTTGTGATTTTCTTCCAAAAACAAACCATTCGTTATATCCAAGATGACTTGAATCTAAAGTAATAGAATGTAATTCTCCTGATTCTATTCCGAATCCATTACCATCTACATTCATACATGGTACTGCTCCACCTATTGCGTTATTAAATGATTCTTCAATAGATGTAGGAACAACCATATCAGAACCGGAAGGGAATAGAACTATTACCTGTCCTGTTGTTGATGTTGATATTGAACCTATAGCTGCTAAAACATTATCCAACATAGCTTGACCTGTTGCTTCTGCTTGTAAGGTAGCTACTTTACCTCCTGCTAAGTTAATTGTGCTATTACCTATTTCTCCAGATTTAAATTTGTAAAAAGGAGATGAAGTATTAGCAGTATAACCAGTAACTTCAGGAGGAGTATCAAAATTAACTGTGCTTGCTCCCATTACTCCTAAGTAGTTAGCGTTAAACCCTGCATCAGAGCCGTATGTTGAAGTATATACATACACTTTTCCGTAATCTGATGATTGAGTTACTACAATTGTTGCTGAATCAGTACCTATTTTTCCAAATGAGTCTGTAGCGTTTACTACAAAGTTGTAAGTACCTGCGGTTAATGCTCCTTTAGCTGTTATCTTCCAAGAAGTTCCGTTACCGTTTTGACTTGAGACATTAAACGAGCCAGCGTTAGTTCCTGTCAGGTTAACAGTAATTGGATAATCTGCTTCTGCATCTGTTATACCTACAATAGCTACTGTTGTTCCATTTGTTATATTGTCAGATTCTAAACCTGATTCTTCAGTTACAGTAACTATAGGTGCTTGATTTGCTACTACAGCAATGTTTACGTTAGAAGACCCGTGATTATTATATTGATCTTGATACGATATTGTAGTAGCTATAGTATCACCAGCTGCATAAGGTGAACCAACTAAATTATCACCTAAAGAAAGCTTACCAGTTGAACTAACATCTATATATGATAAACTAGAAGTAAAAGCTTGAACTGTTGCTCCTCCATAATTAGGAGAGTAACTTACATTTACATCCGCGGTAGTTCCTGTTCTACCGTCACTATTAATTTTTATATCATCTCCACTTGTTCCAGATTCTATTATTCTAAAAGTACCGTTCTGACTTAAAGTACCGTTATCTGCTTGAGCTATGTTAATAGTATGAGATGAAGTTCTAGTTGCAAATCCTGTTACATCTGATATAGTAGCACTAAATGTGTAACTACCTGCAGTTAAGTTAGACAATGGTTTAACTTGATATGTACTATTATTAACAGTGGTAGCTGTTATTTTATTATTTCCGTTATTGTCAAAAACAAATGAACTAATATCTATACCATTTCCTTCTGGATCACTAAAACTTATTGTTGTTAAAGTATTCCCTGTTTTTGCTTTATTTGTGTTTAAATTACTATTAGTATTAGTAAAAGTAATATTTGGTGCTTGATTATCTGTTACATTAACTATAAATGACTTCGTTCCTACACTACTAAAAGAGTTAGTTGCAGTTACAGTACCTGATATTTGATCTCCTCCTTCATTTGAAGAATCTGCTAGATCATTAGTAAGGGAAATATACCCTGAAGAGTTAATAGAAAATATATTTGATGGAGTTACACTCCAATTTACTGATTGATTAGCAGTAAATCTTGAAGTAGTACCTGAATATCCGTTTGCATTATCGTATACACTATCATTAGCTTCTGCAGACTCTATTACATATAATGTTGTATCTCCACTTACTATTGGGACGGTATCATCACTTATAGGTATACTTATTAATCCTGTGTCTGTACCATTATTATATGAGTCAGTTACAGTAACTCGGTAGATATACTTATTAATTAAATCTGAGTTTATATTAACTCCTGTTTTTCTTGTTACAACACCATTAGAAGAAATATCAAATGCGTCTTCGTTAGGATCTGTATGACCTGTTCCTGAATATGTGCCAAGACTAACGTTACTGCCGTCAATCTCTAATCCAGCTAGAACTGCATTTTTAATTACTACTGTATCTCCTTCTGGATCTGTTGTTGTTATTGTTCCTGCTGATGCTCCGTTACCACTACTCTCATTTACTCCAGCTAATGTTTGGTTATTTACTGAAGGTTGTGTATTATCTGTTACATTTATAGTAATAGGTAGAGCAGTAAATGAATCGTTATCTTCTCCTGTCTGATAATGTGAATCAGATGCTGTTACAGAGAAATTATAAGAAGTAATGCTTTCATAGTCAAGAGAAGCTGTTAACTGTCTTATAGATACGTAATTACTAAATTGAGCTACTTGAAAATGTCCATTTACATCAGCAGTTGAATCTATCGTAATAGTATCTGCTTCTGTATCTGTAAAATATATTTTGGCTATCTCTCCACTACTAGCATTTTCATTTCTTGATACGCTAAATGAAGATATTATATTACTCCCTACGTTAGGGTGTCTAAATTTAGGTGCCTGGTTAGGAGTAACGTGTATGTATATTGTTTTAGTAGAGGTAGCTCCAATAGAATCTGTTACTGTTATTTGAACTGGATGTGCTAATGTTCCGTCTCCTCTATCTGCTGTGTTAAAAGTAGGAGATATGGCTTTAGCATTTAATTTTAATACTCCAGATGAAATTGTTACTAATCCTGCAGTGTAAGTTCCGTCTAATGAAAAAGTAACGCTATTACCTTCAGGATCTGTTGCATTAAGTGTTACTATATTTGTACCATTAGCAGTATATTCTGCTATAACTTGATTCCCGGTATTAATAACTGGGCTAGTATTAGGATAAAATAAAGCATCTAAGAAATCTGTCACAGTACCGTCAGTCCCTGGATTAAATATGTTAAATAAAGGGTGAGCAGTATTAGATATCAATCTATTTCCATTGTAAGGTACATCGGAAGAAGAAATAAACCCAAAACTACTAATTTGTGCTGAAGATGATACAGTTCCGGAAGGAATACTTTCCCCAGAACTTCCTGTTATAAATCCTAATTCAGCTATCTGTACAGATGATGATACAGTCCCTGATGGAACGGTAGCATTAATGTCAAAACCTAATGCAGTTATTTGTGCAGAAGATGATATGATATCTGATGGAAAGTCTTTTATAAATCCTAAATCGCTTATCTGTATAGATGATGATATTATATTTGCTAATTCAGGTGAAGTAACATATGATGAAGTTAAAGAATTTAAAAGAGGTATACTTGACGTTAATCCGAGTATATTACTTATATTAACATTATTAGATGCAGTATATAAGTTTAATGATGCTGTATGTCTATTTAATGGTCCAAGAGAAGCAGATGTAGGGTTTGATAAGTTGTCAATCTCCTGTATTACATTTCTTCCATTGAAAGTAAGTTGGGATCCTGATATATTAAGAGAACCTGTTAACTGTAATGCTTCTGCACCCGGGACAAGCTGGGTGGACACAATGCCATTGTTTATAAAGGCTAAAGAGCCTGAGAGTCTGCCGGTGAACTTAGTCATCTACTTAATTAATTTTTTATACAACTATAACCGACGGGATTTTACCCTTTACAATAAATAGTCCCGTTCTCTAAAGATCAGTTTCTGTTTCTGCACCAAATTTTAATTCTGACTTGGTATAGAACTTCTTATTATTGTGAGGATGTGCATTTATCGCGTCTGTTATAATGTGACCTAAAAGGTTTATTTGAAATTCTGTTTTTATTATTCTATCATTTCCTTGTACTATTTCTGCTGAGGTAGTGTAAGAGTTAATTTGTGCTCTAAATCTAAATTTACTTGCATCCCCCCAGTAGGAATCAGATGAGAAGTTAATACCTTCTATTATCTTATTATTCTGTTCAACATAATCAGTAAAAATCATACATGAATACGTAATATTCACATAATCCGGTATTGCTACTGCATAATACTCTTCTACTGGTTTTCTACTATTTAAAACTCCAAATCTATCGTATATATTCTTCTTAGAAAATTGCTTTTTAAAGATTCCGAAGTTATTTGGATTGTTTCCATCTAGCTTATTACCTAACTGTCTATTTTTTTCAATACTATCTCTTCTAAATACGATTAAAGGAGCTTGCATCTTACCGTTCTTGTCTCTATAGTAACCATCTTTCTGCATAGAAGCCCAACGTTCAGGAGATCCGTATACAAGTGGTACGTTTATTATTTTACCGTTCTGAGTTACCTGTGGTCTTAGTACTTCATTAAAGTAATAGTGTATAGATTCATCGATATCCTTTATACCGACGGTTAGATTTTTTATTTTATCGTTTTTACGACTAATTTGATTTACTCTACTCTTTGAGGAATCAACTGCGTATTTACCATTAATAGGAGCACCTGAATCGGGATTAACATAGTTATTTATGCTATCTTGCGATAGTTTAGCTTGACTTCTTGGTATTGGTTTCTTTCCTGCCATATTATCTTACTTCTGTTATTCCAACTCTATCTGCTCTAGTCAAATGACAGTCAACTGTTATTGATACTGATGACCCAAAGCCGCTAGCATGTCCAGATAAGTTATATTCATTATTTCTACCTAAGAATAACGTGTTTTCTCTAACTGCATCTACTTCATAGAAGTCATTCTGCCATTGAATTATGTCACCTACTTCAGGTACTAAACTAGAATCTACTAAATCCTGTCTTATAAATGCAAAAGAAGCTTCTCTACCTAAATCTATTCCAAATTCCTGTACATCATATACTTGATCACCTCTTGTTATCAAGCAATACATCTTAATTGCATTCCAATATGTCTTTTCTAATGCTTCTCCATATAGATTAACATCTAAATCTTCTAAACTTAGCTTATGGTACAAAACTTCCTGTTCAATTATGTCTTTTAAAAGCTCACGATTGATATTAATTAATAAATCAAAGTCTCTGTTAGATCCAAATAGCATTATTTTTCTTCTATAGTTTGTTCACCTACTTCTATTACTGCTATATCACTATACTTAGCTTTAGCATTAGATTTTAAAGCATCAAAAGCTTCTTTAGCTTCTTTTTGGCTGATTATTTTTACTTTATATGTTGCTTTTTTACTATCCTTGTCTTTAGACGCTACAGTACATGTTGTAACTCCAGGTAATGCTCTAATAGCATCGTCATATCCGTCAGGACCGTCTTCAGAGAAAGTAACTTGCATCATTGCTTCGTACGTTCTGTATTCTATTTCTAATATAATATCTAATAACTTCATTAACCTATGTATATAGTCATTGGAATTGATTTTAAGATGTTTTCTACATCTTCTGACTCTTTAGCTTGTGCATCTAATTGAGCTGATCTACCTGTTGAGGTTAAAGTTTCTCTTAATTGCGTTAATAATGCTGTTTTTTCTGCTCTAGCATCAGCTAGTAAGTCTGCTTGGTTAAGAGTTGCTTCTGCACCCGGTACAGGTACTGTTTGATACTTACCTCTTATATACCCTAGTACTTCTTTTGCTAAAGCTAAGGTATAATTAAATATCCATTGACGTCCTACACTGTTTATACCTTTGTATTCTGGGTTAGAGTAAGGTACTTCACCTACATTCGATATAAGGCTTGTATCAGTGTTATAATTAATCTTAGACTTATCACTATTCTTATAATACTCAAAGTGCATTTTTCCAGCTCTACTAGGAATTGGGAACAACTTAAGTTTATTGTTTACTATTTCAAAAGAATAAGTAGACTTTCTTACTTGATCATTAAATTCAATTGCTTGAGTCTTTAATATATCGTATGAAGTTGGCATCATTAGAAAATTAACACCAGGACTAAAGGATCCAAAGTCAAAAGCAGTCATAAGTGACTGAACTCCTGTGCCTGTGCCTGCATATGGATCAAAATAACGTAGTATTGCTGGTGGTGCTTCATAGAATATCTTTCTAATCTCTATACCTCCTTCAATACCTTCGTTTTCTGCCCATGCATCTAAGTCGTAATTCTGTTGATTACTTATAGTCTCTATAGATCCTGTGTGTCTGTCTACGTTACCTCCAACTCCTGCTTCAGTACCGTAGTGTTTTGATAATTCTACAATTCTACTTAGGGTAGGATCTACTACCTGTGTATTAATTAAACTGCCAGTTGAGCTTCCTTCAAGGCTTAAGTAATTTTCTCTAATCTTATAAGTAAATACTTCATTACCGTAAGTAGTTATCGCTTCTTCAAAGCATGCAAACATTTGCTGCTGTTGTAATTCAACATCCATAAGAGGGTATCCTAAACGAGTACCCACAAATTTTGCTACCTTTTGTGCATCTGTTTGGAAGGTTATATCACTATCGTAGAATCCAAAAGGAGTATCCCCAGGAGTAAACGTTGCAGTGCCGTCCCATATTTGTTTGTTTGCCATTACTTAAAGTTTTATATAAATAGCTGCTAATCTCTGAAGGTTTTATACACTTTCAGAAGAGGTGCAACTATATCATGTCTATGATTCTTAGCTAGTGAGTGAGTTACAAAGCCTTCTACTTGTTCTTCTAGCCTAGAAAGGAAAGAAAATCCAGTTTCTCTTTTATCTCTTAAGTCAATTTGTGCCATATCTCCACATATACACATCTTAGCATTTTTACCTAACCTACCTATCACTGTTTCCATCTGAGAATGAGTTACGTTCTGTGCTTCATCTACTATTACAAATGAATTTAAGAAGGTTCTTCCTCTCATAAAAGCAAATGGTACTATCTCTATGTTACCTGCTTCCATTTCTTTCTTTACCTTCTCTTCATTATATAGCATAAATAGGTTATGGTATATAGGAGCTAACCAAGGATCCATTTTTGCTTGAAGATCGCCAGGTAAAAATCCTATCTCTTCTTTAGCTACAGTTGGACGTGTTATAATAATCTTATCTATTCTCTTTGTAAATAATAAGTCTAGAGCGACTTGGGTAGCTACAAGTGTTTTACCACTTCCTGCCATTCCTTTAAGTACTGTTATTGGGTTTTCTAATATTAACTTTTTTGCTTCTTTTTGTTCTTCGTTTAATTTGATTTTAAACTTTATTGGGTTCTTAGGTCTTCGTTTCTCAACAAAAACTTCGTCGTGGAAGTTGTTACTTGACATATATTATGTTTATTAAAAACTGTTATCACTATTCTATTATAAATAGGATAAAAAAAAAGAGGCCCGAAGGCCTCTCTTAATCTTTATTCTGTGTTAAGATTATATCTGAGCTAAATCAGATACGAAAATCTTACCGTAGAATTCTGGACGAATCATCTTCTTAGCGTAACGAGTCATCAATCCTTTACGTGGTGTAAAGGTATCTGGATCGTATACTAAAGGAGTCATCATTAATGGTACGTAAGGAGCATATACTGCACCTGCTTCCAAGAACTGTCCACCTCTATAACCAGTTAAGATTACGTTTTCAGTCATGTAAGGGTTTTTGTATACTTGGAATCTGTTCGCTAAAGAACCGATTTTCTGTACGCCCATTGCAAATTGTGCTTTATCACCGTCAGTTTGTGCAGCATATCCAGGAATTGATTCTAGGATTGTAGCTACAGAAGGAGAACATACTACGAAGTTTGCTCCACCTCTTAACGTTTTCTGGTGAATTTTGTTAGATACTTTTTGCAATTTAGTTCCTAAAGTTTGGAACCATTGTCCTTGAGTATTGTAGAAATCAGATCCTGCAGTTGACCATGCAGCTCCTGTCCATACTTTGTTATTCTCTGCAGACCACTTTTCAGTAGTACCAGCACCTGAGATTAACATGTCAAGTAATTCAAGGTCAATCTCCATAGAGATGTACTCAGATAACATTGAAGTTAATTCTGCTTCAGCGTCAATTGAATGATAAGCATTCAAATCTTGAGCAAATTCTGGAGTCCATTGTGCTTTCAACTTTCTAGTTTTAGCAACAATTGCTTCAGAAGCTAATTGTACGTCGATTTCAGGGATACTAACTGAAGGGGCAACATTGTTACCGTCTGCTCCAGATCCTTCAAAATCACCTCTTGAGTTATCACCTGGTGCTACGTGGTAGTTTAATACTACATCTGCAGCGTCTTCTAGACCACCTGCTACTGCTTGTACAAATACTACTTTGTTACCTTCAACTTTAGTATACTGAGCGAATGTTGCTGCTCCTGCAAGACCAAAAGCTCTTACACCTGTTGCATCAGCATCTGCTGGTAAAGCTATTTCTACAGTTTCGAAATCTGCTAATGTTAATTCAGCATCATATCCTATATCTGCTAATTGAGCTGCGGCAACTGTTACTGCTGCTGCTGGTGCAGATTTTTCATTGATAGAGTAACCGAACTGTCCAGCGCCATAAAGACCACCAGCAACGTCAGCATCTACTGCCATTTTACTACCAGCTTCAGTTACGTTACCGTACATGTTGCCTCCGTCTGCTCTACCGTTTACAGCAGTACCGTATTTAAAGTCTAGATAAAATACTAGACCTGAAGGTAGGTTCATTGGTTGTACACTTACAAAGTCTTGCGCTACGATTTGAGCGAATACTTTTCTTACAAGTGGTAAAGCAACACCAGCCCACTGCTCACCTGCACCAGCTGTAAAGCCAGCACCTGATGCTGCAGAAGCACCTGTATTGTTTGCTTCAGCTACGATTTGTTTTGCTTGGTTTTCAAGTACCATTGCCATGTTGTTTTTGGCTTTTTCGTCTTGAATTCCTTCTAACAAACCAGAAGCTGACCACTTATCAGCCAAACGCGCTGCGTCTGCCTGTAGGCTCTTAAAATTGTTAGAGCTCTCTAATAATTGGTTTAATTCCATGATTAATTAAGTTTTGTTTTTTTAATAATTTATTTAATAATTCCAGCTAATTTTTGCATTCTTAGAACAGCGCTAGATACTTCACTAATTACTTCTGGCTTACGAGTTGTAACGCCAGTTGCTTTGGATGCAGATCCTTTGTGTTCTTTAATAGTAGTCTCTTTTTTAGTAACCACATTTTCGTTAACTGTTTCAAATACTAATTTTACTTCTTTCACAGTTTCAGCTTTATCGAAAGCAGCAATAATGTTTACTTTCTGTGCTTCACTTAAGCTATTAGCTTTGAATATTTTGTTTACATAAAGTAACTTTGAATTCAGTAAATTAACTTCGTTAAGTTCACTTCTTAAAGTTTCAATAGTTTCTAAAGCTCCTTTGAGTTCTTCTTTTGTTTCTTCATTAACAGTAGAATCAATTGCAACTTCTTCCATTGCTTCTTCTTCTTTTTTACCTTCTTCCATATCATCTTCACTTTCGCCTTCTGATAGTTCGTCTAGTTCTGCTAATAGTTCGTCTAAGTCAATCTCTTCGTCACCTTCTTCTCCAGCCATTGGTTCCCCTTCGCCTGGTTCTTCTAATTCTGCTCCAGCGTCCATATCAGCTCCAACTTCAGGTCCCATATCTTCAGCATCACCACCCATTTCTTGGCTAATGATATCTCTAATTAGGTCTTTAAAATCTTCTACTGAAAGATCAGATAGATCTTCGTCGTCTGCTGGCTCATCTTCAGATGCAACTTCTTCTTCTTCCGCTTCGTCTGCAGCTTCTTCTGCATCATCCTCAGCTTCTTCCATTGCTTCTTCTTCACTGTAAGTTCCTTCCATTGCTTCTTCTTCTGTTGCTTCAGTAGTTACTTCTTCTACATCATCTTCAGATTCTTTAACTACTTCTTCTTCGTTAGATGAATCATCCATCTCTTGAAGTTTAGCAGCTAACATATCTTTTAGATGAGGAGTTAAAGACTCTTCTAAAGCTTCTTTAGCGTTAGCAATAGCAGCTTCTCTTACAGATTTAGCTTCAGCAATAGCTTGCTTGAATAAATCTTTGTTTGCCATTTTTAAATTTGTTAGTTTGATTTCTGTAGTTATTGAGAACTACAATAGGAAATATATGTGTATTAGATACAGTATAAGGGACTGTATATTCTTATATAAATATATACTTTTTTAGAAAAACGAAATAAAAGTTTTGTCTTACGTTGATGCTGCAACGGCACCTGCTATTTCTCCTGCAACAACAGCTATGTCTCTTCCTTTTAATGCTGCTTTAACTGCTGAGATGGTTGCTGTGGCTACATTTGCACCTCTTAGTGCATTTAGTGCTCCAACTCCTGCTTTGACTCCAAGTCCTGCTAACATTGCAATAAATAAACCTTTAGCAACTAATTGTCTTTTTTTCTCATCTTTAACGAAAGGCTTTAAGAAACCTGCAATTGCTTTAACTATATTGACTTCATTGTTATGTGCCCACTTATGTACTGCTTCTGCTTTATCTGCTGCTTTTTCTAAGCCTGCTTTTCTAAATCCTTTTGCTGCATACTTACCTAAGATATCAAGAACTGTATTAGAAGCTAATGCCCAAGAGAGTATACCTACAGTAGTAATGACTTCGTTTACATTTTCTCCGTCTTTACCAAATTCAGCTTCCATTGCTTTTGCAAGTTCTGCTCCTAATTGGTTTTCATCGCTTTCCTTTAATATTTCAGTTTCTGCTAATACCCTACTGTTAGTAGTTAATTTATTTTCAGATAAGAATTTTCTTAAGTTAAAACTATTTTCCATTATGCTCTTAGTATGTCGTTTATAATGCAATCTAAGTTATGAAATTTAGATACTTTTATTTTACCTTCTGATAAGGCTACTGGGTTCATAAATGCTCCATGAGTTGAAGGATTTGAAACAAAATCCCAACATACTAATTCAAAATCGTCTTGAACTTCTAAAGTACCTTCATTTGTTTGTTGAACTGATCCAGTACCTCTAGATGAAATACCGATTGTGTGTCCTGCTTTTATAATTTCTTTTACGATGTTTCCGGAAGGAGTATTTAGTAGTTCTACACGTCCCATAAGATCGTTTCCTTTCCACCATAAGTCTTTTACTATATGAGATGCGTTCTTAAGAGAGACAATAGGAGACTCAGGGTGATCAAGTTCTCCAAAGGCATTACCATTCTCTACAAACTCTTTTATGTATTTAGCTGATTCTCTTTCTAAAATAGGCTTACTATATGTACGTCCGTTTTGATTTTTAGATACTGCTCTTTGCATTACCCCTTCGACTTCGTATACACCGGGTCTTTCCTTAGATTCTCTAAGAATTGATTTAAATGGTGTAATATCTACTAGTAGTTGTGCCATAGTTATATTATATTAATTATAATGCTCCGTTTATTGTATTTGGGCTGAATACGTTTTGTTTTTCCTCTTCTCCTAGAGGATTTGCACCTGAGTTATGAGCATCTATGTCTGCTTGAGATATTACTCTAACTTTAGGTTGGTTTAATCCTTTAGTAAATCCTCCTTTAACAGCTGGTCTTAAATCTTTATTGAATGCTTGTTCGATTGCTGGTGCTAAAAAGCCTCCTACTTTTAATCCTTCTTCATTTCTAATATCCCCTAAAGTATCGTATACTTTCTGTATCTTAGTTCTAGTTTTATCGTAATAAGATTCAATATCAGTTACAACATCCTGTAGTGATATAATAGCTTGTTTCATACCTTCGTATCCTCCGTATGTTTCAGAGAATTCCGCTAATGCATTTGTTGCAGCTTCATTTATTACACCTTCTTCTAATACCTTAAGAATTATAGATTTAATATTTTCCTTAACTATCTTCTCCTTACCCATTGCTTTTTTAATAGCAGCATCTTTACTGGCCATATAGTCTTCTTTATCTATATCTCCGTCATCGTCGTGATCTGTACCTTTCTTTTCTTCTAAATTCTCAACCATAAATTGAGTTTCTAAGTAACTTAGTACGTCTTTTTTAGCAAACTCTATCATTCCAGGCTCTGTCATTGGCCCCATTTTCCACTCTTCCCAAGCTTTAATTAACATATTAACGCCTTTATCAAATAAAGGACCCATGCTTTCTACATACCCTCCAGTTTCGTAGTCATTTTCAGTTACTACTTTACCTCCTTGAGTCTTTCTACGTCTACCTTCGTTTACTCCATTGTCGTCATCCCAAGGACCTTTCATAATATCAACACCAATGTTGTAATGATCTCCTATAGCGTACATTACCTCTTCTGCTTCTTCTCTTTCTGTAGTACCGTTTTCTTCAGCTCTGTCTTTAATAAGAGCAATAAACTCTTGCAAGCTACCTACTCTTTCGTTAATTACTTCTTCAACTTCTTCAAGTTGCTTTCTAACTTTAGAAGCGCCTTCATTAAATGATTCAAGTGTTTTCTTACAAGCTTTTTTAAAATCTTTAATATAATTTAAAGCTGCTGCTTTATCTTTTTCTTTTATAGCATCTATTGCATAAGAAAGAAATTCTCCTTCTCTATGGTAATTAACATCTTCAAATGAATCAAATAATTGTTGTAGTTGGTCAACAGGAGTATTTAGTCTTACTCTCGTTCCTGCTTTTAACATTCCTTCGTAATCAAAATCAGTAGTAAACTTCTGTCCTAACTTATAAAGATTATCAATTGCTGACATATCAGTATCTTTACCGTATTTAGCAATCTTTTTCATTTCATCATCAGACATTGCCTCTGCTACAAACTTAGCTTTAGCAGCATCAAAATCTCCTTTATGGAGACTATCAACTATTTTTCTACCTAAAGTTTCTAATTGATCTGCATCTAGTGAATGAGGTTTATTAAATCCTTTTAAGTATCCTTGGCCTATTGCTCCATAGTCTGCTGGGTCAATAACATCTTCTGCAGACTTAGCAACTTTTTCTTGCATATAATCAACTCCTGATTCGTAATTTACTGATAAAAACTCTTGAAAGTTATCTAGTACGTCTTGCATACCTTGTTCAGAGCCATCTGCTTGTTCTTCCCATTCAGGGTGAGTCTTATAAAAGTCGCTAATGATTTCATCATCAATTAGACTCTTACCAGTTTTTGGATTTCTATAATAATCTTTAATGTAGTCAGCTACTGCGTCTGTTTGATCGTATTCGTTTACTGGTTTAGTATAATTTTCTTTTAAATCAGCTTTCTTAAGTCCATTGTGAACATCTACTTCATTACCTTTTTTAGGCTCAACCATTTTATCATGCTTATCTACTTTAGCTGATTCTCCAGCAACTAGATTAATATAATGATTAGCATCTTTCTGGAGGTTAGCTATTACCTTAACCCTAGCTTTCATATAATCTTCTTTAGATACATTTCCTGTTGAATCTATACCCTTAGCTTCTAATTCCATATCAATACCTCTTTCTATTGTATTAAGAGGAAATTGATCTGCAATTACATCAATATCTTTTACTGTTGCTTCTTTCTTTTCAAAAATAAGGTTTTTTTGTTTAAGTATAGATATTGAATCTTTATATCCGTTCCACTGGGTGATAAATTGCGGATATGCTTGTCTCATTTGACGGACAAATTCTGCTTCTTGAAGTTTACCTTCTAGTACCGCGTGATATTTTTCTGTTGCTGTTCTCATAAGTAGTCAACTAATTTGTTATTTTAAGACCGTTAAGGACGGTTAACCTGTTTATATCCTAATTTCTTTAATGCCTTTTTAGCTCTATTGCCTTTACCAAAAGCAAAAGGAGTAGCATATTGTGCTCCTGTTCCTGGTGTAAACGTTGCTGTTCCTCCAGTTACATTTGCTTCATCTAGCTCCTTCATTACTTCTTTAATAAACGATACTGCTTCTGATTTCTTCATTACAGTGTTTTTAATTCATTCACTAAGTCGTAAAATTGCATTAAGTTAACTAAGTGAGTATCATCGATCTTTTCAGTATTCTTTACTGCCTTTATAGATCTAGCTACTTCTTCTAATTTTATTTTTACTACTTCATCAGTCACCTTAGAAGTAAGTTTATTAACTTCTGAATTTATCTTCTTTAATTCTTCGTTTACTATATTATGTAGACGTTTCTTAGAATTAACTGATGTAATAAATTCTTTAAGTATATTTTTTTGTTCTGGAAGTAAGTCTTTATATGTATTATTAAACTTTTCTAACAGTATTTTAAATGTAAGTAATTTTAAATCTTTATCGTATTTAGAATACTCTTCTATTAAAGTATCCTTTACGTCATTTGAGTTTTGAGATTTATCTGTTAAGTGTTCTAATAGAGTCACTTTATTATCTACTAAATATTTTGGGTCTACTAGTTCTTCATTATTCTGTGCTTCCAATAAGCAGTACATAGAAGCTAAAGCTTTATAGTCTCTAACTTGAATACTAAAAAATTCATCTAAGTCATAATGCTTCTTTATCTCAGAAATTAATTTATACTTCTGATTTTTAAGAGCATCTTGATTTAGCTTTCTTGATACCTCTGTAATTGTGGATACTATTGCTTCTGCTCGCTTTTGAGATACTCCTTTAGATTTAGTTACTAAATCGTAGAGTTTATATTCTTTTGCTAAAGAATTTTTGGATGCGTAGAATTCCTTTAGAATACTAACAGCCGGTGACTGTTCTCTATTTAGAGTATCAGCCGCTATTTGCTTTACTAATAATTCAAATATCAGTCCAGTATTTCTATACTTCGAATGCTTTATCTTCATCTTATACGTTTACTATATATAAATATGCACTACTTACCTAAATCTTTAATTTGATCTTCGTTTAGTAGCCCTTCTTTGTCCTCGTCACTATTTTTTGTAAATACTATCTTCTTTAACAAATCTTCATTTTTAGCTAAAATATTCTTTGCTATAGTATTTTCGTTAACATTTTCTCCGTCGCTAGGGTAGCCTCCTTTTAAACCATGAGAACCTAAAGGATCTCTACCTCCTAATCCTGCTGTGGTTCCGTATACTGATGCTCTTTCTCTAGGTCTTCCGCCTTCTGGACCTGGCTGTCCCCATTCTGAGTATCCTATAGGTAAATCTGTTTTATCGCCTCCTTTTGGAGTTGATGTAGCTCTTCTACCGTACATAGATGCTAAATCATGAGGAGTACCGTATGTAACTCCAGAAGAAGCTGGATCGTTTCCTTCTGCTTCTATTTGAGTTCTTCTAAATTTACGTTTCTCATCCTCTACCATAAGGTCTCTCATTTCCATGTACTTATCTTCAGACATATCGAATATATTTTCGTAAATATAGTCAGTAGAAAATAATTTAGAATCTTTCATTTGAGCAGCTAAATCAATCTTCTCTTTCATAAGAGCAACCTTTTCCTGTTCAAATATGATAGAAGGTGTAGTTAATTTAATTTCAAAATTAGTTAAACTCTCTCCTTCAAAGCCTTGAGTATATAGATGTACTAATGCAATCTTAGTTAATTCCGATTCCATTATTCTTTGTATACGTTCTACTGTCCTAGCAAATCTAATATCTTCTGCTGCTAAAGTAGCTTTTCCTGATAAATCACCTTCGTATCCAAAGTATGCTTTAGGTATTTTTAATGCTGCAAATAATTTAGATTGTAGGTACTGTACATCGTTTGTACCATCGTACTCTAAACCTTTGGTAGTTTCTATTTTAGTAGCAGTATCTCCACCTCTTACAGGAAGATAAAAATCTTCCATCATATTTTGCATATTAAACTTCAAATTATATTGACCGGTTTGTGGATCAACATAAGGAGTTTTTTTCATTCCATTAATAGTCTTTTGCATAAACTGCTCAACTTCATTAGGAGGAATAGAACCTACGTTAATATAGAACATTCTCTTTTCCGGTGCTCTCATGATTCTATGAATCAACATTGCATCTTCCATTAGAGATGTTTGTTTAAATATTTTTCTAGCTGGCTCTAAATAAGATCTACCGTAAGGTAAGTAATGTGTATCAGATATTAATCTGAAGTGAGCCATTTCGTAATTGTCTATTTTTACGTTTTTAGTCTTATGCTTACCGGGTGCATAAGAAGTATCTGTAGAAGCAGTTATACCGTCTGGATCTAATTCAAATTCTACTTTCTGAGGATTATCTGGGTCATGTCCTTCGTGTCGAGCGATATGATATACAGTATAAGGTAGTACATTATAGACTCCATACTTTTCTGCTATTTCTAATTTCAAAAAGAAGTCTCCATATTTAACCATATTTCTAGTCCATGACCAAAGGTTAAACTCTATATTTAATACATCATAAAATAAGTTATAAAGAACTCTCTGTATATTTTCGTCTGTAGATTTAATACCTAGTATTTCGTTTTGATCATTCTTTACTGTTGCTTCATCAGCAATAATATCAAGTGCAGATGCTATAATTGGATCAGTATCCATAGCCTCATAATCAGAATATAACTGTACCCTTAACGTCTGATAGTTTAAATTAGGGTTAAATATATTTGCTTTATTATAGGTATATAACCTAGTAAACCTATCCATAAGAGAATTGGTCTGGTACTTACCTGTGGTCTGTATATTATTTGTGTCTACAACTTTTAGCTGTGTTCCTCCAACATTTCGAATTACTACATCTGTAGAGAAGAGCCGTTGTAAACGTCCAAATAGCGATTTATCTGCCATTAATTTGTGTTTTTATATAAATAGTCTATTTTAATAACCAGGAAATATCTTCTTGAGTACGTCCGTTATCTACAATATACGGATTATTTTGCTGGTTTCCAACTGTATTTATGATTGCTTTGTTTCTTGAGTTAAGGTTACTAAAAGATGATAACTGTGCTCGTGCTAGGTCCATACCTTGCTGTCTTAGTCTTAGAGCAGTATCTCTAACATATAGTGCTGTTGCTGCTGAAATAAGTAAATCATCGTTGTAATTAATCTGTGCTTGAGGTTTTCCATTCTTCCATACAAATACTCTCATCTCTCCTAATAACCTCTTAGACTGTATGGTAACACCTCTTTCTCTTATGTATTCAATCATCTTAGCAATTACTAAAGGTCTAGTTCTAACAGACATAGTAAAGCCTGGAACTAGTTTATCTCTTTCAAATTTGCTCATATATGATTCTACAGTTTCCATTTGAGATGTAGTACTATAGTATAGATTTGTATATTGACGTTCCATTATCTGTTCTATCGTAGCCCAACCAATGTTTGCGTTTTCTACTACTAATAATGCCTGATTGTATTCTGTTGCTATTCCTACTAGTACATTTCCAAAATCTTTAGGAGATAACTTACCTTTGTATTCACCAACTTGAGTACAGGTTTCTACATCAAATACGTGGAATGCAGAATAATCTGCAGAGTCTCCTCGAGCTACATCTGCTACAACCATATATGATTTAGTGTAATCAACTCCTTCCCAAATCCATAAATTACCGTCAACACCTCTCCTCTCTAAAGGATCCTTTAAGTATGTTTGTTCATAAAACATCATGTCATCTGGTTCGAATACAGTATCTCCAGAAGCTAAGAAGTCACAATCACATTCCTGTCCAGCCATTCTAGGACCAAGGTCTGAGTCTTGTTGTTCTCTCCATTCTTGGTTTCTTTCTGGATGTACTGTCCATGGTAATTTAATAGGAACAAAGCTATTTTCTGCGCTTTCTGCTTTTTCCCATGTTTGATGGAACCAGTTACCAATTCCGTTAGGAGTTGATAATGCCATACACTGTCCACCTGTTGCTAAGGTTTGTTGTGCTGCTGTAAACGTTTCTTGAATGTTATCAATAAAGGCTGCTTCATCGATAAGCAGTAGTGATACTGCCTCTGACCTTGCGGCATCGGCGTTAGAAGATTTAGCTGTAATTTTCGATCCATTCTTTAGTCTAAGTGATAATTTATTTTTCTCTACTGCTGGTAATCTTAACCATTTAGGTAGTTGATCATACATAAACATAGTCTTAGATACTAAGTTTCTTGCAGTAGCTTGAGTTGTTGCTAGAGCAAGTACGTTCTTATCCTTATGAAACAACATAAGCCACAGAGAGTAACCTGCAGCTAAAGTGGATATACCTAACTGTCTTGACTTGAGAGTAATTAGATATTGATGATCTCTAAATAAATGTAATACTTTATCCTGAAATGGATATAAATTAAATAGTATACGTCCTCTTGTAGGATGCTGTATATAGCAATACTTCCTCATGAAGTAGGCCGGATCTTTAGCACACTTAAAGTACTCTTGTGCTATTATTTTTTTTATATCTTTTGCCATAACTATCCTATATTGGATTTATTTTTTCTATTTCTAAAGTGCCTTGAGTATTACCATTGTTCCTTGCACTTATCTGGACGAAGTGTGGTTTACCTCGTTTTAGTATGTGAAATAATATTCTTACTCCTCCGTAACTATCTGTATCTAATATCTTAATATCTTTATAATCCCCTTCTTTATTGTAGAGAACTATATTAGTACCTTGAGGGTATGATTCTACTGTAGCATTAGTTCCTGATGAGTTACCAATTATTTTAAAAAAACCAGGGTTAACATCAGTTAAAGACATTGCAAAGCCTGCTAATGCAACTACTGCGTCAGCTATTTTACCTGGTGGAAACTTCTTAAATAGGAATTCAATAGCTTTCAAAGCCGCATATTTTCCTCTAAGTTGATCTATATCAAAATCTTCTAAACTTATACTTTCTAAGCTGTACGACACATTATCTGCAGATCCAACTAAAGAGCTTATTTTACTCCTTAATGGTACGATTGCTTCTTTAAACTGATCTACATCGTACCCTTTTTCATCATTAGTTAAATTATAATCTGATCTAACTTTAGAGTATTTAGCAAGAAGACCTTTTGCTTTTCCACCTTGTGCTTTTTGCTGTTTTAAAGAAACTGCTACTAAAGAAGCTTCTTCACCTGCTACGTTTGTAGTACCTCCCCATTCTTGCACAAAGAAATTATTAATTATTTCAATATTGTCTGCAGAATTAATATCGGGTATACCTTTTAACTGTACGTATAAATCTCCGGGGCACCATTTGTCTTTATCATATCCGGTAAGTTGTTTGGCCTTACTTCTTATCTCATCAAATTTTCCTGAACGTATAAGTTTAGCTTTAGGGTATTTTTCCTTAATAGCAAGAGCACTAGATAGAGGTTGGTTAACAAAGTTTACATGCGAGTTTTTAGGTTCAAGCGCTGATAAGTATGAAACAATTTTTTTGGTGCTAGTTGAATCTTCTCCAGGAATTTCTGCTGGCATTGTACTTATTAAACGTTCTGCTCTTTCTGAAATGTTTTCTACTGTAAATGGTGAAGTAATATCACTAACATAGAATAAAGAAACTAAACCTTCTTTTACATCTGTATCTGCACTATCTTCTGCTGCTGTTCCTTTTACTATAATCGAATAATCATTTCCTCTAAACGTGAGTAATGATTGCCCTACTGAAGAACTCGATGATCTGGCTTTAGTGTAAGAGGTTATGTCTTCTTCTTGGTTAGCTAGTTTTTCTAATTCTGTAAATACCTCTCCTCTAAGTGTGCTTGAACTTGCTCCTCTAGATGGAATTTCAGAAAATTTTAAAACAATCTTAGATGTACCTGCAGTAGCTTCTATATCACCGTATCTGTTTATTTTACTCTTAATAAGGTTTACTAGATCTTTATCTTCATTTAATAAAGGAATAAAACCAAATATAGATTCAAACAAAGCCATATCCTCTTGACTATTAATGTCAGGATATCCTTTTTTGGTCTTATACGACCATTCTAATATAACTCTATCTATTATATTCATTTATTTAACTACTACTTTGAATAAACCTGGGTATTCTTTTTCAAAATGTTTAGCTTGCTTATAGCTACGACCAAAAACCCACTCATCTAATTCATCACCATCTGTATAAGTTGTAACATCTACTTCTCCGTTTTTTATTTCGTCTTCAGTACCAAATTCATATGGAGAATCTGCTAGATCTCCTGATTCAACGTCAAAGGCTACTTTTGGAACTAATAGTTCAATGTGATAGTCTACTTCTTCTTTTAACGCTCGACTGTTTTGTGTAAGTTTATTTTCTATTAAGAATGCTCTTAAGTTAAAGTTGTCTTTCATCTTATTATTATTATAAACCGTTTTCTTCTATATAATCCTCTAATACGGACTGTAACGCAATATGAGCAGATGTTCCTGGTTGTTCATCCATAAGGTTTATAGCAGTTTTAGCTATTTGCATAATAACTTCTTCTCCTTCTTGGTTA
>Ga0222717_10000726_pt1 | contig 28136 bp, 15 predicted proteins | sample C33_18DmetaG_FD_165053 | JGI IMG/M metagenome (GOLD analysis project Ga0222717, IMG submission 165053) | Estuarine water microbial communities from San Francisco Bay, California, United States - C33_18D | ecosystem: Environmental > Aquatic > Marine > Unclassified | place: USA: California... | reverse complement strand
ATGATGACAGTGAGACTGTAGACACCGATGGTGATGGAGTAGGCGACAATGCTGATGCATTCCCTAATGATGACAGTGAGACTGTAGACACAGATGGTGATGGGGTGGGAGACAATGCTGATGCCTTCCCTACTGACGCCAGTGAGACTGTAGACACCGATGGTGATGGAGTCGGTGATAATGGTGATGTATTTCCTAATGATGCCACTGAGTCTGCAGACACAGATAGTGATGGAGTCGGGGACAATGCTGACGACTTACCTAATAATCCCAGTGAGACTGTAGACACAGATAGTGATGGTGTCGGAAACAATGCTGATGACGACGACGATGGTGATGGTACAGCAGATTCTGAAGATGCCTTCCCATTAGATGCTAGTGAGACTACAGACACAGATGGTGATGGAGTAGGAAACAATGCTGATGGTGATGATGATGGGGATGGTACTCCTGATAGTCAAGATGCATTCCCATTAGATGCCAGCGAGTCTGTAGATACCGATAATGATGGAGTGGGAGACAATGCTGATGCATTCCCAAATGATGCTAGTGAGACTATAGACACAGATGGTGATGGAGTAGGGGATAATGGCGATGCCTTCCCTAATGATCCTACCGAGTCTGCAGACACAGATGGTGATGGTCATGGAGACAATACTGATGCATTCCCCGTCAATAAAGACGAGTGGATAGACACAGATGGTGATGGAGTAGGTGATAATGGTGATGCATTCCCTACTAACAAAGACGAATGGTTAGATTCAGATGGTGATGGAGTAGGAGACAATGCCGATGCCTTCCCTACTGACGCCAGTGAGACTGTAGACACAGATGGTGATGGAGTGGGAGACAATGGTGATGTATTTCCTAATGATGCCACTGAGTCTGCAGACACAGATAGTGATGGAGTAGGGGACAATGCTGATGATTTACCTAATGATCCCAGTGAGACTGTAGACACAGATAGTGATGGTGTAGGAAACAATGCTGACGACGACGACGATGGTGATGGTACTCCAGACGCTGAGGATGCATTCCCATTAGATGCTAGTGAGTCTATAGATACAGACGGTGATGGAGTAGGAAACAATGCTGATGGTGATGATGATGGGGATGGTACTCCTGATAGTCAAGATGCATTCCCAATAGATGCCAGCGAGTCTGCAGACAGAGATGGTGATGGTTATGGAGACAATACTGATGCATTCCCCGACAATAAAGACGAGTGGATAGACACAGATGGTGATGGAGTAGGTGATAATGGTGATGCATTCCCTACTAATAAAGACGAATGGTTAGATTCAGACAATGATGGTGTGGGAGACAATGCCGATGCCTTCCCTACTGATCCCAGCGAGACTGTAGACTCTGATGGTGATGGAGTGGGAGACAATAGTGATGAATTTCCTAATGATCCGAATGCATCTAACGACAGTGACAATGATGGAACACCAGATTCACAAGATGCCTTCCCTAATGATCCTACCGAGTCTGTAGACACAGATGGTGATGGAGTCGGTGATAATGCTGATGCATTCCCTAATGATGACAGTGAGACTGTAGACACCGATGGTGATGGAGTAGGCGACAATGCTGATGCATTCCCTAATGATGACAGTGAGACTGTAGACACAGATGGTGATGGGGTGGGAGACAATGCTGATGCCTTACCTACTGACGCCAATGAAACTGTAGACACAGATGGAGATGGAGTCGGTGATAATGGTGATGTATTTCCTAATGATGCCACTGAGTCTGCAGACACAGATAGTGATGGAGTAGGGGACAATGCTGATGATTTACCTAATGATCCCAGTGAGACTGTAGACACAGACAACGATGGTGTCGGAAACAATGCTGATGACGACGACGATGGTGATGGTACAGCAGATTCTGAAGATGCCTTCCCATTAGATGCTAGTGAGACTACAGATACAGATGGTGATGGAGTAGGAAACAATGCTGATGGTGATGATGATGGGGATGGTACACCTGATAATCAAGATGCATTCCCATTAGATGCCAGTGAGTCTGTAGATACCGACAATGATGGAGTGGGAGACAATGCTGATGCATTCCCGAATGATGCTAGTGAAACTGTAGACAGCGATGGCGATGGTGCAGGGGATAATATTGATGCATTCCCTAATGATCCTAATGAATGGTTAGATTCTAATGGTGATGGTATTGGAGACAATCAGGACACAGATGGGGATGGAACTCCTGATATCACTGATGTATTCCCTAATGACCCCAATGAGTCTGTAGATACAGATGGCGATGGATTCGGTGACAATGGCGATGCATTCCCTGACATTAAAGACGAGTGGATAGACACAGATGGTGATGGAGTCGGTGACAATGGTGATGTATTCCCTAATAATAAAGACGAATGGTTAGATTCAGACAATGATGGAGTGGGAGATAATGCTGATGCCTTCCCTAATGATGCTAGTGAGACTGTAGACACAGATGGTGATAATGTTGGGGATAACAGCGATGCATTCCCATCAGATGCCAGCGAGTCTGAAGATTCAGATGGAGACGGTACAGGGGATAATGCTGATGCATTCCCATCGGATGCCAGCGAGACTGTAGACACCGACAATGATGGTACAGGAAACAATGCTGACGACGACGACGATGGTGATGGCACGCTCGATACTGAAGATGCATTCCCATTAGATGCTAGTGAGACTTTAGATACAGATGGTGATGGTGTGGGAGACAATGCTGATGGTGACGACGATGATGATGGCACACCAGATCTTGAAGATGACTTCCCATTGGACTCTAGTGAGTCTGTAGACACAGATGGCGATGGTGTAGGGGATAATACCGATGCTTTCCCTAGTGATCCTAACGAAACTGTAGACACAGATGGTGATGGTGTAGGGGATAATACCGATGCTTTCCCGAATGATGTAACAAGGTGGATTGACATATGTACAAAAACTTTAGATCCCAACGATGGTGGTATAGATGGTTATTTCTACTGTCGCCACGGTGTAATTGGTGGTACGAGCGGTTCTTGCAATTGCACATGCGTGGGAGGGTTTACAGGTACGAATTGTGATTTGTGTCGTGCAGGCTATGGGTATGAGAACGGTGAATGTAAAGAATGTGTCAATTTTAAGGCAAACAATGAAACGAGCCATGAAGCCCCATGCCTGGATTACATATGTCCTCCTGATTTCGGTATTGTAGAAGATTTCAATAATACATTACACTATACAGATTCAAATAACTGTGAACCTTGCAATACAGGATTCATATCACCTGGAAGCAGTGGTGTGTGTCTGAGAGACACAGATGGCGATAGAATACCAGATGCTGACGACCTAGACGACGATGATGATGGTTATTCAGATATTGATGAGTTAACAAGATGTGGTAGCCCTACTGACCCGAAAAACAGCAGTAGTAAACCACCTGATGACGATAACGATGGCATTTGTAACGAGAGAGAGGGTAAGGTATGTGATACAACAGACCCATACGAATACATTCTATACCAGTGTTGCTCAAGAACATGTGATTAGCTAGTATAAATAAGATAGTTACAATTATAAATGATTAGTTTTATTTTCATGTGTTTGCTTTTACCAGTAAACTCTGTATATATTATTAAAGATAATATCATCCCCAAAGAACTCAGACAAGATAGAAAGTGCAGAGGAGGACTTGTTTTGTCCAAGTTCAAACCCGACGAGTATGTTCCTATCAGTTGCGCAAATATTCGTTTCCAACAGTCCGACAAACAAGATTATGTGTTTCGAAGTAGTTTGGGGAGAGAAATAAACAGAGCTACAACGTCACCAACTGAATATCTTGCCGAGTATGTGGACGGTGTATGTAAGATGAAGGCTGTCGAGTTACAAGACACATACATGGGTGATATGTACGACATAATACACAGTGAATCAGGTAAACTCAGCCTAATAAATAGTTATGGATATTGTAAAGAAAAAGAAGTGGAAGATGCTCAAATATACAAAACACGACACAACAGGGACATGCCATTTAAACTTGTGAATGACAAATCTTGCGAATTTTATGGATATAGATCATCATATTCAGAGAACGAGTGCAGTGTATACAGCCGTGAACACGTCTCCGATACTCTGGTTATCCCTGATGATATAATGACACATGACGATAAAATTTCTTCTTTTGATCAACCCTGGGGGTGTGTATACAATGACACTGCAAAGTTGAATGTGTTTGATGCAGATGATATTGAACTAGGGGCAGAGAACAAATCGTACAGTGACAGGAATAACATGTATTCTCACCTTTTGAACTCGAAACTAACTAGAATAAGAAATTTAATATCCAGTTTCTACGGGTTTGTTCGTCATATATCATATATAAGAAAAAATATTGACCTGGGGCTTAACGAATATGCTAGACCATCACAGGCTCCCCAACTTGCAGGGGCGCGGCATCGGTATACCGAGTTTATTGATTCTCTCCCACCCAAATACATGCCATACCCAACAGGTAGAGAAGACGATTGGCGTATAGAGTATAACGAAATATATTTTACATACAGTTTTGTAGAACACTATAATAATCTCACCAATAGGTGGGGGGCAATGTATTATGAAGAGGAATTATACTATAGGATACATTTACAACTTATGAAGGATACATTAGTTTATATTGATACATTAAAAAATGCAGATGTGAAAATGCGAAACTTGTTCGAAAGATTAAAAAATGTTTTGAACAGTATAGAAGACGAGCAAATTTCTGTTGATCACTTGGTAAGTTGGATGCGTCATATGCAATTTGGCAATGGTGACCTGAACACAAATACAGAAACAACTAATGAAAGACTCCATACAACTCTCGCCAATGCTAAAGATATAATTGAATCAAACAGTGTCAGAATTAAAGAAATTTTGGACGATATGGATTTTGAAGATATGAAAAATTTATTGAAAAATATTAAAGGCTATGCAAAAGAAATTTTATACAACGGATATGTTGAGCTTTCAAACGAGAGGTATAAACCTATAGATCTAAATAAACGCGCACTGCACTACCCAGACGAAGTAAGAATAGTATTTGGGAAAGTCATCAATGGTGTTGTCCAGATCCCAGAGGATTATGAAAGTGATCCAAGATACATAAGATACGAGGATGCAATGGAATCTAACTGGAAAGACACATATGACTTGATGAGTGTTCGTCTTCTTGAAGATCCTTTAAGACATCGTGATGAATTCAGTATTAACGGTGTCACTGTGGTTGATTTTGATACTGTAGCAGACACTGCAGTGCAAAATTACGAACAGTTCTACGCAGAAGCAAACACGAGTTTTGTCGTAGAGTCCCTCCAAGAGTATAAGTATGTTCGGACTCATGCTCTGACACTGTTTAATCCTCATCCTTTTGCTGAGCCTAAAGTGACAGACGACAGGTATGAATCTCGAGTAAACATTCACAACCAGATTGTAAATCTAGAACATGAAATGATTCAGAATGATGACCGCAACTTGACAAATTTGCTATCTCTCCATAGACAATATATAAGTCAGCCATCTTTGTGCAATGACGACACAAAATGTTTGTGCTATGAGACATATACAGACAAGAATCAGGCTATCGCAGATTGTATGGAGATATGCCCCAAAGCATTTCGTCATTTCTGGGACCAGACAGAACCACGTCTAACAAGTAAGATACTTGTACATGATAGATCTGAGTGTTTATGTATGAGAAATGCATTTACAGAACTCGAATGTGTTCTTCAGGGTAGGCAGTGGATTAACGAACTGTTTGTATCTCAGTATGACATTTTGACACATAGTTCTGTTCGTCGTGACACTGTGTATGAAGATACATACCTGTATTGCAAAATGATGGATTGCGTTGCTGGTAGAGTGGATGAACCATGTTTGTACAGTGGTGGTGTGTGTGAGGAAGGTTGGTTCGATGGAAATTGTAATGCAGTGGGTGCATGTGATGGGTTTACATACGAAGATTGCACATGTGGGTCAATTCCCTGTAAAGCAGGGAAGTACTGTACACAAGCTGGTGTCTGTAAGAATATTGTTCCAAAAGATGACAAAAAACTTCTACACCTTCATGATATAAGTATATCAATAGATACATAAATGTTTTTACTTGTCGTATTATTTGTGTGTTTAAGATTAACCATTGCAAATGACATTGATCTTCTTTTTTACGATATCAGTTTTCGCGACTACATTCATATTTCTAGATCTTCTAACAATATATTCCATGCAACTCTGGATCAATTTGACAAGAAAGTGCAATTCGAATTCAAGAATGACAGTATCGTATCTATACAAACAGAGATGTCTGATTACAATATAACAGCCACACATGTTCTGGAAAAACTTGGTTATTTTATTAACATTTGTCCAGATTTAGTACAATCTGGTTATTTATGCACAACAACTGCACAAGATATGTTAATGAACATCGACCTTGCATTTGAACTTTATGAATTTTTGACTGAAGAATCGAATGAGGAATCGAATGAAGATGCATATGAAAAGATAGAAGAATTAAAAGTAGACTTTAAGAATGTATTGTCAAATTGTGATGAAAGAAACGCATCGGCTGTAGAATTATATACAAGGGTATCGGAATACTGGCAGTTTGTTGACGAAAACTCAAAGAAATTGGAAAAAATGCACGCACAGGTAAAGCAGTTTGAGCATGAGATGTTTATAGAGTCTGGAAATCATAATTACACCTCCAGTGTTCAAACACAAAAAATATTGCATGACATATATACTACAGTTCGCATTGTAAAGAGCTTTAACAAAATTGTACAGTTTTGTCAGGAAAGTATTTTAAAATATAGTCTTATAAACACATATAATCATTCATAAATGATATGGGTCTTACTGGCATTAGTATCTACTGTAGTTCCTGTATTATCATATTTAGAGTGTGATCGAGGATACCGGATGGTATCATCTTGCTCAGAATGGGAATATCCAATCGCATGTGCGACAATAGGAGTTTGCGGAGACTGTCAAAGTTATCATCGGTATTGTGTCATATGTCCAGAAGGGACATATAACATGTACAAGGGATTAGCGGATTCGTGCCCTGCTTGTCCCGCGGGTTATTTTAGTGGCGAAGGAGCTGGTACATGTTCTATTTGTATAAGTGGACAATATGGTTCACAGCGTGGTAGAAGTTCTTGTAAATCATGTCCCAGAGGATATTATTCTGTAAAACACAGATATGATTACGGAACAACTTCATGTAAAGAATGCAAACAGGGCAGATATGAACCATCTGAAGGGTCTGTTGAATGTGATAAGTGCAGATCTGGTAAGTATAATCAGCTTTTCGCGCAGACGTCGGACACTTGCAAAGATTGTGTAGCAGGACAGTTCTCTGCTGCTGGTGTGAGTTTATGTGACATGTGTCCAGCAGGTTTTTACCAAGAACAAACATCAAAAAACGGGTGCAAACAATGCAGTGCCGGGAGGTATATAATGTTTCCTGGCGCTGACTTTGCATCTTATTGTGAGGCATGTCCGGAAGGGTACTCTACCATCGGACATTTTAGGAGTTGCACCATATGCCCAGTAGGAAGGTTTAATGCTGATAATGGTAGCACCTGCAAAGACTGTTCGCTTGGGAAATATAACTTTAATACAGGTGCAATTACCCAAGAAATATGTAAAGACTGCCCTGCAGGAAAATACTCGAATTCTTTAGGGACATCCTCAAGTAGTTGTAAGGCATGTCCTAGAGGAAGGAGTAGTGTTGAAGGGAAGGATGAATGTGGTCCATGTCCAACGGGTAAGTATTCAGGTTTTACAATTGTTGAAGACAAGAGTGTGTTAGATTGTTTAGATTGTTCGACTGGTATGTACAATGACGAAAAAGGTCAATCGTCATGTAAACAATGTATATCTGGGAAATATGGCACTGAGAATGGTTTAAACTATGCAGGTCGATGTAAGATTTGTGAACCGGGTAAGTACAATGATCTCAATGGTCGCACGAGCTGTAAGAAATGTCCACAGGGAAGATACAATAACAAACCTTCCTCAAGTTTTCTTGACAATTGTATATTTTGTGAGATTGGACGTTTTAACTCTGACGTGGGACAGAAATACTGTAGTTTTTGTGCTACTGGGATGTATAACAATGAAATAGGCAAAATATCATGTAAAGAGTGTCCTGTAGGTTTGTTCAACAACTTTAAACAAAAAAATGCAATTTCCGACTGCAAGGAGTGCCCAAAAGGATACTTCAATAGTGAAACTGGGATATCTTTGTGTAAAAAATGCTTACGTCAGTCATATACAGACCAAATAGGACAATCATCATGCAAAGGGTGTCCAGTTGGAAAATATACTGATAGAACGGGTATGGTCAACTGTGAAGAAGCTATATACTTAAACATGTTGGATGGTTTAGATTACGCCGGATGCGACTTGCAATTAACTACAGATGAACCAGTCAGGGACAAGAAACCCGCTAAGTGTCCTCCATTAAGAATAATTGATCACAACTATGTACCGGGTGAACTAGAGAAACTAGATAAAGATTATCGTAAAAATGGTATATGGACAGATACAATGTGTACCATAACGATTGATGGGAAAACCGTGAATGTGACCACAGGGTTGAATGAAGAAGAATGCAAAGGTATGAACACTACAACTTGGCATGACAAATTTTGTACCAGGGGTGGCACGGATGTTATTGGTAAAACATTAGATGAGTGTGGTAAGACAGAGTTTCGTTCAACTTCTTGCAGAGTAGACATTCCAGACATACAACCCGTCACAAACGTCACAAAATGTGAAGCTAGATGGACAGAGTGCGATTTCTGCAACAAAGAACATGTTTTTACTGGACACATTTGTACTTTATCAGGAAAAGTAGTAGATATACCACCAGACATGTGTGTAGAAGAAAATGTGCTATTTGAACCCATGTATTGCACTTGGGGGGGTGAAAAATTACCAATAAACACCACATTCGCTGCTCCTGACTGTTTCTCTGAATACTCACCTGAGCAATGTACATTTAACTTTGTTAATAGAACTGGATTTAGTTTCTCTCAATGTGTGACAACATTTAAAACATCTGGTCAACACTCGTTGTGTCTGGCAGGTGGTCATGATATAGTAGCATTCACTTTGGATGATGAAAGTCCTTGCAACGAGACTGCTGTGTATACTCCAGGAATGTGTCAAAAAAATGGGTATGACATTAACCTGAATCAATCCGAATGCGTGGCAACAATTAAGGATTTTGAGGGAACTATGTTTTGCTACGAAGAAACTCTTGACTCTCGTTGGCTACCAGGTGGTATATTCACTATGCTTCAAAACGGGTCTATAGTTCAAACAGGAGAGGTAACTGTAAACACCTGCACAGAATCTATGACGTATATACCAGACAAGTGCATATTCAATGGAATCGAATATGAAGCAAATGCCACATCATGTGTGACAACAGAAGTGATCACCGTGGGAAATTTGAATTATTGTTTGTTCGGAGATTTTGATATACAAGCATATGATATTTTTCCAGATCTATCTGACAAAGATAGCTGTGATGGCGCTGCAGTGTATATCCCTCAGATCTGTACTTTCAATGGTAGTGAATACAATATTAACGAGACAGAATGTAATACGACACTGTATGAAAACACATGTTCTCTTAGCAATGTAACAGTTACAGGAGGTAATGAGAGCGTCTGTAATAGTACATTTGAACAGTCAGAATGTGAATATGGGAGTTATACAGGGTATGGGTTAACAAATCAGGAGTGTGATGATATAATCCTGTCTAATTGTACACTTACAAATAATGAAATTTTGTCAGGGTTAAATTATACAACAGATACACATTGTTTAGGTAGATGCGATTGGGCTGGTGACGCATTCACAGCTAGTAATCAATCTCAGTGCACAGCGGAATGGCAGGATCCTATATGCACTCTGGAAGATGGTTCTGAACTTCAAGGTGTAACCGATATTGAGTGTTATGCATTACCCAACACATTTGATTGGAGTGACACCCGCTGCACGTATCTCACCAATGAATATGTCGAAGGGAAGACACAATCTGAATGCAATAAACTACTAAGTGCAACATGGGAAAATACCATGTGTACAGGTAAGGATGATGGTTTAAACGAAACAGCATGTCTAGCTTTGCAGGATTGTTCGGTAGTCGAGGGGGGGCTCGAGTATAGGCTTTCATGCATAGATACATGTACAGAAGGTGAAATAAAGAATGGCAAAATATGCCACGAGGGTCACAAGAAGGATCACACCTGTACTTTAAACAGCAATAACACCTTAGGTTGTTATTGTTTCGGGGAACAATGCAAATTTTGGTGTTTGGACAACGGAGAGTGTGTGGATATGCTGGAGGACCCTACCCCTGCACAGTTACGGACTGAATTTAATTCAGCATAACGGTGTATCTTAATTTGAATGAATATTCAAAAAATGATTGCAAATTGCCATGATGCTATTACTGAGAGAAAAAATTCAAAAGTGTTACCTTTGACAAAGGAAGAGCTGACCCCAGAGGAAAAGATGGAATGTGTGTTGAATGACCCTAAATTCGGTATGTGGTCTATGATGCAATATATGATACACCGTGGTCTTGGTAGAGAATGTTCTCATGTGTTTGGACGCCAGTTCTACTTGCCCGTATTTATATTTGTAGCTCAGTGGATGATGTTTGTAGCTCTTGTGATTCACCATGTGCATTCAAACCTGACATGCAGCAGTAATGGTATTGAGCACAAGCTACTGATGGTGTCGGTGGCTATGGTTTACTTCGTGCACTCGTTCTTTGTGTATGACGACATACGTGATCGTTCAAACCAACCGAAGGTCGCTTCTTCTGGGTCTCTAACAGTGGTCTTAGATGCATTTCAAGAGCACAGTTTTAATTTGTTTGTACATATTGCAAATCTGTGGATTGTCTTTGTGAGTGAAGATTTGTTGGATGCTTTGTTTAATAGCTTGGCTCTTGAATTTCTGATGAATTTAGACAACGAGTACGAGCGTATGTACTTTAAGTACAGTCTTGAAGAAGCTGTGTATATATATGATAATATATTCGTGACTCCCGAACAGAGCCACAGGGATGTTGTGGAGAAGTGTAAAACATCTTGCATGTATAGGTTCTTTCGTCAGATCACTTTCATCCCTTTCAAAATTTTAGGATTAGGTTTTTCTTTGCTTCCAATATATTGTTTTGGTATGATTATTCTAGGTGTGATGTGTAAATAACGGTGTATATAATATACACTTATGATGTAAAAAAATATGTTTGAGCTACAAGGTGGGTACACTGTGTTGACAAAAGAGGGGTGTCAGTGGTGTACTAAAGTTAAAGAATTGTTACCCCAAGCTAAAATAATAGCATGTGATGAATTCCTCAAGGACAAGACGTCATTCTTTGACCACGTAGACACTTTAACAGGTAAAGAGTATAGATTATTCCCTATGGTGTTCTTCAGCAATGATTTTATTGGTGGCTACGCAGAAATAAAACATAAAATAGAAACAGAACTTACATTTGATGTAGTGTATTTCTAATGAATATATAAACTGTAATATTTTATTTAAATGAGTCTAGTGTTTTCAGGAGACCATGTTGTTAAACTAATGCTTGGAGACGAAGTAGTAGATATTCCTCATAATAATAATTATTCACGTGTATTTGACAGGGATTCTGTTGCATCTGTTTGTGATATTCATGAAAAATTCGATACTAATAAAGACATGTATCAACGAAAGTCACTGCAGGGTATAGGTAATGTCAGTGATGGTCTCAATTATAAACATTATCTCGACGACCGATGTAATTGTATTCTGTGTTGGATTCATAAGAAAAAAATTACTCCATTTTCGTTACCTACAAACGATGCCAAAATAGAGTGCGTTGCTGACCAACTTCGCGAGATGAGACTACATCGCCACATGCCTTATTCGCAATTCAAACATCTTGTAGACACGATACTACCGTCTGGTTCTGTCAATGCTGAACCAGATATGATGAAAGAGTTATATAACAACATATGGTTTAGAATATTTGTTTCTGCCCCATTAAAAGATCCGGTACCTATGAAGTCATTTTTGTCTGACTATATTAGTGACTCGGATATTGGTAACCCATCTGCAGTTGAAATTGTGAATAAGATGCAGCGTGAAGAGAACACAAGACACAGTATTGAAGCAAAGCGTTACGATCTATATAAACGTATGAAAACGGGTACTGTGAGGGAACATCATACCAAATTAATAAAAATCGTACTAAAAGGAGGTCCTCGTCTAGAATTGGTGGGGTCAGAACCATCCCATACAAGAAAAATAACAACTTTGAAGGGTATCCAAGAAGGTTTTGAGTCTGATATGAATACATTTTTTAAAAAAAAATTCCGCTGTGACTATATACTGCAATACAATGATGTGCAAAATGATTTAATTGAATGGTTAAAAGAAGCATCCAGTAGAATTAAATATTTTTATTTGGATGTTGGGTTTGTATCTGAGGCGCAAGAAGTGTACAACAATCTTTATAAAAACCACCTTAAGCCATTGATTTCTGAATCTGTGGCATCGTCTTTGGAGAAACTTATGAACAACCAGATAACACCATTGACTCAAGAATACAAAAAGGCATTTTACAACTATGAGTTTGATTACTACAATCAAGTTGCACTGTCTATTTTAGACGATGACGAGAACATATACATTCGTTTAAGAAGCACTTTAAGAGACACTTTAAATGTGATAAATGACGAGTATTTACTTGGACTGTCTATTCAACATTCAAATATGGATAAGCCAACAAGTAGAATAAATTATGTAGAAGAGTATAATAAACAATTGCAAAAAATATATGGTGTTCCTACACTAGATGATCAAGAGGCATATAAACAGCTCATGTCTAGAAGAAAGAGAAAACGCTCAGAACCGACGTTATCGGAATTACAGCAAATCTGGAGATCATCTGACGCTGTCCCGAGTGTAAGGATACCTGAGAAGGTTCCAAAACAACTATCTGATGTTGAACTGTGGTTAAAGGAGAAGACGAAGTTAACAGAAGAGGATGTGAATATGGTGACTTCTATTTTCAGTCAGATGCCGTCAGATAAGAAAAAATGGATGCTAGCATACGGTATGTTTAAGAAACTAAAGAAAAAGAAAGAAAGACTTGACAATTTTGCTCTTCGAGCTCTTCAAATAGTGAAATACCCCCTGACTAGAAAAAATAAAGTGTTTCAAGAGATCTTGAAGAAACGATTAGATGCAAAGATGCAATTGTTACAGTATAAAATAATAGAAAATGTGCAAGTTGTATTCGAGTGGCTTAGTGAAGATAGTCGGCAATCTATTATGCGCGAATGGAATACGTACAAATACGGAATAATGATACAGTTCCTGAGACGTAATCAAATACTGAAAATGTTTAAAAAAAAATATGACGACAAGAAAGAGTATAAAATATTTTTTAAAAGGTTTAATCCAACAATTACAAGTGGCGATGAAATTTTGGAAAAATATAACAGAGAAGGAGGATACAGGACACAGAGAAAAATGGAACTATGGTATCTCGCAATGGATCGTCGTTATCAAGATAAATGGGATAGTATGTGGAATGACATAGAAAAGAAAGATCTTTCAAAGTTCAAAGTAGGGAAAGCTATTATGTATAATGTCTACAACAGTATTATCGAACTTGGTACAATATCCAGATCGTCAGAATTGACTAATAAAAGGATTGATTCCAAAATTGAACAAGTGAAAGAAAATTTACTTCATACATTTAAACTTGATATAAGTATTCGGTTAGACGTACAACATGAAGCGTTTGGGTCATTTGATAACCAGACAAGCGGGGCAATAAACAAGTTCTTACTGCGAAACCTATCACCACGAGAAAGAGAAGCTTTCAAGAGTATGGTGAACGAATACACCTTAAACAAAAAGGATATTACTGAAAATAAACAAAAAAATATGGACATTCTCGAGAAGAATGGACAAAGTATGAATAACGCAACAAAGACAAAGTTCCATGCAGCTGTCTCTCGAGATAATGGGTTTCTTAAAAAAACTGGAAAAGAATTTAAAAAAAAGCAGTTGGAATTTAAAAACAAAGTGTTTAATCGTATGGTCGAAAAGAAGTTTGACGATATCTTCATAGGCAGACAAACATTTTACCACGATTCAACATACTGGGCAACAAGAAACTATTACAAGGATAGGCTTTTACGCATCGATAATCGGGTGTTTGTATTAGACTGCTCAAAACTTTTGAACACTTGGAATGAAACAACTTTTCAGATCGGAAATGTGTCTGATAGAAAGGTAAATGATTTCTTAATATCTTATTTTTTTTCAAACGATATAAAGAATTTTCATAAATTTAGACAAATTATAGAAAGATTCAATAAGTGTGGACGTGATCTTATAGAAAATTTGACTCGAATTGAAAACATAATTTAAATGAGATTCGTGACAAAGATGAAGATATGATTCCTGGTGATAGCACACTGGATGACTCAATTCGATTATCTGTTTTTTCATTAAGTTTGAACCCGGATTATCGAATTAATGTTGAAGATGTTGAATCTGATGAGAATGATATATGGGATGTTCCAATCATAAAATCTATATCAGAGTTGGGTATAGAATTGAACTCAGATTATACGTTTTTCCAGATTACACCTTACACCCAAACCAGGATAGAAAATATAAAAAAAATGTCCGAATTGAGTTCTGACATACCTGTCCAGTTCGATAAAGCCATGCATGATTACGAGTCATGTTTAGAGATGTTTAAAACTGAAAGAGATTATTTAAAACTCTTGACACTGCCCAAATCAAAAGTGTTCAGCAATGATAACATAGTGAAGGCTTGGATTACTGACAAACGTGGAAATCTAGTCACTGTAGATATTGAGAGATCTGTAGAAGTGGAGAGAAAAGTTTCATATAGTTCGTCTGTAATTACATATAAAGATAAGGTAACCGAGATAGAACAAAAAACCATGGTCAAGGGGCTTTGTTTTCCGACGATGCAAGATTTTGAGTATTTGTTTAACCAGATTGAGTTTGAAAGGTTCAATGAAGCAACTGCTGAACAACAAGAATTCCGTGAGATGAAAAACATTGTGCGTCAAAAACAAGAAATCGCACAACGCATTCTGGGTGCAGATATGATGAATGATAGGATGGCAAGAGAGGAAAAGGACGAAGAGATAAGAATTGAACGTGTTCGTAACGATGTTATAGCACAAGACGTGTTATTTGAAGAGTGGTCTACAGAATTACTGACATCCTCAAATCCTGGTCAATACATTAAGAATAAAATAAAGTACTGTGAAAATACCCCACACGAAGCTTTAATGTTTGTAGGCGCTCGAAGTCGTTGGGTGGAAAGAATTCAGAAATTGTATACACGTGTAAGTCTTCGACCCGATGATGTGCAGAGAAAATTTAATCGAACAAATTTACTACAGAGGAAGATCAAAAGTAATAGCCGTATAAAGAAATCAAATGACGAAACAGTTTTTTACAAAAAACTGATGATTTTCACGAAAGATGAAGACATAAAAGATTATTTGTACGTGCGTGTGAATAACAAAGTAAGTTTGATTGACAAACAAGCAGAGTTGAGTAGATTGAAGGAAGATTTTGAAAATGCTATGAAAAGATATGATGAAAAATTGCAAAGGAGAGGAAGGACTCTTATGCAAAAACCTTTGGATAAAAGAAAAAGAATACTCTCTGAATTTGAGAAAATAGGAAAAGAGCTTCGATACGAGTTTACTGATAGACTGCTTATGGGTGCAAGTGAACAAGTTATTAAATATCACAGAACTGCCATGCCTAAGGAGGTAGACTTTATCATGTATACACCCAGAGAGATGTATTCAGAGATAGAGTGGATTAATGATGTTGAACGCTCGTATGCACCTTTAGATGCAATTAAATGGGGATTGTTGGAAAATCATGTTAAAATTTGCGAGAGGAAAGTTCCATACGGTGTTAGAACCCGCAAAGTCTATGAGAGCGACTTCCAGCGTTTATTTTTAGTAGAGAAAAATAGAAAAAGGATCGTACCAAAACCTGGTGTGGATTTGATGTATGAGGTTGAAAAAATAACTCCTCCTACAATAGAGATGGCATCATTTGAAACTCCAGTGCGTTTGGCATGGGGACCAGGGTCGTGGTTTGACATTGATCTCTCATGTGATTTAATGAGGCACACTGGTCTGTCATTATCAATACGTAAACAAATAGAACAACGAATTGACGAACAGTACGAAATAGAAAAGAATGCTTATGTATCTTCCATGGAAAAGGGTGATTTTAAAGTGGATTTGAATTATATATCGGATACAATTTACAAAAATGCTTTATACAATGTCGTTAGACAACTGACAAGGGAGCAGGCAGGCAAAGAAATATGCGATGCGTTTGACACATTCAATGATACCGGTACGACTCTCGACACATTCAATGATACCGGTACGACTTTGATGGCACCTGAAGACTGGAAAACTGACGAAGAAAAATATAAAGTCAGAGTTTATGAATGGATTCAAAACCAATGGTCCAAAAAAATAAATAATTGGAAAGACGATGGTAAGAATATCCGTCTCCCAGATGATATTATAGGTTCATTCACAGTAGATAGAATATCAGGGTTGTCTGTACATACCAAGTTTGACTCTACCCCTACACACATGCGTCTTCATCGTTTCTATCTTGAAGGGGTAGAATACAGAGGAGAAATCACACTGGTGCCTTTTTTCATCGTATCTCTGTATGAAAGAAGAAAAAACATGTTTTATAGATTGAACATACGAAACCGTGCACATAAAACATTTCTGATAACTGAACAGGATAAATATGCTAGTCTAGGTCTCAATGCCACTAAAAAATTCTCTGAAGAAGATTATAAAGGATATAAGCACTCACTGTGTTTGAACCTTGAGGAGTTTACTCAGCTTATATTGAAACCTTCTAATTCAGTAAAGAGGAGAATAACCAGAGAGGTGCCATTTCCTCTCTTAAATAAATATCATAGTATACTCCAAGACATGAAAAAAGATGCAGTGGAAAGGACTTTGGTTGAAAATAAAAAGGCGTCCATCGAAACTCCGTTTTCGGAACCAGTTGTAAAAGATACATATGCTGATGACCCTAAACGACCCTTTAAAGGCATCATTCGGTCGGGAAGCTCCGTAAGTGATATTTATGTAACTTATATATCTGATGAACCACATGTTGTTGTTGTGGCAGGGAAAAACTATATTATAAACTCTGACGGTGTTCTAATTGCTACGATAGATGCCGCAAATATTCCTTTGAAACATGTTTGTGGGTATCAACTTGTGACATACAGAAACGACGCTGGTGTGTTTAAATTGTACAAGTGGACTTTGAATTCTGAAACGCAAGTGTTGGAGCCCACACCATTTATATCTACACCATACAAAAAAAACTTAGACTTTTTCGGATCTGTCGGAGATACATTAGATAAGTTTGTTTCATTTGGTGATGGTTCTATGCACGTGTGGGAACATTCTACAACCACTGGTAGGATAGAATTCAATCATATCGATGATAATATTATAGTTTCTCCAATTGACAGACATATGTCGAATCTATATAAAATATTTACAAGAATGCCACTGATGTCCTGGAAGTATGATAAGTTAGTATATGCAACCAGAGAAAATATTAAAGTAATGGACAAAACTTTTTCATTGTCAATGCAACTGCGTGGACACGAAAAAAAAGTTACATGTTTGGACGAAGGCAAAGGCAGTAATGGCAAAGGCATTATTGTGTCTGGGTCGGATGACAAAGACTTAATCATTTGGTCTTCCGAGGCTCATAATGGTCTAGTAAAACAAACTAAAATTTACTACGAGGAGATGTATTCGGTTATAAATGATGAAAGTGACTCTGGAAACGAAGAACGCAAAAAAAGGTTTCTAAAGTTTAAATCATTTGGAATTATAAAAAAAATGAACAAGACAGAATGCACCGTAGTTTTGTCAAGAGCTTACAGAAAAAGCACCACTAGGAAACTAAAAATAGTTAGAAGAGAAAATAACTATTTTGTGTGCAGTTATAAGAGAAAAAACAGAGTTGTGAATGTTAGAATATCTGTTTCAGCATATCGGCAGGTTTTATCAGGTCACACTGCAAGTGTGACAAATGTTATTTGTAAGGATATGATTTATTCTACATCGAAAGACAAGACTGTAAGGGTTTGGAATTTGAATGGAGCTGCATACCGTGTTTTAACTTTACAAACCTTGGAATTGAACCCTCTTGTATCAAATGCATCGGACATAAACATTGCTATTGAGAACAAAAGGTTATTTTATGCATTTGGACCACATGTCGGTGCATATGATGTTCAATCTGGTAAGCGCCTGTTTTTTAGTAATAAAGTTGTTAGGTTAGACTACGATAGTATCGAAAGTGGCTGGTCAAGCGACGATGAGTCTGGAGAAGAAATCAAGTATAAAACAGATTCAAGCGACGAAGATTTAAGCCCTGATGGGGATCCTGTAGAAGAAAAAAAGAAGGAAGAAGTCCGAAGAAAAAGAAAAGAAAAATTCCGTTATTTAAAGGAAGCACTTGATTATGTCAATACGACTGTGTTACAAAACCCAGAGTCTTTAGTGTATGAATCTGACTTCGATACCGATTATGATAGTTCTGATGAGTAATATTCTTTTTAAAATAAAATTATGTTTCTATATAAGTAAAAACTGTACTTGTAACTAACTCTTTTTTTCTCCATCCACAGGTCAGGTAAGTTGTTGTTTGTGCCATCTTTCCCGAGCGGTCAAAGGGGGCAGACTTAAGATCTGTTGCGTAATTGCTTCATGGGTTCGAATCCCATAGATGGCAGGTTATACACATGCATCACGTATCGCACTCAAAAGATTGTAATCCATGGTCAGTGGCACATGCTGCACTCTCCACAGCACCAGGTTATCTAAGCTAGGTTCATAATCATCTTCCAACAGTGGTAGCCTATTCCGTCCTAGGATTTCGTTTGCATGGTCTTCACTGAACTCCCCACTGCTAACCTTAGCGTGGACTTCTTTCCACCATTGTAAATTTGGGTGATCATTCCCGTTACGATGCCCAGTTCTGGTCAATTCAGAGCGAATGTCTTCTTCTGCTTCGGATATTACCGAGTCAATATACTCGAGTGCTTCTGTTTTCGGGGTTGGGGTGTATTTGTGGCTGTACACATCGTTTAGAGACATATGTTTGTTTGTTGATGTTTGAAATATACACCGTACAATCTCGGTTAGCTCAGTTGGTAGAGCATCGGTCTTATGAGCCGAAGGTCACGGGATCGAGACCCGTACTGAGAAACCCCTATGGCGCAATGGATAACGCGTTCGACTTCTAATCGAAATATTGCAGGTTCAAGTCCTGCTGGGGGTGAAGTAACGACCTATTTCAAAGCAACATGCAATCGTGGTGATGACGATAGGTACTATGACCATGGGGTCCATTTGTGATACGAGTTTTTTATATATATAGCCTCTTCAGTCGATAGAACGCAAGATTTTTAAGACTCCCAGAAGAGGTATTATCCTCGTTAGTCTAGGTGGCTAGGATACTTGGTTTTCACCCAAGAGGCACGGGTTCGAGTCCCGTACGAGGATTGCAGTTCGAGTGGTCGCTGGTTCGACTCCGGCTGGTTCCTAAAACACGGTGTATATGTTAGAAACGTAAATGTATAGGAGATGTGTTATTCATGTTAGTTGAAACTTTCACCATACTGGTGATCTCACTTGCCTGTGTTGCTGCACTTATCTTTAGATTAATCTGCATACTAGAAGATAGACACAGACCAAACACAAATACAAAAATAGTTCCACAAATTATATGATTATAACGGTGTATCGAAAGTAATATTATTTTCTTAAAGATGTGTTCCCGGACAATAAAAGGTTCGTATGATGTTGTTGTTATAGGATCTGGTATTAGTGGTCTCGCCACAGCATGCATCCTTGGACGATTAGGTAAGAAGGTTCTTGTTCTTGAACAACACGACAGGGCTGGTGGTTGTTTGCATACATTTAACGAAGGTGGTTATCGTTTTAGTAGTGGTAACCACTACGTAGGAGAGTTTGATGAAACAAGTATAAAGTTAATCGAGGTATGTGGTAGTTCAGTGCAGAAACAGGAGGGAACCATAGAGACGTTTATAAGAGATGGTGAGAAGAAAGTCATTTCTGACAGACAGAGTTGGAAAGAAGTTATGGGGTGCGAACCTGGTAAAGTAGAGCGAATGGCTGATACTATGTGGTGGATTGCTTTCGTGAAACTCGCACCAGATTGGTTAGCTTATCTCGCATGGTGTTTCGTTTGCATTTTCTATACATCCTCTTTTACACAGTATGATGTATGGATGAATGGGTCCGGGTGGTGTCAGATGCAGGAGGGTGACGTTGGGTGTAAGCCTATTGCCATGATAGGTGCAGCTGTGTCACGACACTACATGGATGGTCTTTCTAAATTGTCCGATAAGTTTGTGTATGAGTGCTGCAAGACAATTAAGAGTCAGTCAGGAAGTGTTGTTGTCAATAAGAGGGTTAAATCAATACGAGACAATGGTGTCATACTATCTGATGACTTGTTCGTACCTGCAAATCAAGTTGTGAGCTCTATTGGTGCTTTGGGAACGTGTGCTATTTCTAATCTTCCGCAGCTAGAGAGTGTGGTGACTGGTTTAGGACAGAGTGTTTTGCATGGTTTTGTGTTTGTTGGATTACAGTGTTCAAGAAAGGAGGCTGCTATACCATGTGGAGTCATTTGGATATCTGAAAACGAACGCTATTTGTTTGTATCATCGGATGAGCAAGAGGGGAAACTTGCAGTGCATCTGGTATCTGAAGATATGGATACCGATGCCATGAAATCTTTGTTTTATAAATATTATCCGAATGCTCAGAATTTTGAAAAGTACTCAGACGATGCATCACACTACTCGGTGGATAAATATCTAGGCAGGCATGCATCGTATGGTTTATCATGCCGGGCTGAGAGGTTTAGCACTTATGCAAATGTTAGAACCTTAAGACCAAACACAGCATTACCAAATTTGTATTTGACAGGTCAAGATGTGTTGATGCCAGGGATTGTTTCTGCTTTAACAACAGCTATGATGACAAGCCGTCAAGTCATGGGGGTCACACTTATGGATACAATTAGAGGAAATGATATAATGGATATACTTTAAATTTATTCTCTTTAGTCTAGGTGGCTAAGATACTTGTTTCACCCAATAGGCAATGTACATATCTCTTTGTAACGGTGTATAATAGTTATATTATTTTTCATAAAAAATGCTTCCTGTATCGAACATGTTTCGTATGGTAAATCTCCGTTTTAGCCGTGCTCCAAATACTTTTTTCCACAAAGGTGATCTTGTCGCTGCACAAAAAATCCAGAAAGGTGAGTGTATACGTATCCCGGCACCTGAACAAATCCATAGGACCAAGGAAGAACAGAAAGAAATAGATAGGCTTGCAGATATGTCTTATAAACATATAATGAAGTGACGGTGTATTTATGTTTTGAATATAATATAGAATGTCGGTGTTCAAGACGACTCCTGATTTAGAGAAACGAGTAGAGGTATTGGAGAAACAAGTGAAAGAGATACTCCGAGCTATTGGGAAAACCCCACCTCCTGCTAAAGAAGTCAAAGACGATGAAGAAGAATTTTGTATTATAAGTTGACACCTTTACATACATCTATAATTCCTGGTATAAGATCATATAGAATAAGAATCCCTGCAAAGCGTATTTCCAGAAAAAGTAGCATACTTACAAGAACCCATATACCTGTATGGAATTTTCTATAATCATGCCACCAGGCATTTCCACCGAAGAAACCTGTCTTTTTATGACGAACAAAATTCACCAGGAAACCACAAGCCATGAGAAGTGCAAAACAACCGAATATAGAAACCCCCGATACCATAGGGTTTATTCCGAGTAAAAGAACAGTTGCTATAGTAACTCTCGCAGGTACACATCCAAAGTAGAATAATTTTGTGCGGTACTCCATTTAATAAGTAGTGACTTGGTAAATATCTAACCCATTTAAACACAACCAGGTATCTGTTTGTTTTTTGTCTCTAGTTTGTACAACTGCCATTTTAAACACATCCTTGTGTTTGTCCAGCCAGGAGAGGAATAGTGGATGGTTTCCAGAATGACCTCGTTGGTTATTGCAGTCTGAGCATACCCATATCTTGACCAGTCCTCCGTAACATCTCGGTACAATGTGCTCTTTTGTCATACGTCCATACTCTCCACAATATTCACAATGCCCGTAGTGTCGCATTTGGCGTACTAGGCACAGTGCTTATAATACATCGCTTTAATCTTGTTGTGAACACGGTGTATATACATTCACACAACTTTCCAAACCATGCATCCGAGGTTTGTTCCACTTGTTGGTGGCATTATCCAGCTGTCAGACGAGTGGTTTACACAGAGAAAGGGCAGGTTGACAGGATCAAAACTCGCTAACTTTTGTTTCATCAAGGACGAAGAAGAGTATCATGAGTATTTCGGTATCGTCTTTCAGGGAAAACCAAGACCCCCATTTAGTGAACAAGCCAAGGGCTACATGGCTTATGGACGAAAGCATGAAGATGTGGCTGTATGTTGTTTTCTAGACGATGCACCTGCCCAGCTAGGTGACATCTATTTGGCAGAAAGCCCCTTTTACAAGCATGCAGATCCCTCAATGGGTGCGTCCCCTGATGGGACCTATGCCATTTATAAGGATGGTAAGATTGCAGAAGAGGGAGTGATCGAGATCAAGTGTCCTGGCAAAGCTCCCAACCGCCCATATCCAAAATGGAAATACTACTATGTACCACAGACGTTTTGGGAGATGTCCTGTAGTGGTCATAAAAAAGCTATTACGATATCATGGGGACCACGAAACATGAGAGCATGGAAATACGACTGGGACGAGAAATACTGGAACACACTGTGTAATATCGTGGAGGGTTTCCGGAAGCATGTGCCTTACAAAGAATTTCAAGACTTACAAGCCGAGCTAATAACAGAGTCCCATCGCATTGCAAACAATGCCAAGCCTATACACCCATCAAAGGGGTGGAAACAGGACGCTACAAGAAACGAGAGGTATCTTAATATGCTTGCAGGTATGGATGAAAAGCCAGAGCCACCACCGAAGAAGAAAGCAAAGTATGAACCTAAAAAACCTAGACCCAAAAAGCCTACACCCACGTCTGAACCTACATCATTGAAAGAACATGACCAGAGGGACCTTATGTGGGCTGAGGTGACCTTTCACCCGGAAACAGATTTGTATAAGAATGTAATCTGCACCAAGTTTAAAGAGGACGACAGGGACCGGGTGTTTGTGATTATGAACTGTGGTGATAAGTATACTCTTGTCCCAGGTTATTCGTCTGGAGAAATTACAGTTGAACCAGGAGATCAAGTCATTTTAGACATAAAATATTTTGAATAACATATAAATAGAATAGTATATTTCATAAATGAGTGAGGGGTTACTTGAACGTTTCAAGAAAGGTGCGCCGAGAACATATATTTTTTTCCAACCATTTTTTAGCAGACCAACCAGATATGTCATAATTTTATACATCGCCTGGTGCTTCATCGTGACTCATTTAGATCTCTACACGATGGTGCCTGATATATCCGGACCATTCTCCATACTCGGTACAACCATAGCTGTGACTTTACCTTTACTTGCATCTTCGGCTGTTCAGAGAAATAAAGAATCACTATTCAACTACAATGCATTCTGCGGGGATGTCCTTGCATTAGGGTGGGAAATTCTATCTTATGTGCGGGACCCCAAAGAATTTTCTGTGTCTAATGCCAATGCGTTGAAGATTCAACAGATTTTTGAAATTTGTCTGATTTTGCCAACCGTTGTAAAGTGGAAGTTCAGAAACAATGCTGAATTTAATATTGAAAAGGTATACATGCTAAAAAACTACGAGCCTGAACTAGAGGACAAAAAGGAAAAAGCATCTATTAGGCAACAGTCATTTGGATTGTCTGGTTTGATGGATAAAAATAAAAGGAAGAAACGCAATGGCATTAACCCACTTTCCACGGTCACATCGTCTGAACAAAAACGCAGGAGAGTGTCCATGGTAAACTATGTAAACACCGATGGTGACAGTATGGGGCGCAAATTCACCGACACATCCATCGGTATAGAGTATAAGCAAACTCTCCTAGAAATGGGAGGTAACTTAGTTGATGGTGATAAAGGAAGCGGGATAGACAAATGCGACCTGCTGTATGTATTTCTGTTTGATTTGATTTCTGAGTTTGAAGTTTCTGACACACGTAAAAATATGATTACCAGGACTGCAGAGCGTGTGTATGGTTCATATGGTAACATGGGTAACATAGCTGGTTACAAGATGCCACTGATGTACGAGACATACATGTACATTGCCATTAGTATATTTATGATTATCTTTCCGTTTACTTATGGTATTTCTGGAGGAAACCTTAGCAACTATGACATTACAGGAGTGAATGAAAGTTTTTGGAATGCACAGCCCCGGTATAAAGATGATTTCCATGTCCTCGCAGATCGTGAGTCAGATATATTTTGGCATGGGGTTATTGTGATCTACTTTCTATTTGGCATGCATCTGATGACACTTCGTGTTTCTAACGCATTCGTGTCTACTTTAGACGCAGTTGGGTTTGCTACAGTGGGTAAGTCAGAGACTACAACAAACACATCACTACATAACATGTACAAGAAACGATTAAAATTACAGAAAAATATGAAGTTGTTCTCAAAAGATTTCGACGAAATACCATCTTCTCCAAGGGGTGGAGAAACTAAAACAGCACTATTACATCGGAAAAGATTATATGTCTAACGGTGTATTTAGGCTATGAGTACCCATGCAAGATGTTGGAGGTGATCTTAGGTCCAATGTTTTCAGGTAAAACTACTACACTTTTGACACGTGCTCGAGGAAAAACAGTGATTATAAACCATGTCTTAGATACCCGATGTGAAGGTGTGAAGACTCACGACGGAGTAGAGGCTACTGCTTTGAAATGCAATGCATTGCCTGTATCTATAGACGCAGACACAGTGCTTATAGATGAGGCACAATTTTTCGAATCCTTAGATTGTGTGGAAACGCTTGCACCTAATGTTGTTGTGGCTGGGTTGAGTGGTGATTACATGAGAAAACCATTTGGTAGAATTTTAGAACTTATACCAATTGCAGACAAAGTGACTGTATTAACAGCCAAATGTGACTGTGGTGAACCAGCACCATTCACTAAAAGGATATCTATAGAGAAAAAATTAATATCTGTACAATCAATATATAAACCAAGGTGTGGAAGATGTTTTTAATTATACGGTGTATATCCATTCATGTAAACTCCATAAAAATGTCAGCAGTGCAGGGGATTCAGTGGTCTTTAGATGGATTTCATCGCCCATTTTCAGTAGCCTGTAGTAACTCTCCTGGTGTAAACAGGTACCATTATGTATTCTCTCTGCCTGCACGTGTTCTTCGCCACAAGGCTACTAGTTTTTCCCATTTCAGAACATCTCATGAAGCCAAACAGTATAAGGTGTGTTTCCATTTTTTCCTTGACTTTATTAGTGCAATGGTTGGCTGTTGTGAAAAAAAGAAACCGATGCCAAAGGGTATGAATACTCTGGGTTTTATAGAATGGTGCCCTTCTGACGATTCTAAAACAAGTCTGAATACAGTAGGGTGGAGAATTCATGTTTTTGTAGACAGACAGTTCAGTGAAATGACAGTCTTGAAAAATATGATTTCTAATTTTTCTAAAGAGTCGGAGAAGCTTTACAGATCTCGAAAGGCAATACCAGTCCACTACAAGATAAACACACTAGCATCGTATGCATCTAAAGTGTATAATGTCTACAGTGGGAGGGTTGGAAATGTTGAGCAGTTGTATCAAAATATAGATTCAGGCTGTAGTGTTTCTCCTTCAGCTTTATTTTGCATGAAAAACATCGAAGGAGCATTGCACACAGTAGACCAATACACGAACGATACGAATGAGTTTGTATTCCCTTCATCCAATTTCATAAGACTGGACACAGAGTCTATCAATGTGAAACAGTTTTCCTCTCGTAAATTACCCGACCATGTGTTATTCTCTCTGGCAAAACCAGAAATAAGAATAATAAGAAGTCATGGTCTAGATGTAAAGTTTTTACCACACAGATACTACAAGGAGTATGACATTGTTTGGGACGAAAATAACCTTACAGAGTTCATAGACACCCAAGGGCAATACTATAACATTTTTGAAGAAGGAAGCACACGCAACGTGTTTGATATTGGTGAAGTGACTTATTCAAAAATGAAATCTATGAGTGTCTGGATGGAAACAAGGGGCATGGACGAAATGGGTGGTGATGCAAGCTCGGGTTATGAATTAATGAGATCAAACCAACACGATATAGACACTATGGACCATATAACGCTACTTGCTATAGAAAAGGATGATAAACATTCCTTCATAGAAGAGGAATTTCTTGCACATGTTTACAATGACGACGATTGCTTTGCTTCAAAACCTCTGAAGTCTGTTATTCGTTGGTTCCACAAGGAATACGACCCCTCATTTATACTCCCATATCACCTGGTACACGAAGGGATGTCTGTTTTGGGTCATAGAGCTTGTATTCTTATGAACATGTACCACCATTTATATCAAGTGTCGTCTGCACATAGGCTGTGTTACTGGATTCACATAGCAAGGTGTGATGCTTTTAGACATCAGCACAATCTTCATCTGAATTGTGCCATTACCGGAGATGCTGCTACTTCTAAATCGTTTCTGTTTGAACTTATGGAGAAAAATTCAATCAATGATACAGTATCTTGTCGTACATACGACACAGACAAATCGGACGCCATTGACTCTGACAAAGACCATGTTGTCAGTGTTTTTGATGAAGCTCCTCCAGGGTTTTTCAAAGATCCGAAAAAAAGAGGACCACTCGAAGCATTAAAAATGAGACTAACGAGTATGAAAACTGTGCATAGAAGGTTGTTCACGAATGATGAAACTGGTGTTCGTGAACAGATTGAGTCCACGTCATCGAATATTGGATGTTTAATGGGTGCAACAAACGAAGCCCGATCAAATTTCGATAAGCCATTACAAACTCGTTTCCACTTTTTTGAGGCAGAAAGAGCTATGAACACCAAGCATACTGTTTCCAGTTGCCAGCATGCTGCCGAGACTATGGGTTTGGTTCAGAAAGAAAAGCTCAAGGCAGCCGTAATGTTTCATAAATTCGAACAGGGGTATGTAGCACTGGTCTGGCAATTTGTCAGGCTAGGACGCATAAAGGAACCAAACACAGAGATTGTGGGGCTTGTTTGTAAAAGATTTTTTGACATTTTGGAAGAGGATTATGATATACGTGTTGGATCGAGAACAATCGAACGTATTAAACGACTTAGCCAAAACCTTGCTATTATACATGCAAAACAAATACTTTATCACACTGTCACTGGTAAGTATGCAAATATACCATTCCACCCGAGTCAGATACCAGATGCTGAAAAATACATGATTTGTACAGAGGAAATTGTTTTTCATTGCATCGGACTTGAATTCGATGCTATTGTGAGTAGAAACAAGAGACGTATACTTCAAAAGATATGGAATATGCATAAGAAAAATGAGGCTTACAAATCAGACGATAAAGGTGACGACGATGTGAATTACATATGTATAGAAGGATCTGTGACCAGTTTCTCTAAAAGGCTGATGAACGCAATGCTTGAAGACAATGTACATGTAAGTGTGTGCAACATCAAAACAGTGTTTGACGAAATAAAAGATCAGACGATCAGCTGTGTAGAGTACTCACACAGTTCTGAATCGTTTGGTGACGGAATGCCAGGGTATGCAAACGATGTAGGTCTTGCTACAAATAAGAAGAGGTGGACAGCCATGGAAGAAGGGGGTGGATATATATATCTGCATGTAGATCTGTTCAGAGATTTAAGATTGTCGAATCAAGAACAAAATGTTTAC
>Ga0222717_10000724_pt1 | contig 28238 bp, 36 predicted proteins | sample C33_18DmetaG_FD_165053 | JGI IMG/M metagenome (GOLD analysis project Ga0222717, IMG submission 165053) | Estuarine water microbial communities from San Francisco Bay, California, United States - C33_18D | ecosystem: Environmental > Aquatic > Marine > Unclassified | place: USA: California... | reverse complement strand
CATCCAATTGATACCAAGCGAGCGAGTCGCAAGCTCGATGGATAAATCAAAGATGAGAGAAAACGAATCAGCAGGGATTGTCTCCAATAGATTTGGCACGGCTCAGTCTTACAGAATTTGCCAAATGAAGGATGGCATGGTTGACGAATCCAAAGCAAGTTATGTTCCTGCAAGCAATATCATTCATATTTCAAACAACTTGCGAATCGGACAGCAAAGAGGGACTCCAATGCTTGCGTCTGCAACCAAAACATTGCAGGACATTCATGAAGTTCAAACGGCTTACACCGCGAAGGTGAAAGTCAGTTCAGCCCTCACGGGTTTTATTACAAGCAACCAACCTTATTCTGCAAGATGGGATGGAAACGAGTTCGAAGGAGATCAAATGCGGTCGAGTTATAAAAAACTTTATTCGGGTTCCTTGTTACTTTTAGAAAACGGGGAAAGCGTGCAGACAATTCAAGGCGGAGCAATCGACGGAGTGGATGCCTTCTTGACTCAGTTGATTTCTTTTGCTTGCTCAAGCGTTGGCATAACTCATGAAAACTTAGTCGGTTGGTCGAATGCTTCTTTCAGTTCATCCAAGGCAACGCGTGAAGTTACAAATCATAGATTTAAGCAGATTCGAGAAATGCTTGAAGATACATTCTTGCGAAGGCTTGCAAGGTGGAGAACTTACAAATTTGAAAACAACGAAGAAATCGAATCAAGCGAAGACCGAGAAGAAGTTGAGTTTCAATGGACCCGATCACCAACTCTTGACAGAAGGCAAGATGCACAAACAGATGCCCTGTTAATTGAAAAAGGGCTTGCGAGTAAATCAACAATTTTTGCCAACAATGGTTTGGACTTCAAAGAAGAAACCACAAAGATGGCAGAAGATGCAAGCACTGAGCAGGAAGCGTTCGGCGGAGAGGTAGCAACTGACACAAATGCACCAAGCATAAAAGAAAAAATGGACGCTTACGGAGTCGGAGTCAGGGCAGGATCAATAACGCCACAAATTGAAGATGAAAACTATTTCAGGGCACAACTAGGACTAGAGCCAATTAAAGAACCTGTCCAAGAAGCTTGGGTTTCTGATGGAGGAACACGCAGACCTATAACTTTAAAAAGCCAAGAAGGATTTGAAGAACAAGAAGGAATTGAACAAGAAGGAATTGAACAGGAAGAAGATGAAGTGAGCGAGGAAGAACTTGAAGCTTTGGAATTAGCTGAGACTTTCAATGACTATCCTGAGTCAGCATCGAACAACGCAAAAAAAGCAATCAAGTGGAAAGAAGAAAACGGAAGCACTTGTGGGACTCAAGTTGGATGGACAAGAGCAGGGCAACTTGCAAGACGGGAAAAGATTTCAAGGGATACCATTGCAAGGATGGCAAGTTTTAAACGACATCAACAGCACAAAGATGTTCCTTATTCAGAAGGATGTGGGGGAATAATGTGGGACGCTTGGGGTGGAACTTCGGGAGTCGAATGGGCAATAAAAAAGCTTGCTCAGATAGATAAAAAATAAATAAATATTTGGTTCTCCGTGCGGTTATTCGCATAAATGCCCCCCAAAAATAGGGGGGTTTTTTTGTGCCCAAAATTATTTTCAACTTATTTTGCTATTTGTTTGACAACATAAGCGGTTATGCATTAAGTTCATTACATACTTAATTAACAACACCAAAAAAACAGAAAATGAAAATTACATACAAAAACTACACCATCGAAACAGAAATCACCAATTCCGATCCTGCCGTTGAGACAACAATTTCAAAAGGAAAATACTACGGCTCCATAGGTTCTGCTGAATTTGAAGGAATCTCTGACATGGATGGAAATACAATTCAGGTTCCTGTCGCGGTAATAAATAAGGCATATGACCTTGAGGATGAAATTCGAGAAACTTTATAAACTAAAAAAAAGGGGGGCGATAACATCAAACCCCAACCAAAAAAACATCATCACAAAACAAAAAAAACAATGACACTTAAACAAGCAATTCAAAGAGCAAAAAGAATAGAAACCACAATTCATGTCGGGGAAGGTTACGGGTATAATATGCGTGTAAGCAAAAAAGATGCGTTGGGTGCGTGTGAATCATACTTAAAAGACAAGCCCGTTTTTGAAGAAGCAACTTGGGAAAATGAAACAGGCTCAATCATTGCACATGGTATGCAATTAAGCGAAGACGGGCAAACCATTGGTCTTCTTTCAATCGGACGATAAGCAATGAAATGTCCAAATTGCGGATGTAATATTCCCGACCCACATAAACAAATGAGTGCCAAGGGTGGTCGATCTTCAAAAAGGAAGATCACCCCTGAACAACAAGCAAAGATGCAAGCAACACGAAGCCGAAATAAGCTTGCAAAAATAAACGCAGAAAAATAAGTTCAAAGTTTTCTGTTTTAGAGTCTGTCCTGTTTGGTGTGGGACAGGCTCTTTTTTTTGCTTGCGTTAAAAAAAAACTTCCTTCAGTTTTCGGAAATGATTATAAATTTTGAAGAAGCAAGACTTGCGGAAGGAAACATTGATGAAGCCAATTCCATGATTAAAGGAGTAAGCTTGATTTCAACACCTGAAGCAAAAGGACATAATTTAAGCATTGATGAAGCAAGCATTGATTCTTTCCTGTCAGCAGTAGATGGAAAACAGATCAAAGCATATTACACTCACTCCCCTGAGAATGACGCTTTGGATTCAATTGGCTTGTGGTCAAACTTTAGAAAAGAAGAAGATGGAGAATACACAAAACTTCTTGGAGACTTTACGGCTTTAAAAGCTTGGAGGGACAACAACCCGAAAGACTCACAAATGCTTTTCGAGTTAGCACAAAAAGCACCTGAAGCTTTTGGCGTGTCTGCCGAGTTTCAAGCAGAATTAATTTATTATGAAGATGGAGAAGCAAAACAATTTGATAAAGATTCGAAATCTGATGTGGAAGTGTTTGCAAGGGCAAAAGAAGTTTCTGCTTTTTCTATCGTCGCAAGTCCTGCGAGTAATCCGACAGGCTTATTTGCTGAAACCAAAGAAGATGAAATGCAAAAACAATTTGCGGAAACCATCGAGCAAAAAGAATCCTTGGCTTTGGAGTTAAAAACTACGCAAGACAATTTCGAAATCCTAGCAAAAAAGCATTCTGAACTAGAGGAAGAAAACAAAGAACTTTCAGAAAAGTTAGAAAGCAAAAAAGAGGAAGCCGAAAAGTGGCAAATCAAATATGCCAAATTCATCGATGAAATGGGAAGCGATCCTGTGGACGCTCCAACCGAAATCGAGCAAAAAACTTTTGAAGAACAACTTGAATCATGTTCCTCATGGGCAGAAAAAAATCAACTTATCAATCAAAATATGGGGCAACTCATGCAAACTTGGAATCCAAAAAACTGAGACTAAATCATGGCAAATAATATATCATCCGAAATTACAATTTCCACAGCGGTAAGCGTGTTGCAAAATATGCTTGCCCCGCTCAACGAGCTTACCCTTGACATTTCAAACGATGTTGTCGGCAGAGCTTCAGTCGTAAAAGTTCCTGTTGTCAATACTGACGATGGAGCAAGAGACTATGCATCAGATACAGGTTACACAGGCGATTCCGATTCTGATGTGTCGACCGTTTCCGTAGCCGTTGAAGAAAGAATTAAACCTTTTCACTTGAACGACAACCACTTGAACAAGTCACCTTTGAGCTTGCAAAACTACGCAAGCCAAAACGCCAATGAATTTGGCAGGTACTTGATCAAGTTGCTTTACACTTCCGTAGATTCAGCAATGACTGCGGGGACGATTCCTGCGGGGAATATCGATGCGGTTGCAAATACCGCCGTTGCTATTGGAGATATTCAAGGCTTACACGGAACACTCGATGACAACGGGGCGAGCATGAATCGCCACCTTTTACTCGGAGCCCAAGCAAGCAATAATCTTTTGCCAAGCTCAATCGAAACTTTTGGAAATTCTGTTTTGGAAAGTGGAAGATTCAATCAGCTCTTTGGCATGAAAACTTCCGTGACCAATGCACACGGAACACTTGTTGCAGGAGATCCGCACTCGTTCGCTTGTTCAAGCGATGCAATTGTTGTAGTCAATAGGATGCCCGACACGAGCGGTTCAGCAACCCTCGAAGAGTTTACTCCTTTTACCATCGATGGTCTTGGTTTGCAATGTGCTTACCGCAGATTTTATGATGCTTCGAAGGGAATCCATTACGGAGCTTTCACCACAATGTTCGGCGTGGCAGTTGCCAAGGGAACACAAGTTGCAGTTTTAGCACAATCATAAGATGGCTACCATAAACACAACAGGCATCTTTCCTTCTGCGAAATTTATTTCGACAAATGGAAGCGGTGACCTTCAAGAAGTAGTTTCCGAAGTTGAAACCTTTGGATCAGTAACTCATGACGGATTAACCTTCACAGCTAACGCAGGCGGGCTTTTGTCTTCGCCTCCAAGCATTGAGATTGTGCAGGATGCAACAGCAACAGGAATCGAGTTCAGTTCGAATGGGGATGACATTACAATGAATGTTCAAACAATTGCTGAAGTTCCTGCTGTTCCTGCAACCTTTGATGAAGTTGACATTGATGGGATTACTTACAAAGCAGAAGTTGCAGGCGATTCGGGAATCTCTGTCAATATTCTAGAAAGTCAATCTGCTGACGATATGAGCTTCAACCTAGGGGTTTTGACAATTAGCCTTGACACGCTAATTACAGATAAAACTCAGGCAGACATTGCAAACTTGTACGCACTTGCAGGTGCAGGGGTAAAGGACAATGTGGAACTTACTTTTTCCAACCTTACAGACGCATTAGTAACCACAGGATCGACCGACTTAGTTGGTGGAACTGATGAAGTTCCTGCTGTTCCTGCAACGAATATTGCAAGCTACACGCAATCCCAGGTTCAAACTGCTTTCAATGGAGCGAGCGGACACATCACAGGTCTTATTTCATTAAGTATTTCAGATGGTTCGGCAAATCTCGTTTCGACATTGTCGCAAACTGACATTAACGGAACAAATGCAGTTGGAGGAAATCTTGATATTGATTCGGATTATGTTTTGATCAAAAGAACTGATTTGCACGATCTCGAAGCAAGTGAGCAAAATGACGGCAGAAAGTTCCTTTGGGGATTAATTCACAAAGCAGAAGCTCAAATCAATGCTCTAGGTGAAAAGCCCGAAAACTTCACAATAAGCAAAGGAAACCCTGTTTCAGTTGATCAAGGCTCCGCACTTTCACAATCTTATTCAGTACGGGTAAAATACGGAATCGATGCCCTCGACCTAAAAGCGGAGGCGTAAGCCTTCAAGCTGATGGAGTGGAGAGACGCACTCGCACAAACATTCCTTGCCGAAGTTCAAAGCTTTGGCGAGGATGTTTTGTTTCGGGGAAAAACGATTTCTGCGAGTGTTGGGCAATCAGAAGCAAATAAAAGCCTTGAGCTTTCGGGATATTACGAAGAACAAAGCTTAAACTTAGTTGTTCCGTTGACGGAATATTCGGGACTTGATTCAGATCCAAAGGTTAATGAAACAATACTAATTAGGAAACAAGGATTCCGAATTGATTCGGTAGAAAAAAGGGAAGATGCAATCGAGCTGAATGTGGAAAAGATTGCAGGCTTTCAATATATAGACCCGACTCCTGTCCCAATAGGTGACAAGCAACAGCCTTTGTCGCCAACAAACATATTTGTGGCAATTGGAAGAAGGGCAAATGCTCCAAGATACATTACGATTGATAGAAGCCCATCAGATCCGAGCAATATTTTATTAGATCGAAGCCCACTTTCACCAACTCGATTTCGTGCAATTTCAAACCCACTTGCTCCGAGCAACATTTTTGTTTCTGCTTCTGCCGAACCGCTCGCTCCAAGCAACATTACAGCAGATCGAAGCCCATTAGAGCCAAGCAATATTTCTTTAGAAATCAACCCACTTGCTCCAAGCAACATTACAATTGATAGAAGCCCAATAAATGCAAGTAATCTTACAATTGAAACCACACCGCTTTCCCCTAGCAATCTTACGCTTGATACCATACCACTTGCTCCAAGTAATCTGACGACTAATAAAAATCCACTTGCTCCAAGTAATCTGACGACTAATAAAAATCCACTTGCCCCTGGCAATCTTACGCTTGCACGAAATCCAATCACACCAAGCAACATTTCCGTTGGTGCTTCCTGGAGTCCTGAAAACAGCACGGCAATCGAAGGATGGTGGGATGCAAGCGATAGCTCAACCATTACCTCGAGCGGGTCGGAGGTTAATCAATGGAGTGACAAGAGCGGAAATGGTTTAAACCTAGCTCCCGTCACAGGGGAAACAGGGCCGACTACCAACACAATAACGCAAAATTCATTAAATGTTTTAGACTTTAATGGTGATTGCTTAGAAAATAGCAACTTTTCGCACAACATATCGAACCCAATTTTCTTGGCATTTCTAGTAGAACTCGATGCAGTATTTACGGATCAATATTTCTTATGGGCTGGAACAACTAGCTCATTAGATAGATGTGCAATCAGAAAGAGGGCAACAGATTCCGTTGAGATTTTTGGGAAAACATCAGGCGGCGGGAATACCTTCGTAGGTTTTGGGGCACCAACCAAAGGATCATTTGAGTTATTAGTTGCCAAAATAAACGGCCCTAGCGGAGCGGCTTTTCTGAATGGAACACTAACGGACTCAGGAAATACAGGAGTGGATAATCTTAATACCTTCAACCTGGGTCATTCTGAAGGTGAAACACAGAACTTTGTGGGCAAATTTGCAGAAGTCATCGCTTTTACAGATAGCAATGACCGACAAAAAATCGAAGGCTACCTCGCTCACAAGTGGGGCATCGATGGAAACCTTCCCGTAACACATCCTTACAAAACATTATTGCCAACAATATGAGCAAAAACTTCCAATTCGAAAAAAATATAGAAGGTGAAGTTTCAGCCTTTTTAGTTTCTAAAGGTTTAAAAGCTTACCCAACTTTTGGAATGGTAGAACTTGCAGAAAACAACATTCAAGTTGCTTTTGAATATGGTGGAATCAATGAAACAGGCAGGCAAGTATTGAACAATCAATTCGAGTATGACTTGCATGAAGGGCAAATCATGATTCAGGTTCAGACTTATCGAGAAAATGATTCATTACATCACGAACGCATTGGAAAGGTTCGAGCAAACATGATTAACGGAGTGAATGGCTTTAGTTCTACCCAATACGAAATCTTTGACATTCAGCCTCAAGCATCTTCAACAATTCAAAATGACGAAAACAATCTTGACCAAACAACCTTGATGTTTCAAATTACTTTCAAACTAGATCATACAAAAACCTAAACTTTAAAAATCATGGCAGTTACACGAGACGGAACACAATACACTTTTGGCGGTGCAGTTATCGCAATTGATGGAAACGATTATTTATTACAAGACTTCAGCGTGAATGAAGGAACAAATGTCATTGAGCTTGAAGGCTCTGACGGGTCGGTTATTTCTCAAGTCTTTGTTGGGAGACCAAAAGAATTGAGTGGAACCGCAGTTGTTGATTCCTCCAATCCAAATTTGACACAAGGTCAAGAGTTCGCACTTGAAGGGGTCAACTATTTAGTAACGGAAACTTCAGTTTCTCGAAGCAATGGAAGCTTTGCAACTCAAAGCTTTTCCGCTCGTGAAAAACTGAACGATTGATCGATTTACCAAAAGACTTTCTTCGAAAGAAGGAGCAAGCAGAAAACCAACGCTTTGAAGCTTGGTTAGATTTAAACTCCACAATCGGAGGAATCGAGGTTCGGCAAATGACCTTAAAGGATTATTTTATCCTTGAGGGTTTAGAATCACCAATTTTGAAAAACAGCAAGTTCACGCAAACTGATCTTGCTGTTTTTCTTTGGGTCTTGTCTCCTGACTACTCGACGGATCCAAAGAAACGAGATGTATTTTGCAAGAAGGTTTTGCAAATAAGCCTTGCAAGTGCAATTACGGACTTGAGAACTTACCTAGAAGCAACTTTTGTTGATGCAGACACCTTAGAGGGTGGAGGCGAGCAAGGAGCAAAGCACAGCTTATTCCTGACACAGCAGATTGATTTGTACGCAAAAGAGTACGGATGGACAATTGAAAAGATTTTAGATATTTCGATAAGACAAATCTTCCAATTGAACACAGCGATCCAGGAAAGATACTCTTTGCAAAACGGAGAAAAGCTAAATCGTATGACAGCAATTCAAGCAATGGAAACAGAATTGTTGATGAAGGAATTGAAAAAACGAAGTCAAAAAAATTGACTCGATTAATTTTGCTTAATGCCTACTTTTAAGAAATGGCATTTTCAAATCATGTAAAAGTCTTGTTCGGAGCCGATACTTCGGGCTTTCAAAAGGGCTTGCAACAAGCGGACAAGCAAACCAACAAGTTTGCGGACAATTTTAAAACAAAGTTTGCAGGGCTTTTAGGTGGAGCGGTTTTAGTAAAAGCAGCGAAAGATATCATCAACTTTGGGGCAGGCATTGGCGATCTTTCGGACAGGCTTGGAGTTTCAGCAGAATTTCTGCAGAAGTTTCAATATGCGGCGAGTCAAAATGGTGTTGCAGTAACAGAAGCAGGAACCGCATTGCAACGATTTACTAGGCGAGCCGCAGAAGCAAAAGCAAAAGGTGGTCCGTTGGCGGAAACATTAAAAACTTTAGGAATTACTTTCAATGATGCAAGCGGACAGGCTAAATCTTCGGAACAATTGTTTTTAGAGTTTGGCAAAGCCCTAACAAACATGAACGACCCTGCGGAAAAGTTAAGGGTTGCATTTCAATTTCTAGACACGGAAGGGGCAAAGCTCACGCAAATGTTTCAAAGAGGGAAACCAACAATTGAAGAATATGGGAAAACTGCTGAAGAAATTGGTGCGATTGTAGGAAATGACAATGTAAAAGCTTTACAAGATGCATCGGGAGCAATTGAAGAAATGGGCAGAACCTTCAAGTCGCTTTTGTCCGAGGGAGCAAAACCAATAGCAACGGCAGTAAAAGGATTAAATGAAGTTCTAAAAGTTGCGGTTGGAATTGTTCGGGATTACGGCAAAGAAATGGCAACAATCGCCGTCGTTCTTGGAAGTGGTAAAATAGCGACCACAGCAATCACGCTTGCAATCAAAGCCCTGACCATTGCGAAAGGGTTGCTTAAGGCAAGCGTCGGAGGAAATACCAAGGCTTTTAAATTGTTTTTTGTTGCTATGAACTTTGCAAGAGTTGGCAACTTTACAAAAGCAATTAAAGCTTTAAAAATTGCGATGACAGGACTCAATAAATCAATTGCAAAAAATCCTTTCGGTTTCTTAATGGTTGCTGTTTCTGCATTACTTGCCCCTTTGCTTTTTCTAAATGATGAAATTGAGGAAACAAAAGAAAACCTCGAAGATTTAAAAGCAAAAACACTTGAAAAAATAGCGAAGCAAACAACTGAGCTTGGTCTAAAACTTGCCGAAGCAAGCAAAAAGACAAAGGAATTAAAAGAAAAAATGGCTGAACTTCGGGCGGAAGCAAACAAGCCCATTGTTTTTCCATTGACGGAGCAACTCACAAAAGCAACGGAGAAAAACAAGGAACTAGTAGAAGCTCAAAAAAAACTAATGGGAATACAAGATGGTTCAGGAAAAGAACTAAAAGAGCATTTGAAAATCTTGGAAGGCTCAAAAAAGCAAATGGAAGAAATGGTTGCCTTTGCGGAAAAAAATGAAAAGGAGCAGGAAACGATAAATCGACTCAAAAGGCAATTGGCATCGATTACCTTGGAAATTGAAACGAAATCGAATCAAATACTTGCGAACGAAATAGCACTTGCAGAAAACGCCAAAACTCAAGTTGATTTGAAAAAGCGAATTGCAGATGAAGAAACCGCAAGGCTTGTTCAAATGGAACATTTATTCGACGGAACTGCTCAACACATAATTGACCTTAAAAGAGAAACTGAAATCCTTGAAGCATTAAAAAAGGGAGGTAAAAAACTAGCGGACGAAACCAAGGAACGCCACAAGTTCGAAGACATGGTCGTGAAGCTTTTTGAGAAAGGCAACATTTCATTAGAAAAAGCCGTTGACCATGTTTCAAATCGATTAGCAGTAGGCAAAGAAATTGACTTTATTGAGGGACAAATCAACGCGAAGGCAGAAAAACGCGAAGGTTTAGACCAAGGAGCGATTGATCGTGCTAAACAATTACTTGAGCAAAGAAGACAAAACAAGAAAGCTTTAGAAGACGAGCTTCGTGTATTAGCATTAAGAGCAAAAGGAGACAACAAGCAAGCCGATGCCTTAGAGCAACAACTAAGGATGAGGCAACAGGCTCTTGATATTGCAGAACAACTCGGGGTTCATGAAGCCAAGGGAATTGACCTCGTGGCAAAGCGTGCATTTTTATTAAAGGAAGCCGCTCAAAAGGAATTAGATGCACAAGCGGAAAGAATACGCGCCGACCAAATAATGCTTTGGTCGCAAAAGACAATAGACAGGCAAACAACAAGAGCCGACAGCCGAAGAATACGCGCGGCTCAACGAATTAAGCGATGGGAAGAACAGATTCGAGCGCTAAAAGACAAAGATGATCCTTGGAGTCAAAGGGAATTAAAAAGGCTTGAGGCATTAAAGAATCAACAAATGAAGCTTGTAATCGATGACGAAGCACAACAAGCCCTGGACGGAATTGCAGGCGAAAAAGTGAAGCTTGAAGATCAACACAAAGCACAGATGAAAGCTTTGCAGGACAGGCTCAACGAAATTCAACAAGAAGAAGCAAGAATTAAAGCACAAGCAGAGCAAGAAAAAGCAGGAATTAAAAAAGCAGGAAATGCACAAGTTGCAGAAAACGCAAAAGCTTTAAATGAAGTTGCTCAAGCTTCAGTTGACAAGATCAAAGCAATTGCGGAAAACATGGTCGTGAATGTAGCCCCCCCGCAAGTCAATGTTAATGTCCCGACACCTTATATTCCAACACTATCAACAGAAGCACCAATTGTAAAAATAGAAAGTGAACTGAAGCAGGAAACGCAAGAAGAAATTCTTGATGTGATGCGAGGCAAATACATAAATCAATAATCATGATTACTTACGATTCACCAAACGGACTGACGCAACCTTTGATGGTTGGAACTGCAAAATATACATACCCAATACCTGACAACTACGATGTTTACTTACTAAATCAAGATTTTGTGGTTCGTGCGGAATATTTTACCGACCCTGTCCTTGGTTCAGGATTGCCAAATGGTGGCGGACATTTAGCACAACAAACAAATGTGCGAACTCTTAAAGGTGGGTTGATTCGATTTACAAATATTTACGCTTTCAATTTCAATAATTATAAAAAAGTGACTGAGCAAAGCGAGTCGGTTTCTTTTCCTGCATTCAAAGCAGATCACTTTACTTACAAAGAGCACTATCGACTTGATTGGAAACCTGAAAGGGAGATTGTACCGAGCACGGTAGGTAGTGGCTATGAATTGGGCGAATATATAAAAAGACAACCCAAAACAATTTCAGAATATCGAGGCGGGAAAGACATGACATTTAGGGAAGCTTTTAGTTTATTGGTTCCTGTGCAGGTGACTGAGACAATAGAAACAAACTCAACATCCAAAAGCTCGACAAGTGGAGAAATCGGAGATTTGCCCGATCACGAGGTTCCGCAAGATTCTCCAATGATAAGCCCTGAACTTTTAGAAAGAATGAAAAAAGAACTTGAGAAACGGGACACCAAATACAGGTTCGGTGATCCTTTGCCTCGCTCTGCATACAAGCAATTTACGGAAAAGTTCCAAGTGTTTATTGATTTAGAAAAACAACTTTCAATCAAGCTTGAAAAGTTTTCAGAAGAAAACAAAGTAACGGCAGAAAATTTTAAAAATGAAAAGGGCATAAAGTTAAAAACTGACTTAAGCCCTGACTTTAGAAAAGAGGCGTTAGGAAGTTACGGAAAAGACGGAAAACTAGAGCCTGCGAACTTTAGTGCGCATCTTGAATATATTAACACGCCTGACTTCGTTCGATATATCGGAACAGACATGGCGGAAATGGTTGCAAAATACGGAATCGGATCAGTAAAAGTGAATTATGTTTCCCATGTGACAAGTCCAACATTCGATCAGTACAAAGCAAAAATAGGACGAAAAGAAATGATTCCATTTCCCGAAGAAAGAACCCAACTTTTTGGCGATCTTTATTTGGTTAAAAGGTTTCTTTGTGAATTTCGATGATTAAAAAAGTTGTCAAAGGAAATGCTCCGACTTTGCTTGAGACAGAAAAAGCAAACGAATTAATTGACGCAATAAACAAGTTTGAAGGATTGGAGATTGAATATGGTGACAACCTTGAAATTGTTAAAGGTAAAAAAACAATCACGATTCAGATTCCGAAGCCCCCAGATGAAAAAAAACAAAAATCATTTGAAGACAAACTCGCAGAATTACCAACACAAACTTTGATGAAAAAAAAGGTCGAACTTTGCGAAGATGGAATCATTAAAGAAATTGAATTTCTTGTCATTCCTGACGAAGACGATCTTGCAGATCAAAGCAACGAGTTTATAGAAGTTTTATTGATTGGATGACTACTTTTTTTACAAAAAGAATTGATCAAGTTCGTGGCAATTGTTGCGATGATTGCGAGGGTGATCCATGCGAATGTCAAGAAGAACCTTGTTTCGACAATGGGAGTTGCCCAAGACCTGGTAACCAGGTCATTAATTGCGACACAGGACAACCTTTGCCTTTATCTTATGACCTACCTTGTTGCTCGATAACTGCTCCAAACAGCATACAAGTCGATGAATGGTGGCTAGGGTCTGCAACGATTGGGACTCATACTCATGCCGAAGTAAGAGCGACCGCAAGCAATTGGGTCGGTTCAACAACTGACCCATATCCGAATCAAAAATATTACCTAAAATATACAAGCACTTATTCGGCTTTTAAGCATTCAAATGATACTTTTTGGGATCCGTCGAATGACGGAATAGCAAGAGCATCAAAACCATGTAAAAGTTCTTATTGCTTAGATTATCTATATGACAACCAATTTATTGGTGAAACTTCGCGCAGTAATTATGCTCTTGAAAATTGTGCCGAGTCATATGCATCAACAAGCAGGGTATGGAGCGAGTACGATACAAACGGAGCTGTAACAGATGGCGGAACAGATGGCGGACTCGGTTTCACTCCGAGGCTAATATTGCAAAGGAGGCTTGGTGGAGAACTGCAAAGCGGAGGAAATGCAAACGAATGCGATTGCGGAGATACAAGAACAGGAGGGATTTTGACAGGTTCAATTTTTTTCAATACAAGTCTTGGAGGAAGTGCATCGCTTGCACTCTATATAGTTACGCACTTATGAATGAAGAACAAAAAAAGATTGTTATCGAGGAAAGAAAAAAAGCACAGACCGAAGCAATGAAAGGAATCGGCGATGCGATAAAAAAAGCAACTGACTTTTTAGGGATTCCTCAATGCGGAGGTTGCAAGAAACGGCAAGAAATGCTAAACAAAAAATTCCCTTTCAAAAAATGAAAATAAACATCAACACAGACGCAATCGCAACAGATTCATTGATTGAGGCTTCGACTCAAAGAAGAATCCCGAGCAACTTTGAATTTGTCAAAGGCGATCAAGTTCAGGTTGAAGTGACACTATACAACAAAGACGGAAATATGCCGTCGTTCATAAGCGGTGCAGATTCAAGATTGATGGTAAGCGTCGGCAAAATAGAAACAAGGGAACTATTTACACAAGCTCAACAAAGAACCTACGAAACAGGCACTTTTTCTTTTATTTTAGATTTAGCAAGGACCGAAGTAGTTGAAGCAAGTGGAAATCTTGCAATTGAAATCACTTTTGAATCAGCGTTGCAAAGCGAAATCCTATTGCAGGCTCCTATCAGATTGCGAGAAAGTTACATTTCGAGCCCACTCCTGCCAAGTTACCCAACCGATTTAAATGTTGTTGCAATATGAAGCTTTACATTGACCGAGATTCCAACCCTTCCTCGAGCCTTCGCAATGGCTATTTAACAAGCGGACAAAAAAGCCTTGATCCTGTTTTTTACGGAGATGTTTTAAAACTCGACATTCACCTAGTCAATGAGCTTGGCGAACTTTTAGTAGATCGTGATCTACATTCAGTAAGTTTTTTAATTACTGACGGAACAAGCAATTTAATAAGCACACAGACTTTAAACTATAACGGATTGAGCTTTTCATCAAATGTCGATTTTGGAACTTCTGAAATGCAAACTTTCTTAGATGGAGTTGAAGAAAGAAATGCAATTGTTGAAATCCAAGACATAAAAAACGGGACAACTAAAACAATATTTCAAGGCTCGATAAAGTTACGAAATCGCTTTTCCGTTTTTCAAGATATTACTTTAAATGATCCAATCGCACCAACCTTAATTTCTGTCTTTGAAGTTTTGGCTCCGTTGAATCCTTCTTTGGTTGATGCTGAAACAACGCCACAAAATCCTTCAAGTTTGTCTCTTAATATTTCACCTATTGAACCTTCAAGCATTTCAGTTTCTGAAATTGCAAGCAGTTTGCCAAGTAGTCCGAGTGCTGTAAATGTATCGCTTGTGATCGGAACAATACCTGCGAATCCTTCGAACATTTCGATCGATAATTCTCCTGCAAATCCTTCATTGATTACAACAAACACAACTGCGATTGCTCCAAGCTCGTTGAGCGTTGGAAGGTTGGCAAATGTTCCTTCTAATCTTACAATCACATCAACACCAAATGCTCCAACAGAAACAATTTTCAGCGATTACTTGTTGCCCTGGACATGGAATGGATCTCAAGTTTATGTCCCGCAGGCTTATGTATTTGAAGGGACGCAAGACTTTGCAGTATTAAATGATAAAGTATTTGTGTGGGATGGATTGACTCTTGAGAATGGAGCCCCTGTTTATGAATGTTCAGGGTCAAATTGTCAGACTCACGCAACAGGAGGAATTGAACGAATTTATGCTTCCTCCGTAACAGCAACAACAATTTCATGGAATTTGTATTTTAGGAACACAAATCAAAGCATTTATCAAACTTCAGGCATCGGCTTTACTGAAGAAAATTTCAGCTTTTACGAAACAACTATTACGGGCACTTTAGGGTCAATTAAATTCTTGCCGACAAATGTCAGCCTGCCCGATGTTCCAAGCTTAGTTACTGCGGAAAAATTTGCATTGCCTCCGAGCCTTGTGAATGCGGTCGAGGTTTCATATTCGCAGGATCCGTTTTTTGATGTCACGCAGTTCAATGGATATGGTGAAACAATTATTTTATTACAACAATATTATTTACGAGGTGACGACCCGAAATTCTATCCTGCAGGATCGATTCTGCGAACGATAGGCATTTCGCCTAACAGCTATCCTATAAGAGTCGAAGATCCTGCATTCCCTAGAGTCACACCATATACCACAGGAGCAAATCAAAATACAGGTTCATGGGGATGGGCGTACGAAATTGATCGCGGAATCAAGTGGGAATTTGTAGACCTCAACCAATACAATCTTGATTTACAAGCAAGAGCAGTAGAGGAAGCTGACCTTCAAGTTTCAGGAATTACAGATGTGACTTCGTTAAATGGAGCTTACCAACAAAGAACCTTGGATACAGCAATCCAGGACAGCTCTCTGAATTATGTTTTTAGCAATCAAGAACAAGGAGAGTTTGCACTTTATCTCGGTTACTGGTACAAGAAAATTTTAAACTCCGACTGCACTTTAACGACTGACGAAATCTATCTTTTTAAATCTTATAGACTTGACTCAAATGGGAACGAATACACCAACTTGCAGGACGGCATTCGTTGGTCGTTTGCAACAACCCATCCGCTTTACATGAACACTTTAAACCCGCAAAACTATTCACAAGCTGAACTTTTAGCGGAAGCAGGAATCTTAAAAGATATTACACCAAGCGGAACAGGTGCAGGAGATTCTGACCCGTTCAATGAATCATTTGCAACTGAATTGACAAGCGGTTCAAGTTGCGAAACGAAACCATCAAGACCAACTAATGTTTCTGCAACGATATAAAAACTTGACACGGCAAAACAAATTTCATCGAATGCAAATATGGCAATAGTACAAATATCTTGGCAAGACAATGCGGACAACGAAACCGAGTTCAAAATTTATAAAGGTGGAACCACTCCTTTAGATTCAGGCGATACCCAAATTGCAAAAGTCGAACTTGTTTCGGGCAATTGGTCCGCCGCTGAATTTACAAACGGGTCGGCACCAAGTCTTCAACTGACGAGTACCAACACAGGAAGCTCAGCGACAACAGGTGAAACTTTTACAATCACCTACGATGAGCAAACAGCAGGAACATATTACTTCGGTGTTTCGGCTTCCAATAGTGTTGGTGATTCTGATGTGGTAACTTCCTCTAGTCTTACAATTACCTAAGTTATGAGCGTGCCCGAATTGGGCGAAAATACGCAAGTCAAAGCGAACCTCACTTTCGTTGCGAAGGTCATTGCGATAACAGGTTCAGCAATTTGGGGATGGAGCGAACTCACGAACCGCATGAGTTCGATGGAAATGCAAATGACTTCAGTTCAGCAGGAATCGACTTTGCTCGGGGATTTGTCGGCGAGAATGATGCACATCGAAAAATTTGCCGATCAAGCAAAAGCTGACCTCAATCATTTGGTTGCAATGCAGGATAAACCTATCACCTCAGATTTTGAACAATTTGAGCGGTTGAAGTATTTAGAAAAAGAACTAGATATTGTCAGGCAAAAGCTTGACCAAATACCATGGAAGTAAAATGCAACATTGCCAAAATGAATGGCGTTGGATCATTGCTCTTTTCTTTTTCTTTTTAGAGAGGGAACTAATAATTGACACAATGTTCAAAATGCTCGAGCTTGTGTTTATCTTTATTCAATGATTGAAATCCTGACAATGTTCCTGACAAGCGGAGGTTCGGCAATGCTTGGCTCAGTTTTGAAAGGAGTCTTCGGAGCGATCACAGATGCAAGGCAAAACAAATATGAATTGGAACTCGCAAGGGAATGCAGAAACAATGAACAAGCACTTTTATTTCAGAAACAAATCAATTCAGGCGAGGGCGGTCTTTTCACTCGTGTTACTAGGAGGCTCCTGGCTGTCATCATCATGTCAACACTCTCCGCCGTCATCATTCTTTCAATCCTGTTTCCTGAAGCCACAATCATTGCCCCTCAAAACATCGGAGGAGAAGGAAACATCGAAATCTTTTTTGGACTCGTCACTTTTCCAAAAGAGCAAACCACTCTGGAAATCACATCGGGAGCGTTAGCTTATTACTTCGTTGTCGTTCTTGCTCCAATGGTCACAGGTTTTTACTTCACGCCATCGGGCAAAAGATGAATGATTTAATTTTCATTTTTTCTTTTGTTATTGTGGTTTTATTATTCCTAGACTATTTATATCGTGATGGATAAAACGCCTTTTATAAGTACCGCAGGTTTTGGAACCTCCTGGATTGTTTCAGAAGTGAACGCCTTAGTCGGACTTGCTATCGGCTTAGTAACCCTTGTTTATATAAGCTTGAAGGTTTTTTATTTAGTCAAAAATAAGGGCAAATAAATTTTTTTTTATTTTTTGTCATTTTTGTTTGACTTGGTCATGTAACGCTTCTATGGTTACATCATATTTTAATTATTATAACACCAAAACAAAACAGAAAAATGAAAAACAACGAAACACAGAAATCAAGAGTGAATATAAATTCAGTTGACGCTTATCTTTATTGGATTGAGGGTGACCTTAAACAAAGGTTTATTGAAGAAGGAGAAGATGCAGGAATTGAAGTGGGATATTACGCAGATCATTTTGTTGGACTTGAGCTTGATGGGAAAAAATATGTGAACAACGAGTTTTGCTCATGGGGTGATGCTTCACGAACCGAAGCAGATAATTTCATTCAGCGTATAAAGGATCACGGATCAGTAAATCTAGATAAATGGACTGAAGAAGTGCCTCACGATTATCTTGCAGATTGTGCTTATGTAGAGCGTTGCGAGAGAGAAGCAGAAGGGATTTTTAATTAAGGAAACCAACCACAGGGGGCGATAACTTCAAACCCTAAACCAACAACACCAACCAAAACAAAAAACAGAAAAATGAAAATTAAATTCAAAACAAACACCACTTACAGAACAAGATCAATTTGTAACTATGATACAATATACACTTGGGAAATTGTAAAAGTTTCCGACAAATCAGTTTGGCTTAAAGGTTCGCTCATTGACGGAGTTAAAAGATGTAAAATTAAATCATATTCAGACGGAAGCGGAACTTTTGTTGAGCCTTTAGGTTCTTATTCAATGTCACCAACCATTAGACCTGACTCAACAAGGCTTTTTTAATTACTAACACCAAACCAAAAACATAAAATGACAATATTACAATTAATCGCGGAAGCCTCTCAAGCCATTCAAGTAGGAGACGAAGATGAGTTCTACAAGCTCCAACAAAGAATAAATGAATCCATGCTTACTTCAAGTGACCGCCAAGATGTAGACAGCATCATGGAGGTTTTAGAAACAGCCATAGAAAATATTTAAAAATTAAATTATGATTTACTTTCAAAACCCAAACAACGATCAAGAGTTCATTTCTTGGAATGGTTCCTGCACTTTTCATCATGGTTATTTTGACCGCCATGGTGCGTTCATTCCCGATGAAGTTTGGAACTTATGTAATAAAGAAGGGAAAAGCTTTTCCTTTGAATTTATAAAGGATTACATTGCAGAAATATTTTCAAACGCTAACAAATAAAAAAACAGAAAAATGAAAAAGAAAAAAATACACATAAACTCAAAGCTCTCATTTCGAGAGCTACAAGAAACCCTTGGCAAACGCCAAGGGGCAATATTGCAAGCAGTAACAAGAATGAAAAAGCTTGTAACAGATAGGCAAGTAAAGAACTTGCTTGAGCTTGATGACATGAATGCGGTTAGACCTCGGATATCAGAGCTTTTAAGGCTCGGAGTCCTTAAAGAGGGAACTCCTGTCAAATGCCCAATAACGGGCAGGAAAGTCAGGAGGGTAAAAAGATGAGTTTGTTTTTAAAAGAAACGCTTCCGCATCCTGTCGGGAGTGAAGTTTATTATATATTCAGCAATTCCCTTCATAAAGGAACAATTAAAAGTTTTGAGGTCAAGAAATACTCAACTTTTGAGGAGCCCACATGGGAATTGAGAACGCCAAAAGGGGCAACCCATTTTGTAAATGATGTGAATCTAATGTTTAGTTCTAGGGCTTACGCTCTAGATCAATTAGAGAAATTTCATTGGGTAAAAGAACCAACCATATTCGACAAATGATTATTGCAATAGCCTATTTTTTACAACTCGCGTTTATTCTCTGGATTATCAGAGAAGAACTATAAACAACAAAACAAAAAAACATGAAAAAAATCAATATTAAGGGAAACGACTATATTCCTGTAAATCAGAAGGTTTTGCATTTTAGGCAGAACTTCAAAGCAAACATCGAAACCGAGCTTTTGGAGTTCGACTTTCGAGAAGGCTTTTGCGTTGTAAAAGCTATTATTAAAGAAGGTGGAACAATCCTTGCTAGTGGGCTTGCTCATGAGTTTCGAGACGATGCAACGAGCTTTGTAAATTCAACAAGCTTTGTTGAGAATGCGGAAACTTCTGCCATTGGTAGGGCGTTGGCTTGCCTTGGGATCGGCATAGATGACTCTTATGCGTCCGCAGATGAAGTTCAAAGGGCTCAAGCTATGCAAAAGCCAAAAGCGACACCTGCGAGCAATATGAGCGTTTCAAGTGGTGATTGGCAAAGTGCAATCATTCCAATTGGGAAGAACAAAGGAAAGACCCTGGGAGAATTAGAAGCACGAAGCTTGTCATGGTATCAAGAAAACTTCGAAGCAAATGAAGCTTATGAAGATTCAGTTGCTTTTAGAAAAGCCCTTGATGAATCAATGGGAAAAGCTGAAAAAGTTGCAGAACCATCTGAAGAAACTTCCGACCCTGAGCTCGATGAAGAAGTCCCTTTCTGACAACAAACAGGAAGCTTTTTTGGAATCGCTTGACCTAGTCAAGCGGTTCCCATCAAGCATACCTTGCATTCGATTGGCTCAAATCAATGGTTGGAATTATGCAAGAATCAAATGTCCTTTGATGATCGCAACGCTGTGGAACAAAGAACTTCCAAAGCAGGTAAAAGTGAACGAAGATGCTTTTGAGGATCGGGGCATAAGCCCCTCGAGTTTAAATTCAGAAGAAAAGGCAGAAGTCATGAAATGCATGGGAAAAGAACTCGATCCGATGAAGGAAGGCTTTGACCCTTTTTATGAATGGAAGTTTCCAAAGCCTACACCATCACCGCTTGCAGAAGCTCACAGAGCAAAGGCATTAAAACAAATAGACGAATGGAAAAAGAACAAACCTCATGACCCGTACGGATATAATCAAGGGCGGTACATGGGAGACTAATAAATAAAACAGGAGAAAATAAAAAATGGCATGGATAAAAGTCGAACACAACCTAGCAACAAAAGTTGAAGTATTTCAGCTTTGTCGATTGTTAGAAATTAAGAATGTTGAAGCGGTTGGTCACTTGGTCAACTTTTGGATTTGGGCAGACCAAAATTCTGAAGATGGGCAAATGATTGGCGATCTTTCAATGATTGATTCAATCACGATGCAAGGCTTTGGCAAAGCATTGACTGAAGTCAATTGGCTTACTGAAGAAGGCAATCAAATAATTATTCCGAACTTTCTACTTCACAATGGCAGTTCGGCAAAGCGAAGGGCAACAACTGCCCAACGAGTTGCAAACTTTCGAAAGAAAAAAACCTTGCATCCACCTTGTAACCCTTCAAGTGTTTCACTTGAGTTACTAGAGAAGATAAGAATAGATAAGAATAAAAATAATAATAATAATATAGTTGATCTATGGAATGAAACGAATCATGGGAAGTTGCCAAAAGTTCAGGCAGTAAGTGGAAAAAGAAAAACTTTGATTGCTAAAATTCAAAAGACCTTCACAGATGAAGACATTAAGAAAGTATTTCAAAAGGTTCAAATGATTCCATTCATGACAGGAGACAACGAAAGAAAGTGGGTTGCTTCTTTTGATTATGTAATGCGTGAAGATTCATTTATCAAGATTCTTGAGGGTGGATGGGATACGCAAATTAAGCCAACAAGAAAGGAGTGGGAACTTAAATGAACTTCCTTGATTCTATTAATATTGTGAGCGATGAAGAATATGCACAACGCCTCGAGCAAGAAAAAAAAGAAAAGATTAAAAGCCGATCAATTCACTTCGAGAAGCTAATTCCAAAAGGTTTGGCAAATACTGACACATCAAGGCTTGACAGCAAGGCCGTAGACTTGGCAAGGCAATGGGCAGAAGATCCGAATCGAAAACTAAATTTCTTTCTGCATGGAAATACAGGAGTAGGAAAGACTCGCCTGAGTTGGTTGATCTTGAAAAGAATGTTCAGCGTCTTCCATATTACAAGCAATGCGATAGGGGCTGAATCATTGGCGAGAAGGCTCTTAAACGAGCGTTTCCTTATGGATGAATGCACTAGGGCTCATCTTCTCTTGTTTGATGATATAGGCAAAGAAAGAGGAACACCAACCGCGGAGTCTGCAATATTTGAATTGATAAGAGAAAGGATGGACAGGCAAAAGCCTACAATCTATACAAGCAATTATTCGATCGATGAGTTAGTTGATAGATTTAATAAACAAGAAACAGGAACAGCAATCGCACGGCGATTGGTAGAAAGCTCACAATGCGTAGAAATGCACTAGACTATATAAGCCAAGAGATAACAAGGAAACATCATTGCTTCATTCCGTGCATACCACCAAGGAACACGCATCAAGCAGGAAATAGAATATTCAAACGAAAGGATGGCAAAGCATTCATTGGAAAAAGCTCAAAGCATAAAAAGACACAACTAGAGCTTCGGGCTTTGCTTATGCAAGACCGACCGATAAGACCTTTCCAGGGAGCTTGCATGATTAAAGTTTATTGGATTTTTCCATTCCTCAAGAACGAGAAGAAAGCAAACAAGGAAAAGGGATACATTCCATGCACCAAAAGACCTGACTGCGACAACTTGGCAAAAGGATTACTTGATGCGATGCAATGGGTTGGATACTTCAAGGATGATGCTCAAGCTTACGATTTAAACATTATTAAAATGTACGGGGTGCAAAGTGGCATTTGGTTGGAAGTGCAAGAAGTGCTTTAGGAACTTTTATTATGAGTAAGGAGCGGAACCTTACTGAACCTTACGTAACCTTACTGAACCTTACTGAACCTTACTGAACCTTACTGAACCTTACGTAACCTTACGTAACCTTACGTAGGTTTGGCAAGGTTAATCCTACATAAATCCTACATAAATCCTACATAAACTCCACATAAACTCCACATAAATTCCACATAAAACAGGTAGAGCTTTTTATTTCGTAAGGAATCTATTTAAAAAACTTTGTAAAAATCTTGAGTGGGAGCGGGCGGATGTGTATTATTACCGAAATTTTTTGTTTTGTGGACTTATTTCTTGACCGATCTTAATCTCTAGCCAAGCTTGCAAGCATGAAAATTAATTGTGCTTACAAAAAACTTGTGAAGGTTGAAGAACTGATCAAGCATCCGAAAAACCCAAACACGCATTCGCCAAAACAGATCGAGCTTCTAGCTAAGATTCTGAAAGCAACAGGGTTTCGTTCTCCAATTGTAGTGAGTGAGCGAAGCGGGTTTATTGTCAAAGGACATGGAAGGCTTGAAAGTGCAATAAAGGCAGGGTTTGATTCTGTTCCTGTGGATGTTCAAAGCTACGAAAACGAAGCTGAAGAGTGGGCCGATATGATTGCAGACAATCGGATTGCTGAATTGAGCGAAATGGATTCAGCAACCTTAAAAGATTTACTTCAAGAACTTGACACAGGGCAAAACGACCTCGAATTGACAGGATTCACTTCGTCGGAAATTGAAAACATGATGCTTGAGTACTTTCCTGACGAAAACAAAGACAAAGAAAATTATACGAACAAAATTGAAGCTCCAAAATACACGCCGAAAGGTCAAAAACCTGAGATACAAGAAATCTATAAGCTTACAAAATATGAAAACTTTGTGAAGGAAATCGAAACGCTAGAAATCTCACAAGAAGCAAAAACCTTTTTAAAACATTCAGCTTCGAGGCACATCGTTTTTGACTATTCCAAAATCGCTGAACTTTACTCGCACGAAGAAAAGGTCATGCAAGACATGATGGAAAAGCTTGCTCTAGTCATTATTGACTACGGCAAAGCAATTGAAAATGGATACGTTGATCTGACAAGCGAACTTTACGATTTAGCACAAAACAACAATGAATGATTTTTGCATATTTATTCTCACTCATGGAAGACCTGACAACATAAAGACAATCGATGCTTTGCAAAAATCAAACTACACGGGAAAATTTTACATCATTATCGATGATGAAGATGCAACATCGGAAAAATATTTTCAAAAATATGGCGATAAAGTCATAATGTTTTCAAAAAGTGAAATTGAAAAAAAATTCGACACAGGTGACAATTTTGAAAATCGAGGTTCAGCTATTCACGCAAGAAATGTTTGCTTTGAATTAGCCAAAAAAGTTGGCGTTAAATATTTTATGCAACTCGATGACGACTATTCGGCGTTTGAATTTAGGATTTATAAAAATTTTAAATCAGTTCCTAAAAACATTAAATGCTTAGATGATGTAATCAATGCAGTTTTGAAATTTTATAAAAAAATTAATGCTGAAACCATAGCGTTTGCACAGGGTGGCGATTTTATTGGAGGGGCGCAAAACAACTTTGCAAAAAATCCAAATCTTCGCCGTAAAGCAATGAACTCGTTTATTTGTTCGGTTGACCGCCCTTTTAAATTCCAAGGCACAATGAACGACGATGTGAATACATATACGCAACTAGGTTCAACAGGAAAGCTATTTTTTACGATTCCAACTTTGTCAATTGTACAAACAACAACCCAAGCAAGTAAAGGTGGAATAACAGAACTTTACTTGCAAAACGGAACCTATGTGAAGTCGTTTTATTCTGTAATGTATAGCCCTTCGAGTGTAAAAATCAGCATGATGGGTGACACGCATCGCCGAATACACCACAAAATAAATTGGAACAATACAACCCCGTGCATTATAGATGAAAACTTAAAAAAATAAATGGAAGAAGAACAAAAAAAAATAGAAATAAAAAAAGAAGTCATTCGAAAAGTATTAGATGAAGACTTCAAAAACATCGTACAAAAAGTAAAATTTGGCAAAACCCTTACAGCAACAGAACGAAAAACACTTGAGCAAAACAGAGGGCAAGAAAAGTGGGAAGTTTTAGACATTTCAAGAAGTGCTTTTTTTAAATACAAAAAGCTCGGGATGCCTGAGCAAACAGACGAAGCAAAAGATTGGCTTCAAGTTCGGGCAGGATTGGCAAAGCAGGGATCGGGTAAAATTGAAATTGGAGGCAAGACATTTCATGCCCAGGATTTAATTGATCTAAAAGGTCAATTGATGGAGGGACAGGCGGAAAATATTGCCCTAAAAAACAGAATCGAAAAACTTAATGTCTTGGAGCGAGAGGGAAAACTAGTTGATGCAGACGAAGCACAAAAAGTCCTTTTACAAGTTTTGTATCCATTAAAAAAAGCCCTGGAACAAATGCCCGAGAACTTATGCAATGCATTAAACCCAAATGACCCAAGTCGAGCCGAGGCAATACTTGAAAAAGAAATGAATCAAGTATTCGAAGACCTTCACAAAAACTTCAAAAAAAATAAACAAACAGAAAATGTCCGCATTGATTGATCACGCATTGTCGGTTTTTCAACCACAAGAAAAACAATCTGTCACAGAGTGGGCAGAAAAAAACATTTACATTCCAAAAGAAGTTTCCCCTTACGCAGGATATTTCAAAGCAGGGTTCAATAAATATCTTTGCGAGCCCTTGAATCAATACGGCAATAAGCAAACCGACAAGCTTACAATTTGCTTCGCATCACAGACAGGGAAGACCACGCTGATGCATATCGGCTTACTTTATGTAGTGACCAAAAACCCGAAGCCTGTCTTGTATCTTATGCCGAGCGATAGTTCAGCAAGACAAATTAGCAAAGAACGGATTCAACCAATGATGCGAGCTTCAAAAGAAGTTTCGAAAATACTTCCTGACAATCCTGACAATTTCTCAATTTTGACCTACAATTTAAAGTCGTGCAATGTTCATTTGGGCGGAGCAGGATCGGCGGGAAAATTGGCTTCTTTTCCTTGTGCGGTTGTTTGCTTTGATGAGTGCGACAAGGCAGAAGTAAGAAACAAAAAGGAAGCAGGAGCGATTCAGTTGGCAAGCAACAGGATAAAAGCTTATGGATCATCAAAGCTTTTTGTTTTAGCATCAACGCCGACAATTGATGACGGAGCGGAAACAATTTTTCACCATTTAAAGCAAAGCACTTTCAAAACATATCGAGTACCGTGTTTGAACTGCAATGAATTAGCAGAAATTGGATTTGCAAAAGATGAAGAAAAATTTTCCGTGGAATGGGAAAAGGTTTTAGCAAACGGAGAAATCGACATCAATGCAACCGCATCAACAGCAAAGCTTGTCTGTCCGTATTGTGGGTTTTCTGTTTCTGATACAGCAAGCAAGAACAAAATGGTAAGCCATGACCTTGCCAAGTGGGAAAGCACAAACCCGCTTGCGGATGAATCGCACCAAGGTTATCATTTAAACTCGCTCTATTCATCATATATTAGCATCAAAGATTCTGCCCGAATGTTTCTTGAGGCAAAAGGGACAAATGAATTGCAAGACTTTCGAAACTCCTTTCAGGCGTTGCCGTGGAGACATGAAACAGAAGACACGCCTGACATAATTAAAATGAAAGAACTCGAGTCAGAATTTAGCAAAGGAGAAATACCACCAAACTCGATAATGATTCTTACCTGCGATGTGCAAAAATATGAATTTTATTGGATGGTCACGGCACATGATACAAGCGGAATTTGTCACATTGTTGACAATGGAAGGGCGGACAACTTTGACGAATTGAATGACCTTTACAAAAGATATCAATGCGACTTTGCAGGCGTTGACTCTGCCTATAACACAGGCTTTGTTTTGAGCAATGTCAAAAGGCTTGGGTCAAGATGGTTTGCAATTCGTGGGCAACAGAAGATGCAAGGACAATTGAACCTTGTGCAAGTCAACCCAATTGATGGAAACAAAGACGAAGCAAAAATTGGTACGATAACTCGATTCGATATAAACAACAGCCATTTTAAAAGAATGCTTGTTCAGATGCGAAATCAATCGATGGCAGGATTAAGCATTTACAGAAATGCAGATGCCCTACTTTATCGCCACCTTCTTGCAGAAGTAGAAATCGAAATAAGAGATCGGAGCGGACGAAGGCAATTTGAGTTCAAGCAAGTTGATCGAGAAAACCATTGGTTTGATTGCTTGAATTACGGACTTGCAATGGGTTATTTTTTCCGAAAGACTAAATCAGGAAGCAAAGTCGATCGACCAAAGGATCACAAAAGAAAACCTTTAAGCGAGCAACACGAACCCGAAGAAATGTAATGTCAAATCTCAGAGCGGACACCTTTCGATTGGAAATCGACAAAAAAGGCTTCGATGCTGTTATTGAAAGATTGGCAAATATTTCGGGAAAGACACGAGAAAAAACAATCAAAGCCGAGCTTGGTCATGTTTTTGTTGGAGCAATTAAGCAAACACCAATTGCTACAACTAAAGCAATTGTAAAAAGAACAATTCCCGAGGGCAAAAGATACAAAGGGCAAAAAGGTGGAAGGCTTGTTACCATGCACACGGATGGCAAGAAAAAGCACGTCGGAAGACCAATTAAGTCAGTGAAGGGTGAGTTTGGCGGGCAATACTACAAACTTCCATATCCGTTCCAAAGTTGGATAGGTTACCCAATTAAGCAAACAGCAAAGCGACAAGCATACAAAACAGGAAAGAAAAAAGGCAGACTGAAAAAAATTAAGAAAAAAGATCGTATTAATTCAGGGGAATGGCCGAAGTACATTTTCGGGCAAGAAAGAAAAGCGGACAAAATAATAGCTCGTAAGGGCTTAACGGCAGGCGTGTTTTATTGGATGGCAAAAGAAGGAAAAGTTCGATTTCCAAGACAACCAAAAGGAGCAAATTTGATGCGATCGAAAGAGGTGACAAAACTAGTTCGGCAATCAATAAGAGTAAAAGACAAAAAAGTGAAAAATGATTACACGCTTGCAATCGCTTCAGTTGGAATGAAAGTTGCAGGTCGAGCAGGATTGCAACGAAAACTTGATGACTCAATCCAAAGAAGGCAAAAGCTTTTCCTTGATTCTATGCAGAAAGGCTTTATTGATGATTTAAAGAAATTCATGCCGAAATACTATCCATTACTTTTCAAATGACTACAAAATACAGAACAGAGCAACAGCAACTTGATTTCCTGCAAAAAAGAATTGAGCGACTAGAAAAAACCCTCGAACGATTGGAAAGCCTTGGCATGACAAGTTTTAGTTCAGCAGGACAAAGTAAGTCTTTTAGGTCACAAGAAGAAATTCGGCAAGAGCTTGAAGTGGCAACAAAAGAATATGAAATAATCAATTCAAGGATTCAAGGAATAGAAAACAACTTCCCATTTAAGGAGACAATCGTATGCGACCGCAAACATTACTAGACGGAAAAGGAAACGAAATTCAGTTTGGCTATTCTGCAAGCCGACCAAGTTGGCGAAAGCAAAATGATGCACTTGATCGATCTTCAATTTTAGAGAGTGAAGACAAGGTGCTTCAGCGAGGCAATCGCCTTGAAATGTTAAGCACTTTGCGTGACCTAGAAAGAAACAACCCAATAGCAAGAAGCATCGTTCAAGTCTTTGTTTCTAATCTTGGTCAATGTTCTTTTCAAAGCATGACAGGTGTGGAAGATTATGACCAAGAAAGAAACAAGCTTTTCAAAAGATATTTTAAAAATTGTGAGGTCACAGGTTTCGGAATGCAAAAAGTTCTTCAACACATTATTTCGGATCTTTTACTCGCAGGCGAAGTTTTTGTTCTTCTCACAAAAAGCGGATCCATCCAATTGATACCAAGCGAGCGAGTCGCAAGCTCGATGGATAAATCAAAGATGAGAGAAAACGAATCAGCAGG
>Ga0222717_10000721_pt1 | contig 28354 bp, 23 predicted proteins | sample C33_18DmetaG_FD_165053 | JGI IMG/M metagenome (GOLD analysis project Ga0222717, IMG submission 165053) | Estuarine water microbial communities from San Francisco Bay, California, United States - C33_18D | ecosystem: Environmental > Aquatic > Marine > Unclassified | place: USA: California... | reverse complement strand
ATACGCAATTCGTCTGTAAAAAAGTCGGACATACCCTTGGTAGAAATTTCTTCTATGCCATCTCTTGAAAGTCTTAAAACGTTGCCATTATTTTTATCAGCAAAATAGCTTCTAAAGCCGTAATCAGCAAAGCTTTCCGGGTTATTTGATATACCAAACTCACCTAGATAAGGGATTGCTTGACCTAAAACATTGAAATTTGACGTTACATTAGTATTACCGTCTGCATTAAATAATGCATCTTTATTAGATAATACCTTAAAACATTTATTTTCACAAAGAGTAACTAAATCTGTATCTCTAGAATGTAGTTTTTGTATGCTACCATGCACAGGATTTAAATCTTTTGTGATGTTTTCAGCTTGTATAAATTGGTTTAATCTATTTACACCGGATGTAGAATTAAATATTTGTGAAAATATAAAACTTGATTTCCTACGCTCTTCTCTATAAGGCTCATCTAATACAGAAGAAACAATAGGCCCTTTATCAATCGTAGGCGCATTATAATCATCACGTATTCTATTCGATTCTACACCATTACCAAATGAAATGCAATTATACCAATTTAAAGTTTTTTCATTCCCATGCTCCCCTATAGGAAATGCTTCACTTGCCGCATAGTATAAATCAAGGTTTAAATCTTCGGCTGGTTCAGTTTCAAAAATACCTGGATTTTCTGAAGAAAAAGCTTTTGCGTCTTCGTCATAAATACGTAAAAATTCAATTTCTTGTTCTTGATCCCTATCAGAACTATTACTAGTCATTAAGGAGGTAGGAGACCATTGTATTTCTTTGTCTAATGTTAAATCCCACCGTACAGCCCTTGCTGATTCAAATTTACCACGCTTTTTGCCATCATAGTCTCCAAGACTCATAGCATATTGTTTAGCATTTTTTATTTCATATACAGGCTTAGGCTCTGTAGGATCATTTTTAAATCTAAATTTGTTGCCAATATTTTGTATGAAATTTTTTATAACAAGCTGATCCACAGAATTGCCATTCAATCCCCACCCAGAAAAAGGCCCTGTTTTGTCTTTCCAATAACCGTGGTCATTTCCATAACCATCTCCCCCGATATATGCAACAGATATTATTTTATTTCCAACTTTTATTCCCTTTCCTGTTTTTTCGGTGCCATGTACATCATACGCAAACGATGGCCACGGGCGGATAGCGTCGGGTGTTGCCTCAAATATTGTCCACCCACCTCTGGGTTTCCAATAGTCGGTTTTGCGATTACCTCTTTCAGTCCACAAAAAGCCTCTTTGGTATTTTATGCTATAATTTTCTTCTGCAAGTTCACGTTCTAAGCTTTCTTCAAGTATATTATCTTTATTTAGTTTTACAAAAAATCTACCGCCAAACTCAGGTTTTGATTCTGTTATTTTTTTAAATATTTCTAAAAATAATTCGTTGGATCCGCTATTAGCGCTTGCTTCAGCAAAATTTACAGTTTCATTTAATTTTTCTTCTAAAGATATTCTAACAGTATCTGTTTCTTGCGCGGTTTTAGTTATTATACTACTTATTGAAAACTTATCACTAGTATTACTTGAATCATTAATTCTAACATATAAATTAGATTCTCCTATTATGCCCTCGAATGCTTGATCAAATTCTTGTTTTGTTAATTCAATATAAGCAAAATCTTTTTGCGGAACAATACCGTCTTCAAAATTTGTTTGTACAGATCCTTTTGATACAAATTTTTCTTTAATAAAGTCAGGTGCTTCATTTTCAATTGAAAGCACTTTGTATTTAGCCGGCGTTTTTATAGGGGTGCCAGTATTATGCTCTTTTTTTAATTCTAAAAATGTTTCATCTGTTATTTTGTTTCTTTCGCTTGATGGAAAAGAAATCCAAACATTGCCGTCCTCTGCATTATAATATCTATCCATAGCAATATTATAATATTCATTGCTAGGTTCTTTTATATAATATTTGAAATGAGTAGCCCAGCTTGGGTAATTTGATAAAGTTTTTGCTATAATTTTATTATATGTGCTACTTAAACTTTTATTTAATTTTTTTGAGCCTGATATATCTGTGAATATAGGCGATTGTCTGCCAAATTTATCTAAATAAACAATACCTAATTGGTAATTACGTTGTGTTTTAATAGAAAATGCAGTTGAGTTATTATTTATATCTAAATTAGAAGATGTGATTGCAACATCAAACTTGGGTGTTAATTCCGTGCCATCTAAATTAATATAATCGTAATTTTGCAAATAATTTGCATATACAATTCTATTTGCAGTAATTTCTTGTGCTTTTGCCTTTCGGGGTACATTGTCGTACGGCCTTAGTATTTGGTTGGCTTCAACGGTTTTATATATTAACTCAGACCCAATATCATAGCTATTAGCACTCCAAACGGCGTCATCTTTTTTTACCGTTTGTACTATATACACATTCGTATTAACCGATTCTTTATATAAAATATCAACCTCAATAATTTCAGAAGATATATTGCTATCTATAAAATTTGACAACGTAATAAGCTGCACCCGGTTTATCATACCAAGATTATATCCTTTTTTAGCGTCATAGCTAAAACTATCAGCTTTAAATATAACTGGAGTAAAAGGCCCAAATGCAGAATACTCACCATCAGCATATTTATATCTATAAGAAAATCTTGGGAATTTAAATTGGAATGGCGGTTCAGGTGTTTCAAGCACAGCTTTATATCTATCATTGCTTGCTGATAGCTCTCCGGGGGCTGCTTGTATTTTTATTTCAAATTCATTTTCAGCTAATCCCTCGTCCCCTGTTATAAGTACTCTGATAACGGTTTCGTCTTCAGTGCCAATATTTTCGTCATCTAATGTTAATATAATTATATCATTAGTTTTAAAATCAGGAAGCCCACTAAATGTAACAACAAACGGATCAGTTGTGGTTGGTAGAGGTATTATTTCTCCGTCATCATCTGTGGTAGTAAAATCATGCACCAAAATACTTTCAACCACCCCGTCCCTTAAAGATGTCTTGGCTTCGTAAGTTAAATCTTTTAATGGATATTTTTTAATAACAACTACATCTTCTTCTATGAAATCTCTCCCGTAAATTTGTGTATGTGCAGAAAAACCTGTAGCATTTGAAGCTGTTTTAAACTTATCAATATTTATTTTTTTAGGTTCGGAGTTATCATCTGTAAAAAATAACAAACCATCAATTATATTAATTCCTGTGATTAAATAATCTGTAGAGAAGCTTAGCACATTGTTTTTATCTACAAGTATAGGTGATACTACGTTTATAATTTGATCGTATTCAATAATAGCATCCATATTAGACGCAGTAACAAACCAATATATTTTTTTATTTTCTGTATCTCTTATAACACCGATAGTTTGCGCGGTGTTTGTATTTAACCCGTACTTATTTAAATCAGATGTTGCTAAATCCCATTCTGTAAAAGTGTTAGTACCTTCATTATATATATTATTATATATACCTAAATTACCTGGAATATTTTCAATAGCGCCTATATTAGCACCTTCTGAATTTGCTATTTGAATATTTAAAGCGTCTCTATATTCACCATTAGGTAACAGTCTTTCATCAAGGTCTTTATTCATTCGACCCGATGTAAAAAATCTTTTTAATTCAGGCATACTAATGCTTTATTTGTTTTGACTTACCCCTCATAAGTTGTATAAACTCGTGAGACTTATAATTACTTAATCTAATTTTAGCTTTTCTTGTGGCGGCAAATCTTTCTTTTTTATATCTAGCAATAATATATTCAGGCATATTTGCTTTTGTAGATACAACGCCGTAAGCTATATGTTTATAAACCGCCTCTTCCGCAAATTTGTGTACTAACATTTCGTCGTCTTCAGCTAGCCCATCAGATACATATTTAAGCGTTATTATTCTTCCCGCTAAATCAGCACTAAAAGATATTACACCTCTATTATTATCTATGGAAAATACACCATTAGAATTAGCAAGCTCTGGATTTAATCCATATCTTCCTCCAGTTACAGTCATATAATCAGGAAGCTCATCTAACGCTACTTGGTTATTATCGTATACACGATTTGAGCTTGTGAATATTTGCCATTTTCTTTCTGTTTCAGATTGCGCCGGCTGCAATAAGTTACCGTTGTTATCAAATAAAAAGTTATAATCACTGTCTTGTAAATACGCTTGCGGAGTACTGCTTAGTTTATTTGGCAATATTCTATGCTCAATCCCGTCTTGATCTAGCCAAGTTATTTTTACGTAGTTCACATAATCATGCGGAAGCGTAAACAAAAGCGAAGGCGGAATTTCTATTTCTTGTGATTTTGAAGACAGTAGCGTATCGTAATGGAGCTCCTGTATGGCTCTTCTAGCGTGAAAAGCTACATCAGTACGCTTAATGTGTTTAATAGTCTTATCGTCGCCCACATAAGCCACCATAAAGTTATTTACTATATCTTTAAGCTCTATATGCTGATAGTTTCCGTAATCGGAACCTTCGTAATATTGTTGATGTGTTTGTGTAAATAACCCCATTTATTAAGATTTTTCTAATTGTATTTTTTTATTTTCTTCGCTTGATGCCACTTGGTATATAGAGGGGTCTTTAATAATAAGACCAGCCATTGCTAATATTTTAATTACAAGCTCAGTCTCTTCAGACCCATGCAACTCAAAGTTTTGTGAATTAGTGGCATTGTATAATGCTTCCCCACCTGCGGAAGTATACGCCCAGTTAGCGCTTGCAGGTGTTTTTATATAATTATAACTAACTAATGGGTTATGCTCATCTTGGTTAGCATCGGTTGAATCTTCAGCGCCAATAATACTAGCTCCATATATTTTAATTCCGTTGTCATCTTTAATATAAATAGGAAAATCATTAGTAGGTTTAGCTATTGGTGAAGATATTATATAGCTATATTCTTTTTTACTGACTTCTTCTGCTTCTACATTCCCGTATAATATTGAGCCCATTCTATAAAGGCTAGACGGTATTGTAAAATATCCGTTGCTTTTTAAATATATTAAATCAGCATCATTTGCCGGATTACCAGATGGTTCGGTGTCCGATACTTTGTTAACTTCAAATAAACTTATTTTTTCTTCTATATTTGAAATTATATCTGCATATTCATTTGATATTCTACCAACTCTAGTGAATTGATTTAAATCATAAAAGTATTGCTCAAATATATCTAATTGAGCTTGATTAGCCATAAGGTTAAATTCCTGCGGCGTAATATAGCCACGCTGTTCTTTATTTAGTATTCCTAAAACTCTTTGATATACTGTATCTATGCTTACGGCCATAATATTTTTATTAATAATAGTTAGGCCACCCATAAGATGGCCTAACCACTATGAGTGACTATTTAAGTCTTTTTTCGATTGATTGGTATACTTCTATACCATCATCAGTTTTAAAGTACGCAGCTAGTGCTGAATACGGGTTTTCATCAAATGGTACTGTAATTAATTTCTTGTCATTACTAGCCCATTTAAATGTGCGTTGATCATTTGATAAAATAATCACGCCTTGCTCAACAGCTTTAATCCCCATGTTGCGAACATTTATATTGTCGTCATTCGCTAATTCTAAAAATAAACCAGGGTTGCTTTTTGCAAATAATAATAAATCTCTTTTAAGTTCTTTAGAAGTCATTTTAGAAACTTTATTACCTATTTCTACTCTTAGAATAGCTTCTGCTTGGTCAATATCCATTTCTTTTGCAACCTGAAGCGCGTCAATTTCCATTTCTAAAATGTCCAACTGATCCTCAGCTTCTTTAACGTTGTCTACTTCTGAATAAGTTCTATTTCTTAAAGGATGATATAGAGATAATAATTTTTGTAAAGTTTGTTTTTCTTTTGGAACAAATAAAGCGCCATCTTTAAAAACAATATGCTCTAATTTTGCATCACCTTTAAATTCATCTACAAAAGGTGTTTTTTGATTTACAGCATATTTAACTTCTCTTTCATACCCTTTTTCATTATCAAACCAATATAAGTTTCTTGATTTAATTGTGTATGTTAGGGGAGATTTGCCGCTTCTAAGTACATATAAGCGATCTTTCACTTCCCATTTTGGTGCTACTTCTGTAGCGGTTTTTGTTTTTGCCATGATATAATAAAATAAAAAAAATTAATAATAAAAGCCGGAGTGCCCGTATGAGCACCCCAGACTTTTAATAAGTACTAGTTAAATAATACGAAGTTGTTAGCTGCTTGTACAACTAAACATCTTTCAGATAGGTAGTGAACCTCCATAGCGTCAAGTGAGCTAGTAGATGCACCAACAGATCCAGTTACCCAAGACTTCATACGTCTGTCATCTGCTTCAGAAGCACGATAGCGTACGTGTAAGAATGGACGACGGATGTTTTTGCCCATAGCTTGATCATATACAGAAGAAGTACCGGCAGGAACCAATACACCTTTAATATCGTTGATCAATCCACGAGTGTTGCCGTCATTTAGGTATTTCCAGTCAGTTTTGTAGAAGTCATAAGAACCTCTGCGGAAACCGCTGAACCCTAAATTAAGAGCCATATCTTCGCTGTTTTCAAATACTCCATAAGAAGTACCACCTGAACCATAAGAATTCTGAGCAGCTAAGAAATCATCAATTGCTAGTGTAGTAGTTCTATTTAAGAAAAGCATATTCTCTTCAATAGCACCCTGAGCATCAAGCTTAGCGATAAGATTAGTTACGTCAGTCTTGCTTTCGGCGGTAGCGGTTGCGCCAGTGCCGTCAAACATAGTTGCAACGTGGCCACGAGTTTCAATAGCAGAGAAAAGACCCTCTGTGCCCGCAGGCTTTCCTGAGTCATATCCAAGTTGAGTTTCAATAGTAGATGCACTAACAGCTTTTTCAGCTTCAACAAGCGTCATTTCAAGATAATCCTCAAAACGAGTACGAGTTTCACCTTCAGCTTTTAGGTACCATAAGAATCCTGATTCACCTGATTCGCCAGAAACTTCAACCCACCCAATTTGAGAAGCATCAGAACCTGAAATTTCAAATTTATCCTTAATAATAACTGGTTTGTTATCAAAAGTTTGGAAGCTAGGAGATAAAGTATTACCAGCCATGCCGTTAGTTCCTTTAGCGAATTCTGAACCAAATACAAAAAGGTCGATGGTTGCTGCATCGTTGTAATTTGTATCTAATGTATCAGTGTCATAAGGAAGCACATTCAAAGTAGTACTCGAAGGAGTAGCAGAAACGTATCCTTTAGTAGTAGTAGTTCCGTCAGAAAGTACAACTGTTTGACCAACGCGGATAGCGTGACCACCAGAAATAGTAATCAGACCGCTAGCAGCAGTTGTAATAGTTGCATCTTCATAAGAAAGATGTAAACGCCCTTGCTCAGACCAAACAACTTGATCAGAAGCCATAGGCATTTCAGCACCTACCATACGCAGGAAAGAAGCGATTGAACGATTCCCGTAACGCTCTACTTCTTGTTCGTAAAGCTCAGGGAGATATTGTTGTGACCAGTCGCTTGAAGCGTCTGTGAAGCTCAAGTAATTACTTGCTAGAGCTCTTTTTACTGGGGAGATTTCAAATGAACCTCCTTGAAATGTAATTGCCATTTTTTAAGTTTTAATAATTTTTAAGTTTTATTTTTATGTTCGAAGTATTTTCCCCGCTAATAACTTTTGCTTTCATACCTCCTGCATCTATTGTTTTATTATGAGTCCCCCTAGGATCCATATCAATATTTTTAGCAGTTTGCATACTCGTTTTTAAAGCGTCGGCTTTACCCTGCTCATAAAAATGATTCGCAATAGCATCAGCATTCATTGCTGTAAATAAAGATTTATGATACCCTTTAGCATCTGACATTTCGTTACTTTCATTCAAAAACTTTTTGACGAAATTGTTTATGTCGCTTTGGGTTTCTTTAACTTCATTTGCATTTTTAACATTAAATCTATATCTTTTATCACCGACTTTATATTCAAAACCTTTGAATTGATCGTTAAAAACATTATTAGTTTTATTTAAAAATACAGATTTTTGTTGTTCTACAATTTTGGAAGACTCTTCGTTTTCTTTGTTGTATCGATTAAAAAATTCAACAGCTTGTTGCTGCTCAGGCGTTAATCGAGACCCACCTTTTATTTCTTCGTAATATTGACTTTTTAATTTTTCTAAAGAATTTCTTGCTTGCGCAGCTTCTTCTTTAAAGCGAAGTTTTTTACGCTTAATTTCTCTTTCATCGTCAACGTCTTCGTCAAACGAAAAGCTATCTTCAATTAAAAAATCAATTTCTTCCGCAGATAAGTGCGGTTTGTTTTGTTTATAATAATCACGTAGTAAAGCCATATCTTCCACTTGTGCATAGTCTTTATTCAATGCTACGTAATCTTCAAGCGTCCCTCCTGTTTCGTTTATGAAGTCAACAACTTTTTTAATATTTTCAGGAAGCTCAATTCCAGAATCTTTCTGTTCTTGAATAGCCTCTGTAACTTCATTAGCTAATTCTTTTGCTTCTTCTTGTACGCTTTCTTCTTTAAGCTCTTCTTCAGTAATTTCTTGTAAAACTACTTCTTCTTTTTCTTCGGCAGATTCCTCTGTATTCCGTACTTCTTCGACCATTTCTTCGCTAGCTGCGGGTTCGTCGCGTACAGGAACCTCATCTGTGCTTTGCTCTTGAACGGCATTTTCTTCTTCTTTAACGGTTGGTTCTTCTTGTTTCGGAGGCTCGGCTAAATTTACTTTATATACGCCATCTTCTTGAATAGCCCCTGATTTTTTTTGAACAAATTGTTCTTTTTCAGCTATAGACATTTCTTCAGCGTCTACAACTTTTGCTTCTATATTTTCAGACATGATAAGATATTATAAGATTATATACTATAAATTACCTAGGTTCAAAAGAACCTAAGTCAAAATCACCGCTAAGTATATCATTACCTGATGATTCAAATGATTTAGGCGGTAAATTGTTTTTTCTTTGATTAATTAATTCGCTTTGCTGACTTGCTTGCAATTTCGCGCGGTCGTCTTTGCGATCTTCTTTTTCTTTAATTGTTTGTTTTTGTGAATCAACTTCCAAGCCTTTGAGTTGCATATTCATTTGAAACTCCAACTGCATAAGATCTTTTTTGAGACTTGCTTCGCGTTCTAAACGCTCAGCGTCTAATTGTGATTCTAATTGTTTTAATTGTGCTTTCTGAGACAGTAAAGCTTGTTGTTTTTGCACCTCCGCTTGAGCGGCTACCTGCTGTGCTTGTGCGTTGGCTTGCGCTTGTGCTTGAATATTTTGTTGTTGTACCAATTGATCACGCTCTTGTTTTTTGCGGCGTTTGATTTTTAATAATTGGTTTGCTAATCGTACATTTTTAATTTCCCGTATATCGATAGCATCTTCTAAATCAATCCCACCTTGCGCAATTGACGCCTGTATATTATTTTCTAGCACTTGCTTTTCTTCTTCATCAGGCGCTAAATCAATAAATATACCGAAATCATATATATGTAATTCTTTTAATTCATCTAAGGTTGCTACATTATGTACGCCGATAGCTTGTATAAATGCTTCGCGCGACGGTGCGTATTCAAGGACGTCAGATATTCTTAATGAAACCTTTTCTGCCATTTCAGCTGTTAAAAATAAACCTGCTTGTAATATATGTCGAGTTGCGGTGTTTGAATTTGCAGCCGCTAATTTTTGTACACCAACTAAAGCATTCTTGTCTGGAGTACTTCCGTCACGAGCTTCATTTAAACCTGTAACATCCCGCATCATCTGCAAATAATAATTATAAGTGCTAATCAATGACGCTATTTTATTATTACCTGAGCCAGACGCTATTTCTTGAATAGGTACTTTACCAGGATTCATATCGCCGTCACCTGTATATGATCTGCCAATAATTGATCCTGTTTGGAAAAACATATTTAATGCTTCCTGCGGATTGTAATTTGTACCATTACCCAAGTCTATTTCAGCTAAGCCATCGGCATCTAAATAAATACCATCCGGAACAACCCTTGATAAAACTTGTTGCAACTTTAAATGAGTTAATTGAATCATATCAGCAAATGTTGTCATTCTGCTTACTAATGATTCAATTCGCCCCGCATACATTCTTGGAGCAACGATACTGTAATTCATACGAACTTTATTCGCGTCACTTTTAGGGCGTACCATATTTTTGCATAGCTCCCATTTTAAAAGTTTATTTGATCCCAGCACATATACACCATCATAAAGAACCTCATATGAATTGGCTATTTTTTCAAACATTGCCCTAGAGTCTTTTGGTGGATTGAAGTTTTCGTCTTTCTTTAATGCTTTATTGCCGCCGGTGCTTGTAACTTTTATTTTATATACTTCATTCATGTATGTTTTATAATTGAAGTATAATAATTGAATAGAATTTGTATCCTTATTCTGGCGATCAGTTCTATATTTATTATAAACGCTATATTCTTGCGACCCTTGATCTGCTATTTCCTTTAAATCTTCATCCGTTAAAAGAGGAAATTGTTTTTTAAGTTCATTTATTGTTACTGTTTTAACTTCACCCACATAGTATAAATCTTCAAAATATGGGGATTCACTGTGCGAATAAACAATATTAGCGGGGTCTACATAATCAATAGTAATTCCTTCTGACTTTGAAAAATTACTTTTTATAGCGCCAATACCTAAAACAGCTATATCGTAATAAAAACGTTTTTTAGTTAGTTCATATCTATTTTGATCAAAAATAGTATTAATAGCTTGCTCTTCGGCTAATTCAACAGCTTGCTTATAATTAAGCTGCATATGCAGTGATAGTTCTTGCTCATCAACCGGTAACATCTCTTTTGGATTAGAGTATAAATTAATACCGAAGTTTTCTTCAACAAAATCGTTTAAATCACGCGTTTGCATATCCGTAATTAAAGCCTCCATGTACTGCGTCCTTTTAGATACACCATGAGGGTCTTGAGAATACGCTTTTATATCATAAGTTCTTTCAGCTATACCGTTTACAACAATATCAACAAATTTTGGTATTATTGGTATAGGCTTCCAATCTAAATTTAAATAAGATAAATCGCCGTTTATAGATAATTCATCTTTGTATTTTTGAATTGATTGTTCCCCTCTAGCATAAAGCTTAAGCTTATGAAATTGGTTTTGGTTAATAATAAATTTATTATTACCAGATTCTTTTTTAAACCATTCCTGCTCAATAGCCCGGGCAACCTTTAGGCCATAGCCCATGCTTAACTTTTCCTCATTGCTCGCGACTTGACTCGGGAAAAAACTTTTAGTAACTGACTCAGCCATATTGTTTTATTAATTCCGATTTTTGGCCTTTATTATTATATTTACCAAAATTCAAACTTACTTTAGATTGTTGTTTTTTATTTATAGGGGTATATAAATGTCTATTGCAGGCCATTACGGCTAACCCCGAGCTAATAGCCGCATCAAATTTTGTTCTTTTGTTTATATCAAACTTAGCCCAATCATTTAACGTTTCGTTAAAATACATATTTCCATATTCATCATTGTTTTTTAAACCAACAAATGATTCTATATAGGATTCAATAGCGGCAGCGTGTGCTTGTTTTACATCTTCAGATGAGTTAGGTATTCCGCCTATTTCTTTTTCTGCCACAGATAATTTATTCCAGATTTTATCTGGTCTATTCATTGAAAATTTTCTATATCCCCTGCGCTTTAAATAGTATAGTAGCCTTGGTTTGTTATTTTCTGCGAGTATTGGCATGCCATAAAAATGTAAAGCCATAAGCACATCTTCAAAAAATAATTCAGCAGTTTGAGGTTTGGCTATATATTCTAAAAAAAACATATTTGGTGGAGCATCTTCCATACTAAACTTTGTAAGCCCATGCAATGCTCCTTTAGAACCCTTTCCGTCTGTTGTCCCCGATATATCGTAACTATCACAACCAAACGCTCCAATATGCTCATTGCCGGGAGTTTTCACTCCATTTTTTACTATTACGCGGTTTTGTAAATTTAAAGGCGGTACCCAGCTAACTTTAAATTTACCTTTTGGATTTGGGTAAAAATTAACTTTTGAATCTTGTATGCCATTTTCCCACGCAAAATTGCCCACACTTATTAATCCGCTTTCTCTAGCACCGTCATTAAAATCTACTTGATCATATATACGGGCAAGATTAAATATACTATTTTTTGTTTCGTCTCGAAAGGCGTGCTCCTCTGTCCGCGGAAACTGCCTGTAATACTCATTTAAAGCATCCTGGTCGCCTTTTAAACCGTCTACTTCATTATCCCAATGCTCAATGACTCCTACATCTATAAACTCACCGTGTGGCCCCTCAATTTCTTTTTCGGGTGTGTCGAATACAGGTATTCCATAAGTATCAATGAATCCTTCGTAGTTCCATTCCATAGGTATGAACAAACTATATAGTCCACTGCGAGTTTGTCCGTTGCGGTTACGCTTTGTAACATCTGAATCATTGTACAATTTTTTAAAGTTTTCACCACCTTTATCCAATGCGTTAGATGTTGATCCCATCATACATTTACCGATAATGCGGCTACCTAATCTCAATGTTGTTTTAGTTACTCGCCAGTTATTTAATATATTATCTGGCTTTTCCCATTTACCTGATTCATCGTGTACTAACAGTTTTAGTTTTTCACCATCATAACTGTTGTCACCTGTGTTTTTCCAGTCAATAGTAGTATCAAGACCTTCAAGCTCTTCGCGCTGTTGACCAGACTGTATTGACTTTCTTGTTAGCTTTGACGCTGGTACTCTATACGCTAATTCTGTTTTTGGACGATCCATACCGTCTTGTATCGGTTTAAAAAAGAAAGGGTAGTTTACCGATATTGGTACCACTTTATCTGTGAACATTTTTTTTGCGTCCCCACCAGATTTGGACAATATGCCGAATCGTGCATCGCTTGATATTGTAGCCCAGTTAACGGTTTCAGCTGATGCCATAAACGAAAAACCTGAACGTCTGTTTTTGAGATAGCACATTCCATAACATCTGGTATCTGCTTTGCAAGCTTCCCAGAAAATAAAGAAAAGTCTGTTTGCTTCTCTAAACTCTGGTGCCCCAACATCAATCTTGGCCCACTGCAGGTACATGTAATGAGTACCAGTAATATAAACAGGTTTATCTTTATTATAAAACCAATAGCCTTCATCACGTCTTTTAAATTCTTCATCTATATATGGTTCCCACTTTTCTTGAAATTCTACCGGGTAGTTTTTCCAATCAAATATGGTTTTTATTTTGCTAAGCTCTTTTGGGTAATCTGATTTAACCCATTTATTATCTTTTTTTGATAATTTAGTTGGAGTTGGTGGTAATGCTATTTTTAAATTTTGTATGCTATACACATCGCCGATTTGCCCAGTCTTGCTTATAACAATAATATCTTCTTCTTTGTCATAACCATACTTCCATCGTTTAGCTTTATTAAAACGTTTTAGCTTATTTATTTTAATAGGCTCTATGATCTTATATAATGTTTGTTGATACATTACTTACTCCTTTTTTCAGCAAAACCTTTGAATGCTTGTTTTTCTTCCACTAAAGGTTTGTTTTCTAATAAAGCTTTTTCAGCTTCAATCCTCGTTAATATTTCGAAGGCATCAAATATTGCTAATTTTTTGGTAGCAGCAGCGTTTTTTAAACGGTCAGCGGATACATCATCTTCTGTATTTGTAATGATTTTTTCTTCTGCAACTTTAATAAGTTCATTAACCGCTTTTTGTCCAGCTCGGATTATATTCCTTTTCGCTTCCTTGGTATTCATATTTAATTGTAATAAAATCTGTTTTTACCCTATAAAGGCGTTCACCATTAATAACAAATTCATATTCGCTGAATGGCTTAAAACCTACTAAAGAATTTTCTTTAATACCGTTTTTTTCTAAATCTTTATCCGCGTACTTTATAATTCCAACTAAAGGTTTTTCTTTATCAATGCTTAGCTTAGTTGATTCTTCTAATGGTTTAACAAAACAATATCCTTTAGGAGCTTGCCATTTATTTTTTCTTTTATATAAAAATATTTGGTCTGTTTCAATAAAGTATTTATCTTCTTCAAAAAATGCTCTAGAGTTTTGTTCTTTACCCCGAACGTCATACCACCGGCGAAATACATTATGGTGAACAATAATTTCATCACCTTTTTTAATATTTGTTTTTTCAGCAATCGGCGTTTCAAGTACAATAGCATTTCTGCTAATATATCTATGGTCTGATATTTCTGTATTTAATATTAAATCTGTTTCACCAACTTTTGTTTTATTATTATAACGTTCTTTTTTTGGTGTAACTATAAAGTTAAAAATACTACGCATTAATACTCTAAGTTATATTCAACCGCTACCGCCATATTTTTATTAAAATCTTTCCAAGGCAATATTTCGTTATTTTTTTTAATATAAATACTGTATTTATTATCCTCTTCAACTATATCGCAGATAGTATGCCCTCCGTAGACCTCTTGACCTACGGAGTAATGCATAGCTTCATTTTTATAGTCTCTACCGATACTAATCTTTCTTATCAGATTCATCTTCTTCCGGTATCGCTACATAAGTTCCATCTTGAATATTTACAGATACTTTACCGTATTCTTCTTCAAGTTCAACTTGATAATCATTTAAACCTTTTTGGATTTCAGAGGTTTGATGCAATAGGGTGTGCTTTTGTATTTCTAGTTGCCCTAGTTGTATTTGACTTTGGTTTAGAGCTTGTACAAATTTTTGTAATTTTTCTAGTTGCTCTTCGGTTATTTTATTGTCTTTAGACATAATTTAATTTAATTTAATTGTTATTATTATATTTGTATAATATATATATTACACATTTAGTTAATTTTTACTTAATCTATCCAGGGACATTCTTCTTCTAAGGTAGCCGCTATTTGTTCAGATACTGTAAAAGTTGTTGCTCCTGCTAAATTTTGTTCTTTATAACTGTCTCTTAAAAGTGTTAATACTAAGTTCACATATTCTATGTGCTCACCGGTCAAGGCTGCGTTTCGTTGCGCTTCCTCATCTGCATAATGATATATTGCGTTTCTACATTCTGTTTTTAAACTCATAATTTTATCCTGCGTTTTTATAAGATGGGTACAATGCTGTTAACCCGGTTAATACTACTTCAACTTCTTCCCCATTAAATGCTCCGGTGTTTGATGCCTGTACAGTGCATCCGGTCCAGCTATAATCCGTTGATCCTTCTCTAAATCTAAAACTTTTAATGGTATAAGCCTGCCCTAAATCAATTTGAAGGTAATCAGTAGTATTATTCCCGGTTAAATTCCACCATTGGGAGCTTGCACTGCTGTCAAATGCTTTATAAGGATCATATGAAGCGTTAAACTGTCCTTGCCCGCTGGCGACATAAGGTGTGGGAGCGGTATTGGATGTCATATTGGGGGGTAGTTGCGTTCCGCTCTGGCCGGCGGAAGTATAAACCCTAAAATCTCTTATCATTACAGAAGTTTTGGCGGTCCCCGTAAAATTTGTTACACGGAAATATCGGTAATTTAATGAAAGCTGTGAAACAGTAATCGTTTTAGTAGCTATTTCTGATTGTAGGTCGCCAAAATCTTGAGCCCTTACTTGTATTGTGTAAGAGGCGGCCGCTGACGGTAATGCAAATGTAAAAGTTCCATCATAATTATTAGTTATCGCGCTATTAGCTACTACTACAGATCCGGAAGTATTGTAAACTTCTACATAATAAGCGGGGTCGTCGTAAGTAGCGTGGTTTGATACAGTAAACGTATAGTTTAGCGTTGCATAGCCTGTTGAGGCACCTGATAATGTTGGCGTAACAGTTAGTCCTAAATTCGTGTTTTGCCATTCTGAAGCAGTGCCGTTGTACATCAACAGATCATTGTTTTGAAGGCTTGAAATAGTAACATCTGATAAACCGCTCAATGTGCTACTTCCGCCACCGCCGCCAGACGCCTCAATGGTTATTTGGTTAGAACTATTTCTAGTTAATGTAATTCCAGTTCCCTGGGTTAAGTTTATAAGGGTGTCCGTTCCGCTTGCCGCGTCTAAATTAATAGGCACATTATTGCCGGATTTTGCTCCGGCATTTATACTATAAGTGGTACCGCCGCCGCCAGACTGAGAGTCAACATAAGCTTTTGTAGCTGCATCTTGTGCACTGGTAGGATTTGCTAAGTTTGTTATTTTACTTCCGTCCTTATCAAGTTCACCTGTAATAGTTGACGGGCCGGTGTTTATTGTTAACGATTCACCCTCAATACCTGCTTGACCATTTATGTCTCCACCAACTCTTAATGTAGTAGCTATATTAGCATTTCCGTTAATATCTAAAGTATACGCAGGAACAGATTGATTAATACCAACTTTATTTTCCTGAGCATCAACAAAGAGCATATGCGTGTAGGTATTAGATTCTACTCTAAAATCTATATCATGCGAATCCTGATTTATTATCACCTCATCAGAAAAAGTCTCATCGCAGGTTATCATTTTTAGACCACCTGCGTATAAATCAATTTGATCACCACCAAAAGCAATTCTGGTATTAGTATCGCCGTAATGGTAAATACTACTTGCAACATATAAGTTACTCGTGCATTGAATTTGGGTAGCCGTTAATGTGCCAGCACCGTTATAAGTCAAACCGCTGTGACCTCCAATAGTATCAGTCCCTGTTCCATAAGCAACTTGTGCAGCTGCTATAGTACCTGAGATTCCTCCTCCGCCGCTACTAGCGGCAACCCATTCCGTTCCTGTGGCAGTAGCACTTAAGACATCGCCTGATGTTCCTGGCGAGTTGTTTGAATCGTAATACGCTCCTGTTACTCTAGCATTACCTAACACGTGAAGTTTTTGAGATGGATCATCCGTCCCAATTCCAAGTTCATGTAAAATAACACCTTTGTTGGCACTCATTGTAGTAAACCCAGTTTTAAACTGCGCGTCAGAAGTATATGAATTAGGAGTATATGCCGTTCCGCCTGAAGTACTTCCGTTTGTGTCGTTAGCGTGAGGTGTAATACTTCCTAATTGATTTGCAATCGCAGCTTTTAGTTTAATGTAAATTTGCCTATAATTCGCCGGGCTTTTAGCCTGTATTTCATAGCTACTATTTCCAGAACCTGCTATTTTATAAATTCTGATATGAGAGGCCATGTCGTTGTGGATAGTAATAATACCTTCTTTAGGCTCAACGCCAGCTCCCTCGCGGTGTTTTATCGACAAGGCACCCCTATACACGTGGCCAAATTCCGCTGTTGCATGGCCATAATTACCTGAAAAATCTGTAATTTCTATTTCAGCACCAAATCCAGAATAGTTAGCATCATTAATAACAATTGTTGCTAATTTTTTCCAGTTTAAATCCGTCCCTGCCCCTATGCTCCACTCCATTTTAGGAGTTTCTAAATTAACGTTTTTATAATGTCTAGAGGCAATGAGCCCTCCTGTATTTATAGCAAAGTTAGTAGCGGCTGTTAAGTTAACATCATTAGACGAATCGTTAATATCTAGCATTGCTGCTGGATTAGTCTCACCAATCCCGACATTGCCATCTTCGTCAATAACCATTCTTTGAGTAACAGTACCTCCGGAAGTAGAAGTTGAAAATCTGAGCTCTCCTTTATAACTACCGTCAACTCTATATCCTTGTATTAGGCCACTTGGTACATTAGTTACGCTGCCAAAAGCAATCTCTCCATTAACAGCACCTATAGTATTACCACCTAAATGAAGCATATAATTAGGACTAGTCGTTCCAATCCCAACTTCTCCAGATGTACTTAAAAACATTCTACTACTTGTAGCAGCCGTATTTGTTGATTTATTGTCTACTCTAAAATCAAGACCCCAGCCACCGTCTGAACTAACTTGAGTGATTAAAGCAGTCCCGTGAGTAACACCACCGTCCCAGCGCCTGAAATCTAACACACCTGCAGTACTAGTACCCAATTTTACGCCTATGGTATTTGCAGCCCCCCAGGCATAACTAGTCTGTTCTGTTGCAACGTAATTGTCATCACCTTTTATAGTTAATTTTTGGTTTGGGTTTATTGTGTTAATCCCGACGTTGCCGTTAGAATCAATACGGACACGTTCTGATGTAGTGCCTGCATTACTTGTATAAAATTCAAACTGCGTATTTCCTGTTGTAGATTTTGCACTTATTTCAGCGCTTCCCGCAGTAGAGTTATAAGCAAATTGCAAAGAATTGTTTACGCTTGCAGTTGCACCCATAATATGAGTAACACCTGACGAATCAATACGCATTCTTTCAGCAGCATCTGTATAAAAACGAATAGGTTTAGCCCCTTGGGCAAGTAAAAACATATCATCACTTGTCCCTGTTGTTCCTACATATCCTGTCCTAGATCCTGTTGAATCACGAAAATCAATAAAAGTGCCATTTGCATCTGAGCTGTTATTTTGCAGTCTAATAATACTACCGTCTCCTTCAATATGGAGTTTAGCGTCTGGATCCTCCGTCCCAATCCCTAAACGCTGATTAGCGTGATCTATATATAATGGAGTTGGTACGTCATTTGTTCTAAGTATAGAAGAAACAACTAAGGACCCATTTGAAGCGTGAACCCTAGCTACTTTAGCAATATTTTGTATGAAATTAGCGCCGGTGGGCTTTGTCATTGTAAGGCCCCCTCCCGCTTTTATATATACTGTATGATTAGCGGTTGTGGAGGTACCGTCAATGGTTGCGGTAGCCAAAGCCCCCAATAATCCGCCTTGCACGCAATATCCCTCGGCATTATGGTTTAATGTAGTTTCTAAAAGACCCAACGCAGGCATTTTATCTTCGTCAGAAGCATCAGCAGGAGCAATTTCAATTTTACCTGAATTACCAGTTTCGCTTTTTACATATACGGGAGTGCCTTTAGCAATTTGACTGCCTGAAGTATTTTTTACTAAAATATGTACAGATTCGCTTGAGCCCGCAGCTAAAGAGCTTTGGTTAATAAAATTTAGTTGCCCAAGTCCATCTGTTTTTATTATCTGATCCGCTGTACCATCCGCGTTTGGAAAAGTATAACTATCGTTAATCGTTATATTGTTTAAAAAACGATTTGCCATATTTAATTATATTAGTCTATTAATGTAACCAAAACTTTTACACTGTTCGCAGGTGTTGCATTGAACGTAATTGTTACTTGGTCAAGTGAATTTCTTTGAACATCAGCATATATTGTGTCATATGTAGAGGTGTCATATAATTGTACCATAACATCTCTACTATTTAAGTTATGTGTTATTGGCCCAGAGGCTGATATTGCCACCGCATAACTTCTTGCCGCTAACCCAGCAGGAGTAACAGCTCTTGTTGCATCTGTTCCTGCAACAGCCTCTGCTGTTGTTGCTAGTTCTACAATACCCGCGGCCTCTGCGGTTGCTGCATCCGCATCTATTTGAAAGCTAGCATCACCTCCAGAGCTTTCATCTGTAACACTTATTCCGGTGCCCTCTGTAATAGTAACAGACTGCACAGGCGAAGTTGTAGTTTGATATTGTATAGGGTAATATGTGCCATCAGAGGCTTGGATTTCCCATGCATCATCCGCTTCATTCCACCTAAGAGATCTATCAGCATCTGCGCCTCTTTCTACTGTAATACCTGCATTAACGCTAGCAGAAGTACCGCTATCAAGAGCAGAGTTTAATTTTATAAATGTATCTTCAACTTGTATTTCAGATGATGATACATAATTTACAGCGCCCACCACATCTAAATCACCATTGATTCTTACTGTAGCACCTGAGGCTGTACCTCCGTTAGGACTAATATTTAATTGTGCAGCATTTGAATTTATATTACCTCCATTTACTGTTAAATCGCCGGTAATTGTAACATCATCTGGTAAACCAATTTGTATTGTGTCATTTGTATTATTCCCAGTAACATGCACCTCCTCATCCGTTCCAATAATCTGAACAGAATCTGTTACCGGAGTAGGTGTTGTTGAGTCTGTTAAAGTTATATTTGCGCTACCACCTGTTGTACCCGGATTAGGAGCCACGCTGTTTGTAACAGGCAACGTATAAGTTGTATCTGTGTCTACAACTGTTTCTGTTGCAGTTTCAATACCTATTACGTGCCCGTTTGAATCTAATGTAATATCTTGGATATATGTTCTTCCGGAATTATCCGAAGTATTAGCCGCTGATATTGTGGGGTGTAGGGTACCTAAGTCTACTGTTACATCAGTAAGCCCTGAGTCTTTTGACAACTTCAATGTTGTACCATCTAAAGTGGCGGTGGTAATAGAATCTAAATTATTCCAAGCAGAACCGCCATAAGCTTTGACAACATTATCTGTTGTATCATAATAAACCTGACCTTCTACCGGATTTGTTAAGCTGGTAGCATCGGTCAGCGGATGCAAACTCGCAAATTGCAGCGCGTTTTTATTAAGGTTTATATCCGTTAGATGTAATAGTGCCATAATTATTTTAGTTTAAATATGCTTTTCCAGAAAAAGCAGATGAAAAGGTTAATGTTAGTTCGTTGTTTGAGGTGTATTGTATATTTCCGACTATAACCCTGTCTTGAAAATCAACAACAGTTACAGAGGGGTATTTTTCTAAATTATGTGTTATGGCCCATGTTGATGTAGCCACTGATTGCGTGTGAACAAAGTGTTTATCTATACTTCCCGCAAAATCAATTATAGATAAAAAATATAAAGCACCAGATGTAGTAGTGCTATTTGATGCTTTATGATCTAATGTAAAAATTAAATACTCTGCGTCCAAAGGATGCTCTTCTATTGCGGTAACATCATAAACGCCAAAAGTATTTGGACCGTTCATTTCTTGCAATAAAATTCTACAATCTAATGTTATATTTAAAAAAGCCTCTACGTCTGTGCTTAATGATTCTTTACTAAACACAAGCTCTGTAATATCAGAAAAATTTTGAGGCCCGGAAAGTGCACTATTAAAATTAAATCCACCTGCCGTGCGGGTAGCATCAGTATATTTAAATTTTAATGCGTTACTTAATTTTATAGTGCCGCTTTCATTAAAATAGCTAGCCAGCCCCGCGGGGGTAAAGTTTTTAGTCTGGAACTGATTATCTCCATCAGACCCGATCCACTTATCATTAGCAGTTATAGCCGCGTCTGATACATACGTTTGTATTCTAGCCATTTAATTATTGTTTATTTTTGCGTACTGCTGAACCAAAGAAATATCCAAATATAGATAATACTATACCTTCTGAAATACCTATTAAATGTATCCAAACTTCTTTATTGGATTCCGGTATTTGTAGATATACAATAGCATATATAATGAAACAAAAAGCAGCTAACCCAACAATACCTGTTAAATTAAACATTAAATCAAATTGCCCAGTTTTTGCTTTTTCAACTTCTCTTTGCCTAGCACTATCTCTATCCATTACTTCAAGCTCGTATAATTCTACCAGCTCGCTGTGCATTTGCGCTTTTTCTTCTGCCGTAATGTCAGGGTCTGTTGCAATTAAATTTTTAACAACACCTAAAACACCATTGTCAGGTAAAGTTCCAGCTACAAAACCCGGTAATTTTTGTAATATAAATTGCCCAACTTTTGTATCTTTAAACTTTTTATTTGGCATTATTTTAATCCTAATAATTTAGAAATCTTTTTGGCTTTTGTTTGCTCAAATCCAGAACGCGGTTGATCTTTAGCTAATTGAGAAACGCTCATACCACTTCCAAATCCTCGTTCTTGACCATCCGTAATATACCCTGAACCTAAATATGTTCCTTTTTTTACGGTTACACCTGTTTTTGGAAATTTTTCAGTAGGTTCTATTATGTCAAAATCATAAACTTCACCTGCCCGTTTTTTAACGTCTTTCATTAATTGCCGGTCTCCCGCAGCATCTAATTGGCCTCTGCTCCCTCTAAATTGTTTTTCTAAATCTTTAGCATAGCTAATACTATCTGCTGATTTTTGAGTTCGCAATTGAGCTGCTTTAGCTCTGGCTTTTTCTAAAGCTGCCATTGTATTTGTATCTTTTGAGCTAAAAGCGCCGGGGGTATCAGCATTGGCGGTGCCCCCTCCTTTTTTCATGTTATATGCCATAATTTTTTATTTGTATCGTTTTGGAAATAGTTTATTCATTGCCTCTCTGCGCCCCTCACAGCCACACGGGATGTTCAATTTTTTTGACATAAAATCTACAGCTGTTTTAATACCTGTTTGAGTAGTAAATTTGTGAATATCATCACCTAAGCCTTTAGATTTCATTTTCTTTTTTTTCTTTTCTTTAAAGCTTTAAAGTCTGCGCCAGTTATTTTGTTATATGGCTTTGCAGTTCTCGCAAGCTTTTTTTGTGCTGGACTTAATTTTTTCATAATATTATTTTAACAGTTCCATTTTCTTCTTGCAGCCTTACCTCTTTCAGACGTCCAACTTTTAGAACGCGCACAAAATGCTTTTCTTCTTTTAGCAGCTTTACTGCCTTTTTTGAGCTTTGAAGGAGGGGTTGTTACTGCGGTTTTTAGCTTGCTGCCTGGATTATCTCTACGATACTTAGCAACACCTTTAGCGGTCATACCACCACCAGCTTTAGCCCCAGTGCCGCTACCTTTCTTAACTTTAGCATAATAGCCTTTAGATTTTTTTCTTGAGGGTGCGTTTTTACTAGGCATAATTATTTTTTCTTTTTAGCCATTGGTTTTTTGGCATAAGACTTTTTATAACTTTTTTTTGTTTTAAGGCCTCCGCCTTTTTTGCTTGTTCCTGGCATAATATTATTTTTATCGTTCTGAATCTTTAATCATATCGTCTATAGCTTTGTTATAGACTTTATCTGTATATGTTTTGTTTTTATAAAATATGCTTCGCTCGGATGTAGGTAAGTCCTCTTCTCCAAGCATTATTCTATACATTCTACTAACTAAACGTTTGCATTTATAAGAAGTTTGAAATATAGAATATTTAATTGTAGTACGATTGCGATGGCGCCAAACTTCAATCCAGCCTTCTCTGCGAAGACGTTCCCATCTATCTTTATCCCAAGAATATGTGTACTCGCCATCTATGAAATCATTACGCGTAAATCGATTTTTGCAATCTAAATAGATTAGCAATTCTAAGTCAGCGTCTTTTAGCTTATAAGTTTTACAGGCCCATTTACGAATGAGCCTATAATACTTAAGTAAATTTAAATCTTTTATATCACTTGAAGACAGTTTCATTCCACAAGAACAATATCGCCGAGCTTAAGCACATGGTATAATTTATCTTTCCATTGCATGCCATGCCCATTGTGTTTATCGTAATATACAACATCCCCTGCTTTTAACATTGGAACTTGATCCCCTGCAGATATTACCTTACCTTTTAAGTACCTAACGTCGCTATTTTGCGTTTCTGTTAGTTCAAGCCCTCCAACTGTTTTAGGAGCCTCTTTTATTTTTTCTATTACTACAAAATAATTAATCGCCTGCATTTGTTCTCATGTTTGAAATTACACAATCAGCAGAAAATATAGTTGTAGCAACCGACACCGCATTTTTAAGTGCAGTTTTTGTTACAAGCACCGGATCTATAATACCGGATTTAACCATATTAATTATTTTCCCAGATGTTACATCAATACCCTTTCCTGCATTTGCTTTAAAATCTGAGGTTTCAATACCTGCATTTTCAAGTATTGTTTTAAAGGGAGCGTCAATAGCATTCAATAATATTTCTTCACCCAAACCTAAGGGTTTGATTTTTTGTGAAGCATTTAAAAGTGCCACTCCGCCGCCGGGTACAATACCTTCTTGCAACGCAGCTTTAACAGCATAAATAGCGTCTTCAACCCTATCCTTTTTTTCTTTCATTTCAATTTTGGAATCCGCACCAATTTTAACAATACCCACAGAGCCGTTTAGCATTGCTAACCTTTGCTCTAGTCGTTTTTTCAAAAATGGATTTGCTTCATCTTTAATCTTAGCGTCTATTGATTCTATTCGCTCATTGAAATCAATACCTAAATCAATTGTTTGAATTATTGTATTTTTTTCATCTGTAATAGCTTTTACAGCCCCGCCGAGCACTGATGGCTCAATTAAGTCTAAATCATCGCCTAGCTCTTCGTTAATTACTGTAGCTCCGGTTAAAAAAGCCAAATCTTCAACAGTATCTTGTTTTGATGGGCCAAAACCTGGCACATCAATAATATTTACTTTAATATTGCCTTTAACCTTATTTGCTATTAACGCAGCCTGCGGTTGTTGCTCAACTGTTGCGACAATTAATAAACTGCGTTTTTCTTTTATAACGTGTTCTAAGACACTTTGTATTTTTCTAATGTTTGCTATTGGCGAAGTTACAATAAGCACATAAGGGTTGTCTAAAACAGCCACACCCTTGTCTTTATCTGTTACAAGGTGCTGCGATTTTAAACCCGATTCTAATTGTGTACCTTCAACAAAATCTACGTATGTTTCATTTGTATCAGACTCCTCCATTAGCACCACGCCATCTTTGCCTACTTTAGTAAAAGCATTGCTTATATGTTTTCCTAGCTCTTTATCATTATTGCAGCTTATGCTTGCAACATTATAAAGCATATCACCTTCAACAGGCGTGCTTATCTTGCTTAAGTAATTATTTACTTTATCAAGTGCTGAAAACATACCCGCTTTAATTTCACGGGCTTTATTATCTTGTTTATATGCGTTTGCTGCATTTAATAGCGAGTGAGCAAGGACGGTTGCCGTCGTGGTACCGTCGCCTGCTTCCCTCACTGTGTTTTTAGCTGCTTCTTTTATAAGAGTTGCTCCTATGTTTTCTACCGGATCAAATAAGACTACGCTTTCCGCAACGGTTACACCATCTTTTGTTATCACCGGTTTTCCTAGAGCATCTTCGTAAATTACACATTTACCTGAAGCACCTAATGTAGATTTTACAGCATTGGTAAGCTTTTGTACGCCTACCATTACTTTATCTCTGGCAGTTTCGCCAAACGCCAAATCTTTCACAATCTGACTGGGTTGATTATATTCCATTTAATTAAATTGTATTTATATACTAATCTTCGAATGTTTTTACAACAACAGGACCATTGGCATATGCTAAGCGTTTTTTATAATGCTCAATTGAAGCATCAATTGCGGCTTCAGCGCCTTGGACTGTTTCACGGCGAGTAGTGTCTATCCACTTGCCATTTTTATTGTATTCAGCCTGGTAATACCCATTCGGTAGCTGAACAATTCGCCAGTTAGACTTATCGGAAATATGTTCCCAAAGTTTTCTGGTTTCATCGGATACGCTTCCATCGCCTTGCGATGTCCACGTTTGATGGTAAAAATATGTCATTTTTGGTTTTGGTTTTTATGTTATTAATTGGTTGCCCTAAACCGGGCCGGTATACTTTATATATTACTTATTGGTATTTGTTTTTAATTATGAGCAAGATGTTACTAAAAATACATTTCCACGTCTATTTATATTTCCGCCAGTAAAACTTATATAACCTAAATCAGCGGTATAATCGGGACTACCATTTAAGCAGGAGTCATTGCCCTCCACCCCTATAGGAAGCAATAATTTATCTGCTATCTTAATTGGCGAAACATCATTACCGCCTCGGTTAGTTAGAATATGAGTTGCTAAATGACCGCCATAAGCGTCTCCTGAACACCCTAAAGTATGAGGTAAAGCTATGCTTGATACCGCTCCGGTTTGAATTCTGTATTTGAAACCTTTTATTTGATCTGTTATTCTGCCAAATGATAAATTATTAACATTTGGTGTTGGGGTTGAGTATCCTTTGGTTGCTAATAAATATAAAAATCCAGCTCGTGCAGCAAATACTCCTGGGGGGCCATCATTAAATGTGACCCTCGGGCGGGCGGACATAATATATGTATCGTTGGAGTTAAATTGAAAAATATTACCGCGATTTTGGAATGTGTTTGAAGTTAAATTTTCCATATTTCGTGTATCAGATAAGCTGCTTTCAGAATAACTCATAGCCTCTGGAGATTTCCAATACGTGCCCCATTGATTATTTAATGAATCATTAGGATTAGTATAAGAGCCGGAGGGAACCGCTTTTATTACCCACCAAGTACCATTGCCTTCGTCTGTATAATCTAAGCCAACTATACAGGAGTTATCCTGCGTATTAGCTCCCACTAAGTGATCTAATCCTAGCTTATCATCAATATTATTTATTTCCCACGTTCCATTTTGAAATTTAACTTGTTGAACAGAATTGTAGCAGGCTATTAACATTATGCTACCGCTTGTAGCATGATGCCCTTGAAACTTATATTTATTTCCGGCGTAATTTATTCTGTCGTTTGCTTTAGAGATGTCAGTGGATGGGGGGTATGCTGTAACATCTTTTGTATAGTCACCGCCTCCAACAACAAGATTTTGTTGACTACGGTTTTTATGTAAAAGGGTTGTCCATGTACCAGTAGAACTATTTTTATAAGCTATACCGTATTTTTGCTGTGCCCATAGATACCCACCAAAATATATTAATTTTCCAATAAAACCGCTCAAAGTCTGTAGGTCTTGTATACCATTTCTACTATCTCTAGTTACATTCAAATAAATATTGCTAGAGTCTAAAACAGCATAATTAGGGTCGTTAAAATCGGTTAGCGAAATATAATTTACTGAATTAATGTACTCAAGACCTGATGGATAGTTTCCGCCTGCGTTGGGCTCATAAGAATAAAAAGCAAAATATATACCAGTTCCAGCGAAGCCATCCGGTAATACTGTTAAAGATTTTATTTCTTTTGGGTACGCTGACCCTGTAAAACTACCCCCATTAACTTTTATAGTATTAATTCTTTCCCAGCCTGTGCTTTGGTTCAAATCGCCTATATCAAAATTATTTTCTGCAGTTATTTGATTAGTTGATTTATATCTATTTCCATTATTATCCATAGCATATAAATAACCATTATAGTATGCTATTGTTCTAAAATTATGATGGTTATAAGCTTCTGTTTCTAATGGGTTTGTTGCAGTATATGATGTTCTATTTCCACACCCGGATTCTATATATGTAGCAGTGGGGTCTGTAATTACAACTGTACCTCCGCCTGATTCTACAATAGTAGATTCAAGAACCCAGCTATAAGTGCCGTCATTGAAGACCAAAACATAGTTATTTCCATCTTCAGGGGGATCGCCTATTGGGCTACCACTACTGTTGTATATATCATTAAAAGTAATATGCCTGAACTCTAGATTATTATTAGTTTCTTTTACAAAAGCTACTTTATTATCATTAGTGGTATAATCGTTAGGTGTATCCGTTAATGCTGTAAAATTACTTACCCCGCCCCCTGCTTGCGGCACCCATTGCATTTTGCCTTCCGCGTTATCCCATTCAAGGACATACCCGTTAACCGGGTCATTTATAACATCTAAATGCGATTCTGCCACTGCTGGCAAATATTCAATAGCATCACCCTGTGAGTTTACTTTTACAAAGTTATTAGCCGTAAGACTGGCCGGCGTATCGGTTAGATCAGTGAATGCTTTATCGGCACTTGTTATTGTACTTTGTGCAACTAAATTAAACCCGTCATTTCCGTCTGAAACAACAACTTTACCACTTTCTGCAGCTTCATTACTTAATCCTTTTAATTTAGATTTTGTTACTTTGTCGTTACCTATAGTGGCTGTCGCGCTTGCATTAGCGTGACCCTGTACAGGTAAAGATGCTGTCACATCGCCAGTGAAGCTAAGCGTTCTTGCGGTCGCCCATTTACTTGATGTTGCTGCATTACCCGCTAAAGCACCGTGGAATGTAGATGCCTGCATATCGCTATAGCTATAGGATACATTTGCATCTGTTGTAGCTGCTGTTATATTACCCGTACCTACTATAAACCTATCTAAGCTTTCATCCCAGAGTAGCACTGCGTTAGTTAGGCTACCTCTTTCAATTATAATACCGCTGTCATTTACATTGGTAGTGGTTTGGCCTGAATTAATTTCAATGAATCTATCATTTATAACTAAATCATTTACATTAACTGTTGTAGTAGTTCCGTTAACAGTTAAGTCACCACCTATTATTGTATCTCCTCCAATTGTTGTATCACCTGCAACGGTTACATTTTCATTAACTGTTATATTATCAACTGTAATATCGTCGGCTAGCCGTATTACATTTGCGGCTGTTATAACAATACCGTCGCCTTGCGTATATGTAGTTCCGCCACTTCCTCCGGTTTGGTCAACCCATGCAAAGCTGTTCACATTAGACCAACCCAGTACTTTAGCAGTTGTTGGCGTACCTGTTACGGTTATTTCACTGGGGGTTATAGTATCTAAAGCCGCTAATGCACCGGAATCTGTAATATCCGAAAGCAAATGCGTGTGACCTGTTAAC